>MDTD01019571.1_pt1 | contig 12134 bp, 11 predicted proteins | sample 811221 | NCBI WGS metagenome assembly MDTD01 (sample SAMN05326646, study PRJNA326480) | marine metagenome | isolation source: seawater | place: Pacific Ocean: South West | collected 2011 | reverse complement strand
TGCTACTGTGTAATCTATATCCATATCGAATCAAATTGATTATGAAGATAGTGTTTGATATTTACAAGTAATATTTCATGAGGGATTTTAAAATTTTTATAAATCTTACTAGATTAAATAAACCTATTGGATATATGCTTTTATTTTGGCCGTGTTCTTGGGGATTAGCTTATACACGTGTCTTAGAAAAAAATACTGAAATATTTTTTTATTATTTATTTTTATTTTTTTTGGGTTCTGTTTTAATGAGAAGTGCTGGTTGTATTTTTAATGACATAGCTGATAGAAATTTTGATAGAAAAGTTCAAAGAACAAAATCAAGACCTTTAGCATCAGGAAAGATTTCAGTTGAACGTGCATTCATGTATGTAATTTTATTATGTTTATTGGCATTTGTAATTCTTTTACAGTTTAATAATTTAACTATAGTCCTTGGTCTTGGATCGATGTTTTTAGCCTTTTCATATCCTTATATGAAAAGAATAACGTACTGGCCTCAACTATTTTTGGGTCTCACATTTAATTGGGGAGTAATTATGGCTTGGACATCCATTAATGACTCAATTTCTTTAGAAATTATAGCTCTTTATATATCGGCCATATTTTGGACATTGGGCTATGACACAATTTATGGAGCTCAAGACATGTCAGATGATGAAATAATTGGTCTTAAATCAACTTCAATCAAATTTAAAAAAAATATAAAATTTTTTGTTGGAGTATGTTATTTTTTTTCATTTGCTATTGTTTGTTTGCTTTTTAAAGAAAAATTTGGATTAAATTTATTTTTATTATTAATTATAATTTACATGCTAACACTAATTTACCAATTAAAAATTTTTAATAAGCGAAATGCAAATAATTGTTTAAAAGCTTTTAAATGTAATAATATTACTGGGTTTATTTTATTTTTTTTAATTTTAAATTTTTAAACTATGAATTCAGAAGAATTAAAAACAATTTTAAAAAGATTATATAATCAATATGTAAAGTTTCATATAAAAACTATTATAATTTGTTTATTTCTCTCGATTTTAGTAGCTGGTTCTACCTCTGCAACTGCATGGTTGCTTGATCCAGCAGTAAAAAAAATATTTGTTGAAAAAGATCAAACTTTAGCCTGGTTAATACCTATTGCTATTGTTATAGCTTTTACTGCTAAAGGATTATCTTTATATTTTGCTAGGTTAAACATTCTTAAAGTAGGTCAAATTATTTCTGGGGAAATGCAGAAAAAAATTGCTAAATCAATTTTATTTTCTGACATACAAACTTTAGACTCTAGGCATTCTGGTAAATATATTTCGAATATAATGTATGACTCTGGTCAAATACATCAATTGGTCAGCACAGGTGTTTTAAATATAATGAAAGATAGTTTTTCAGTCATATTTTTAGTTGGAGTAATGTTTTACCAAAATTGGAAACTAGCTCTATTCGCTATGATAATGATACCTCTGGCAGCTGGCTTAGCTAAAAATCTTGGAAGAAAGATGGGAAAGGCAACTATTCAAGCTAGTGAAATTTCTGGAAAACTTATTTCTTTTCTATCCGATATTTTTAAAGCGTCAAAAATGATTAGAATTTATCAAAAAGAAAATCAAGAAGAGAAAAATTCAAAAGAGGTTATTACCCAACTGGTCGATAAAAATATCAGGTTAGGTAGCTTAATAATTAGAGCAACACCTATAATGGAGATACTTACTGGGATAATGATTGCAGGATTCATTTTTTATTCTGGCAAATTAATTAATGCTGGAGAACTTGAAGTAAATAATTTTTTCTCATTTTTAGCTGCAATGATGCTTGCGTACCAACCTGTAAGATCTTTGGCTACAATTAATATGACCATTCATCAAGGGGCTGCAGCAGCAAAAAGAATTTTTATGGTAATAGACAAACCAATTCAAATAACTAATGACGAAAATTTACCAGATTTAAAGATTAAAAAATGTGATTTAGATTTTGAGGATATAGATTACAAATATGAAACAACAAATGAAAAAGCTGTTAAAAATATTAATCTTAATATCGAAGGGGGTAAAATTACTGCTCTAGTAGGACAAAGTGGGGCGGGGAAAAGTACAATAATTAATCTAATACCAAGATTCTACGATCCACAAAAAGGTACTATTAAAATTGATGGACAGGATATTAAAAAAATAAAACTTAATTCATTAAGAAAACAAATTTCCCTAGTAAGTCAGGATATTGTTTTATTTGATGATACTGTAAAAAATAATATCGCATATGCAAATCCTGAAGCTTCGCAAAAAGATATAGAAGCTGCTTGTAAGTTCGCTGCCGCTGACGAATTTATAGATAAATTACCTAATAAATTTGATAGTATTGTTGGTGAGAATGGTGTCAAACTCTCTGGAGGACAAAAACAAAGAATTTCCATTGCACGTGCAATAATCAAAAATTCTCCAATAATTTTACTTGATGAAGCAACCTCCTCTCTAGATGCAGAGTCTGAGAGAATAGTTCAAAATGCAATTAATAATTTAATGAAAAATAGGACTACAATTGTCATTGCACATAGACTTTCAACAATTCACAACGCTAGTAAGATATTTGTTTTTAAAAATGGTTCAGTACTTAATTCAGGAAATCATGATTATTTAATAGATAATTGTGATGAATATAAAACTCTTTATAAAAAACAGTTAAAATAAATCCTAATGAAATATTTTTATAGATCCATTACAACTGTTCTTTATCCACTATTTATTTTTCTCATATTTTTAAGAAAATTTTTTAAAAAAGAAGATAGTCAAAGATATAAAGAAAAAATTTTTCCATCACATTTCAATATTAAAAGAAAAAACAATTCAAGGCTTTTTTGGTTTCACGCTGCGAGTATAGGTGAGCTTAATAGTATTTTACCGATTATAAGTGAATTAAATAAAAAAAAAAATAATTTAGAATTTTTGATAACTACTGTGACTTTAAGTTCAAGCCTAATTGCAAATAAAGAATTAAAAAAAATCTCTAATGCTCAGCATAGATTTTTTCCTTTAGATGTTTATTATTTAATTAATAGGTTTTTAAATATGTGGAATCCCGATGCAATTTTTCTAGTAGACTCTGAAATATGGCCCAACTTAATATTAAGCGCTAAGAAAAAAAAAATACCAATATCAATTATCAACGCAAGGATTACCAAAAAAACTTTTTTAAGGTGGAGTCATTTTACAAGCTTTGGAAAAGAAATATTTAATTCTTTTGAATTTTGTTTATCCTCTAATTCTGAAACGGTAAATTTTCTAAAAAATTTAAATGCTAAAAATATCTATTTTGAAGGCAATTTGAAACTTTCAAATCAAGTGAAAAAAGAAGAAATTAAAGATGTAAATGATGATTTTTTAAAGAATAACAAATATTGGTTAGCTGCAAGTACTCATAAAGGAGAGGAAATATTTTGTTTAAAAACGCATTTGTTATTAAAAAAAGACTTAGAAAGTGTGATTTCTATAATAGCCCCAAGACATATAAGTCGAGTAGGTCAAATAGAAAAATTGTGTCAAAGCTTCAATCTAAGCTATCAGGTCTTGGAAAAAGGAGAAATAATTAAAGAAGAAAAAGAGATAATCATTATCAACTCTTTTGGGGATTTACCGGTTTACTTCAAACTTACCTCAAGCGTATTCGTCGGGAAATCATTATTAAAAAATTTAAAAAATGTTGGTGGTCAAAATCCAATAGAGGCGGCTAAATTAGGATGTAAAATTTATCACGGTCCTTATATTTATAATTTTTTGGAAATTTACAAAATTCTGGAACAAAATCGTATATCTAAACAAGTAAGTAGTTCTCAGGATTTAGCAGACCATTTAAAATCTGATTTAAATAATTACTCAAAAAATACGGAAAATTTTTCAATTTTAATGAATAGTTTAGGTAAAAAAACATTAGATAACAATATGAGAGTTATAAATAAATTTTTGTTTCATGAAAATATATAAACCTAATTTTTGGAGTGAAAAAAATAGTTTTTTTGCAAAACTTTTGTACCCTTTTTCTCTGATATACAAGCTTTTTATTTTTCTAAAGCAAAAGACAACTAAAGAACTCGATTTGAATATACCAGTTATTTGTGTGGGAAATATTTATTTAGGTGGAACGGGAAAAACACCTCTTTCCATTATGATAGCTAAAGAGCTTAAAAAAAGAGGTAAAGAACCGGCAATAATAAGAAAGTATTATAGTAATCATAAAGATGAACATTTATTGATTGAAAAATATTTTAAGAACTTAATCTTAAATCAGAATAGAATTGAAGGTATTCAGATTGCAAAAAACTTTGGGTATGACTTTATGATCCTTGATGATGGATTTCAGGATTTTAAAGTTAAAAAAAATGTAAATATAATTTGTTTTAATGAAAGACAACTTGTTGGGAATGGTCTTACAATTCCTTCAGGTCCTCTACGAGAAGATTTGAGTGCATTAAAAAGAGCACATATTATTGTGATAAATGGAGTAAAAAATAAAAATTTTGAAAAGTTACTTAAGAAGATTAACAATAAACTGTCTATTTTTTATTCAAAATATAAACCAATTAATTTAAAAGATTTTAAAAATAAGAAATTAATAGCTTTAGCGGGTATTGGCAACACAGAGAATTTTTTTGAGTTATTAAGGGAAAATAAACTGAATATAATAGATAAGTATACGTTTCCAGATCATTACAAATTTAGTAAAACTGAAATAGCTAAAATAGTAGATAAGGCAAACAAGAAAAAGTACCAAATTGTGATGACTGAAAAAGATTATATTAAGATTAGTAAATTTAAATTTCCAAAAATAAAATATTTAAAGGTAGATTTAGAAATAAAGGAGAAGAACAAATTTTTTAATAAGATTATAAAATTAAATGATAAAAATATTTAATTATTTTATACAAGCTTTATTTGTATATTTTTTTTTCATTATTGGAAAAATAATAGGATTAAAACTCAGTAGAAAGTTATTTTCATTCATATTTTTAAAATTTGCATCCTTTTTTAAATCTAAATCAATTTTAATATCAAATTTGAAAAATTTTAAGAGTGATATTTCACTAGATCTCAAAAATGAAATTATTAATTCAATGTGGAAAAATTATGGGATGACATTTATTGAGTATATTTTTCTTAATTATTTTAAAAAAAACAAATCGCATATTAGTATTGAAGGAAAAAAAAACCTTAATGATATTTCAATTGATAACAGACCAGCAATATTTGTGTCAGGACATTTTGCAAATTTTGAATTGATGTCGATGGAAATTACTAAAAACAAAATTAAATTGGCAACTATTTACCGACCACTCAATAACATTTTCTTAAATCCCTTTATGGAATACTTAAGGAAAAAATATATATGTAAACATCAAATCAAAAAAGGTATTAAAGGTGTAAGAAATTCGATTGAATATATAAATAAAGGCTACTCTATAGCCTTGATGATAGATCAAAGAGTTAGTGAGGGAGAAAAAGTAAATTTTTTTGGCAAACCAGCTTTGACTACTACTTTACCTGCTCAACTAGCAATTAAGTACAATTTACCAATTATTCCTGTAAGCATTAAAAGGTCTGAGGATAATAAATTTACGATAAAGTTTTACGATAGAATTAACCCGTCTGAATTCGAGAATAAGTTTGAAATTACCAATAAATTAAATCGTATTTTAGAAGAAATGATTGTTGATAACCCTTATCAGTGGATCTGGACGCACAATAGATGGAAGTAAAATTAATTTTTTTTAAGAGATTTATATCTTTCATTGGCCTCAATTGCTGAAAAATAGGCCTCTTGTAAATCAACATTCCAATAAGTAAGATCTTTTAATAGTATTTCTCTCCCAGAAATCGCACATATTACAAAGCTACCCTCTTCTATAATTTCAAAAGAATTGTGTTTAAAAATAAGTTTAGCTTTTTTTTTATTCATCAATAAATTATACAATAAATTGCTTTACATGAATATTGGATTAATTGGTACTGGTGGCAGAGAACATGCATTATGTCAAAAAATATTTCTCTCAAAATTTTGTAAAAAAATAATATGTTTCCCTGGTAACGCCGGAACAGCTGAGATAGCTGAAAATGTAGATGTAAATATTTTAGATTTTAAAAAACTTTTAAAACTTATTAAATTTTACAATATTGATTTAGTAATTGTAGGACCAGAGGAACCTTTGGTTAAAGGTATAGTGAATTTTTTAGAGAAAAATAATATTAAAGTTTTTGGCCCAAATAAATTTGCTGCTCAACTTGAAGGTTCAAAATCCTTCATGAAAAAAATATGTAAAAAATATGATATTCCCACAGCTAGATTTAAAATTTGTAAGAATAAAACCCAAGTAACCAGATTCTTAAAAAAAAGTAAATTGCCAATCGTAGTGAAAGCAGATGGCTTAGCTGCAGGTAAAGGAGTAACAGTTTGCAAAACCATAGAAGAAGCGATAACTGCTTCTGATCAAATTTTCAATGGAAAATTCAAATCATCTAAAGAGCTAATTATGGAAGAATATCTAGAAGGAGAAGAGGCAAGCTATTTTCTTGTGGTTGACAAAAATAATTTTAAATTTTTTGGAACAGCTCAAGATCACAAGCGTGTCAAAGAAAAAGATAAAGGACCCAATACTGGAGGAATGGGTGCATATTCTCCAGCAAAAATAATAAATAAAAAAATCGAAAGAAAAATTTTAAATAAAATAGTAAAACCAACTCTTCTTGCTTTAAAAAAAAGTAAAAAATATTACAGAGGATTTTTGTACGTTGGTCTAATGATTAAAGATAATAAACCATACTTAATTGAGTATAATGTAAGAATGGGAGATCCTGAGTGCCAAGTGATTTTACCCAGATTAAAAACTGATATTCTTACAATAATAATTAATACAATTAACAATAAATTGCATAAAACAAAAATTATTTGGAGAAAAGAAAAATGTATGACTATTGTTCTTTGCTCCAAGGGATATCCGGGAAATTATAAAAAGAATAAGTTAATTAAAGATATCGATAAGATAAAGCTCCAAAATAATGAAATTATTTTTCATGCCGGTACTAAGACTCAAGGTAAAAAGATTTTCTCAAACGGTGGACGAGTTTTGAATTTTACTTCTTTAGGAAATAACTTTTTTCGTATAAGAAAAAAAATTATAAAACTAATAAAAAAACTAAATTGGAATAATGGTTTTTATAGAAAAGACATTGGTTGGAAAATAATAAAAAAAAATGCGAATAATTAGTGGAAAATTTAAGGGTAAACGCTTTGAATATATTAAATCATCTATTACAAGACCACTCAAAGATTCAGTTAGAGAAAATATTTTTAATATTTTACAACATTCAAATGAAATTAAAGTCAAAATTGAGTTGGCTAATGTTTTAGATTTATACTCTGGTATCGGATCGTTTGGAATAGAATGTATTTCGAGAGGAGCTAAAAAAGTTACTTTTGTAGAAAATGATCTAAATGCATTAAAAATATTAAATAATAATTTAAAAAAATTATCGGCACTAAACGGGGCTGAAATAATAAAAGATAGTATTACGAAGTTTATAGAATTTAAAAATACTAAAAAATACGAAATAATTTTTCTTGATCCTCCCTATGCTAATAAAACTTACTATGAGAATTTAATTAATTTGAAAGAAAGAAAAGTGTTTAAAAAAGATCATATAGTTATTATTCACAGAGAAAAAAATTCTAAAGAATATTTAGGCCATGTATTAAGGATATTTAAAGAAAAAATATATGGACGCTCTAAAATAATTTTTGGTAAATTTAAATAAGTTCTTTCTTTGTAAGGATTTTAACCTGCTCGACTGCGGGTTGATTGAATGGATTAATTTTTGTTAGTTTTCCGATAATAGCTGTTTCCAACATAAAATAAGTGAAAAGCTCACCTAAAGTTTCTTCATCAAATTTTTTTATTTTAAATTCTCTAAAAGGAATTTTGTTGTTAAGCAAAGCCTTAATTAGTCCCTTTCTCTGGGCATTTTTTATTTTTTCTATACTTTTGTTGTTTAAAAATTTTAATTTTTTTGAAAATTTAATAGTATTTATTTTTTTACCAAATTTTTTTTCAAGACTAAAAATATAGAAGAGCTTATCCCTTGGGCCATCTAAGTATAACTGTAATAAACTATGATGGTCTTTAGGAGCGTTAGATATTACGGGCAAAAGACCGAACTTATTTTTTCCTAAGCTTTCTGCAATTAGCTGCTGACACCAAAAAAGAAACTTTTCTAATTTTGGAGAATAATTAAGAAAAATAAGATTTGTAAATTTTTTCTGTTTTAACAAATTTGCAAGCTTAACTGTACTATCTTGTAAAAATTTTTTGTTATTACTTTTAGAAAAGCTTCTTAAATTAAATCTCAATTTATTTATGTTTAATCCCATTAAAAAGGCAGGAACAATTCCAACCTCAGACAATACAGAATATCTTCCACCAATATAGCCTTTATGCTCTATGAAAAATAAATTGAAATCTTCTGAAAGCTTAAATAAAAAGCTATCTTTTTTTTCTGATATTATAATTATATTTTTTGAATTTTTTTTAATTATTTTAAAGGAAATTAAATTAGATATAGTTTCTATTGTATCTCCAGATTTTGATATTATTAAAAATAATGATTTTTTTTTATTTATTAATTTTTTAGTTTGTTCTATTTTGAATTCATCTAAATCATTGAAAAAATAAAATTTTTTATTAATTTTGTGGTTCAAAAACTGATAGATAGCTTCGGAACCTAAAATTGACCCGCCCATTCCAATAACCACAATTGAGTCAAATTTTTTAAACCTTTTTAGCTCTTTTAAGCTAAAATTTAATTTAAAATTTTTACTTAAAGAATGAAATGTGTTTTTTGTATTTTCTAAATTGAGAGAAATTTCTTTGAAATTTTTTTTAAAATTAAAAATTAAGTTTTTATTATATTTTTTTTTTAAAATATTTTTTCCAATAGAATTAATAAATTTTAAATTTTTGTTCACTTACGAATTTTCTCTAGTATTGATTCCTCAGTTGATGTCGTATTATTAGTATTATTTGACACATTATTGTTAGATTTTAACAATTTTTTTATTTTTTTTTCTTCTGATGCTTTTTCCTCAGAAATTGAGCCTGGCTCAGGTATTACATCGTAATCTGGTGGTAAAACTAGAGGTTCTTTTTTTTCAACCAAAAATTCATCTGTTGTCCTAACTTTTTCATTTCTTAAAACTTTTGCAGCATCTTTAAACCCTCCGCAAGCTGCAAAAAAAATGAAAACAAAAATAATATAGCAAATTTTTTTCATTTTTTTATAAAAATTCCTTCAACTAAAAATAAAATTACGCCTAATGTGATAAATATATCCGCAACATTAAATGTAAACCAGTGAAAACTTTTTAGATGAAAATCAATGAAATCTGGCACTGCTTTATAAATTATCCTATCATAAAAATTTCCAATAGCGCCTCCAACAATTAAAGAGAAAATTATCTTATCAAATATTTCAGACTTTAACCCAAGAAAAATTAAAAATATTATAACTCCAGCTATTAAAGAGGAAATTAAGCTATAGATCAATGATGAGTTAAAGCTTAATAATCCAAAACCTATACCGGTATTCCATATCAAATCAAAATTTAAAAATTCATTTATATAGTGGGTACTTTCATTAAAATTACTAATTATTATATTTTTCGTATATCTATCTGATAAAAAGATTATAAATATAATAAAAAGAAAATAAAAATTTTCTTTTTTAATTGTTTTTTTTTTATTTCTAATAAATTTATCAAGTTAACCTACTAAAGTTGAACATCTTTCACACTTATTTTCTAAAATCTTCCAACATCTTTCACATTTTTGTCCTGTGGCTTTTTTCACTTGTATTTTTATATCATCATTATTTGACAATTCTTTTTCTGCTTTTGAAACAATGAAATAATCTGCTAAATCTAATTTATCCAGAAGTTCAAATTTATCTTTCTTTAATGTAAGTTTAATTTCCGCTTCTAGGCTCGATCCAATTTCTTTATTAGCTCTCTTTTCTTCTATTGCAATATTTGCTTCTTGTTTAATTTTAAATAGATTTGACCATTTTTCATAAAGCCTTTCGTTATTCCAACTATTTGGAATTTTAACAAAATTATTTTCATGAATGCTCTCATTGTTATTATTATTAACTAAACTATAAATTTCCTCAGTGGTGAAAACCAATATTGGAGCAAACCATTTTAACAAGCTTTCTAAAATTATGTTTAAAACAATTACACAATTTTTTCTTTTTTTTGAATCTATGCTATCGCAATAAAGAACATCTTTTCTAATATCAAAATAAAAAGAAGAAAGATCCAGTGTACAAAAATTTAACAACTCTTTATATAGTTTGTGAAAATTATAATTTTTCAGATTTTCATCAACAGATTTATTTAATAAAAATAATTTATGTAAAATAAATTGCTCCAATTCATCAAATTCTTTTAGATTAATTTTTTCAAATTTTTGTTTTTCAAAATTATCTTTTAAATTTCCAAGCATGTATCTAAAGGTGTTTCTAATTTTTCTATAAGACTCAGCATGCTGTATTAAAATATTTTTATCTATTCTTAAATCTTCGGAATAATCAGATGCTGAAGCCCAAACTCTAAGTATGTCTGCGCCATAGTTTTTTAATATTTCTTCTGGAGAGATGACGTTTCCCATTGATTTAGACATTTTCATACCTTTGCCATCCACAACAAAACCATGTGATAGAATACTTTTAAATGGCGCTTTACCTCTAGTTCCGCACGATTCTAGTAAAGAGGAGTGAAACCAACCCCTATGTTGGTCAGATCCCTCTAAATACATGTCGGCAGGCCATTTTAGATCTTTTCTTTTCTCTAAAACAAAACTGTGTGTTGAGCCACTATCGAACCATACTTCAACGATATCGTTAAGTTTTTCATAATTTTTGGCATCATAGTCATCACCTAAAAAAATTTTTGCATCGTCTGTGAACCAACAATCGGAGCCTTGCTTTTCATAAATTGAAGCAATTCTATCTATAATTTTTTGATCTCTTAATGGCTCTTTTGTTTCTTTATTAATAAAAATTGGCAACGGCACTCCCCAAACTCTTTGCCTTGAAACACACCAATCTGGCCTTCCTTCAATCATTGATAAAAGTCTTTCCTTACCTTTGTTTGGATAGAAGACGGTTTCATTTATTGCTTTAACGGCTTTATCTCTCAATTTATTTTTTTGCATAGAGATAAACCATTGAGGTGTTGCTCTGTAAATTAAAGGAGCTTTTGATCTCCAAGAATGAGGATAACTGTGAGTAAGTTTATCATTTTTAAGTAATTTATTCTCCTCTTTAAGTTTTTCTATCACAATTGGATCGGCTTTAAATACGTGTGTATTTGCAAAATAAGGAACCTCTTTAGTATAAACACCTGAGTTATCAACTGTATAAAGTGATGGTATATTATTTTTTAAACATAGATTAAAATCATCTGGACCGTGACTTGGAGCGCAATGAACAATCCCCGTTCCCTGCTCCAAATTAACAAATTGAGCATCTAACATTGGAACATCATAGTCAAAATCCATTTTAAAAAATGGATGGCTACACACTGTTCCTTCAAATTCAGAACCCTTGAAAGTCTTAAATTCTTTAAAGCTTTTAATTTCACACTCTTTAGTTATTGACTCAATTAAATTTTTGGCAACTACAATTTTCCTGTCTTTAAAGTGCTCCAGGTTGTCAATTTCCAAAACTGAATATTCAATGTTACTATTAAAAGCTAATGCTTTATTAGCAGGTATAGTCCATGGTGTAGTAGTCCAAATAATAATACTTGAGTCTTTAAGAAAATCTTTGTTAGTTTCCTTTATTTTAAATGCAACATAAATTGTATTTGAAGTGTGATCCAAATATTCTACTTCTGCATCAGCCAAAGCAGTTTTTTCAACAGTAGACCAGAGAACTGGTTTAAATCCTTGATATAAACTACCATCCATAAGGAATTTGCCTAACTCTCTCACAATTTGAGCTTCAGCCTCGTAACTCATAGTAGAATAATAATTTTCAAAATCTCCAACTACCCCTAATCGCTTAAACTCTTTAATGTGAACTTCGATCCAACTTTTTGCAAAT
>MDTD01193263.1_pt1 | contig 12136 bp, 12 predicted proteins | sample 811221 | NCBI WGS metagenome assembly MDTD01 (sample SAMN05326646, study PRJNA326480) | marine metagenome | isolation source: seawater | place: Pacific Ocean: South West | collected 2011 | reverse complement strand
GGACTTTCCTGGGACCGTATGGATTTCGAGCTTTTGGAGCAGTTGGTTCAATCCAAGCCAAATTGTGCCTTTTTGCTAGGAGTCAAGTCGGACGGATTGGAAAAAACTAAGCATGCGACACAAGAACTCATAAAAAAACATGATAACATAAGAATTTTTGAAGACCTAATCTACGAAGAATTAGCGGAATTGGTTTTCGCCTCCGACGTGGGTATTATTCCCTACAGGGTAATCGGCCAAAACCTTAGGATTTGCCCAAACAAATTCTTCGAATACTCAGCCCTAGGAAAACCCACTATTTCCACTGCCATACCCGCAATGAGCCGTTTTTCACCTCCGGCAAGAGTTGCTCAAAACAAGCAACAATTCCTGCAATATCTTAATGAAGAACTATCAATCAAAACCTCCGCAAAAAGGTCTGGAGATTTAAGGGAAATCGCCGAATTTGCTTCCGCTCGTGAAACCATATCCAGAATGGTAAAAGAATTCGATCATTCGTGAAGAAAGATCTGTACAACCAGAAAGATTATGAATGGTGGTCAAATTCCGCAATCCAGTCTGCTAGACGCATTGTGCCAATACTGATCAAGTCCTTCGATTTTTCTAGTGTCGTGGATTTTGGCTGTGCTCAAGGAGGGTGGCTTTCCGTTTTCCAAGAGCAAGGGATTGAGGAAATCCAAGGGATTGATGGTGATTGGGTAAACCAAAAAGAATTGATCATACCTGATTTATGCTTTCGTTGCGTCGATTTGTCGTCTTACAATCATGATCCTGCCGAGAAATACGATCTCTCCCTTTGCTTGGAAGTCGCTGAACACATGGAAGAAAAATTCTCCGATCAATTAATAGACAATTTGGCCAAATCTTCCGACATAATACTTTTTTCCGCCGCCGTCCCCGATCAAGGCGGTCAACATCACGTCAACGAACGCCCCCCCGAATACTGGAGGGAAAAGTTCCATGCACGCGGATTCGAGCAGCAGGATTGGTTACGCCCTCATTTTTGGGGCGATCAAGAGATCGCTTGGTGGTATCGCCAAAACATCATGCTTTACTTGAAAGGATCAACCAATAAGCCTGTAACCAATCGCAGATCCGGTTTTGGAGGAGCTCACTTGATTCACCCAACTGCTTTCAAGGAAAAAAATCGGGAACTCGGTTTGGACAATGCTTCCCTTCGAAACCTTTGTCTTGAAGCAACCAAAAAAGCTTTCAACAAGCTAAAGAAAATACTTTCTCGTTAACGAATTGATTAAAAGCTTAGTTCGCAAGGTGCGTAAAGATTCGGCAAATATTTTGTCATTTCTAAGCCCAAGTTCCAAGGTTTTCGGCCCAGCCAAGGGTTATTATGCAAATACGGACGAGTACTTTGAGAAGAAACCTTTCTCGGGAAGTAAAACACTGCTTAACAAGGAAACCTATCCTAGTTCGCTATGCAAGGCAAGCGAGAGAGTGGAAGAGAAACTTTTCGAAAGACATCTCATTGCCATTCGAGATGGAAGAATCAACCTCGATCCATGGGCATTTATTACCAACGACGACAAGCTTCTCTTTATGGAATCTTCTTGCTACGGCCCCATACCCGAAGAGCATTGGATCTTCCGTTCCCTTAAATTGCCGAAAAGCCGGAGGCTTGCGGGCAAGACCTTATTCCTCTCAGCACGCACAAATTATTGGCACCTCTTGATGGACGAATTAAGCGACCTTACTCTCTTGGAGATTAACGGTATTAAACCTACAGACTATGACCGAGTGATTTGCGAGAGCTACCCCTATCCCGCAGGGCAGGAGCTGCAAGAGATCTTCGGTTTAGGTAAAACCAGGCAGGCATCGCTACGAAAAGACCTTCATATCGAGTGCGAGGAACTCCACTTTCTAACCGGATCTTTTTGCTTAAGCCCTAAAGCGGTTGGGCTAGTTCGATCGAAAATCATGAACTGGGTCGAGCGGGGTTCAGCTCAGGAGACCAAAGAAGCAGGAACAAAGTTGGTTATAAGTCGAGCAGATGCCGATACCAGAATATGGCTCAACGAAAACGAATGCTTCGAGAAACTCGCACCCTTGGGATTCAAACTAGTAAACACATCAAAAATGAGTCTCATTGACCAAGTTACGGCGTTCTCCAAAGCTGAAATAATTCTTGGATCGCACGGCGCCGGCCTGACCAACCTCCTTTTTATGGCTCCTGAATCTCAAGTGATTGAAATAAGATACAAAGAGCAGGGAGGGGAGTATAGTTCAGCCGATTGCTTCCAGCAACTTTCTAATATTCTCCGACTTCGCCATCATGTATTCCCCTGCGAGGGAATTGAAAGAAAAGACCTTAAGGGACGATCGATCGAAGATGCGGATCTTCTCCCTGATCCCGAAGCATTGCTGGCATTCGCTCGTAAGAAATTCCATGATTAATACATTTCAAAGCAAAAAAAATTTACTTTATAAAGTTCTTTTTTCGAGCTACATTTTGTCCTTTTGGGTTTTTCTATTTTGGTCGGACTTTCCGCTCCCTCATGGAGACGATTTGTTCTTCGCTGGCACTGCTGTTCACTACGCCGACACGGGAGAGTTTGAAAACCCTGGTGTTTACGAGTACACCGCTCATTTTTCAGAAATAAGAAAGCCGTATTGGTTTGTCCCCCTTCATATGAGGTCATTGGGTTGGTGGATAGGAATTACCGATGCATCAGACCATTGGATCCGGATCTATGTTCTTGTATGCGTTGCGATAACTACAATCTTCTTGATACTATGGGCTCAAAAAAAATGTGATAAGCCATTTATTTTCCTATGGACTCTCCCAATAATTGTGGCATTCGGATTCCGATGGAGCTTACGACCTGAGTGCACAGCAATACCACTCTTAATTATAGGAGCCTTCGTACTTTCGCTTGAACCAACGAGGAAATCCACATGGGTTGGCATTTCATTTCTCGGACTTTCTTCCCTCGCATCGCAAATCATGGTTATTCCTTCCGCATGCCTGATCATTGGTCATTTCTGGATATTTCTCAGGAAATCTTCGTGGAAAGAGCCTTGCTTGCAAATTACGATCGGGGCCGTCCAAACCCTTTGTATCGGGATCTGTTTGATTAATTTCGAAATCGATAAATTTCTTACCATGTTTTTCGATCATGTAAACAGCAGGTCCTCATCTGTTTCTGAAAACCTCAGTTTTCTTTATTTCATGTCTTGCAAATTAGGAAATGGATATCTTCTTCGATTGCCGTCCTTCCTAATTCTGATCTTTCTTTGCATAAGCATGCTACGTTCGGAACGAAAGAACAAACCACTAATCATTAGCTTAATTGCCTCAATACTTTCAATATCAATGGTTTACGCAAAATCATTCGAGCTGATCCTTTTTTTAGTGACACTATCTACCATTCTAATCCTATTTACTTCGAGAAGACTGCAGATACCATTCACTTTGATGCTGACCCTTCTTCTTTTCGTTAGGCAGGGGACTCACTTGCTTGCATATGACATGTTTTGCGACCGAAAAAAGAACTTTGGAGCAATATCCATCAAGGAGGAGCAAACCTATGTTATCGACGAATATGTTATTCGGCACCCACTTGACTGGAAGTTTCCAAAGAAGTGGAAGATTGCACCTGATTTCTATACAACCAATGATCGACTGCTAAACAAACCGGATTCGGAAACTTGGTTGATTAGTTTAAAAAATCTTTCGTATTTCTACCCAGATATTTACCAACAGAGCAAACTTACCATCGGAAATAAGGAATTTACCAACTTACCCCAAGAATATTGGGAGTATAAGCTTCTTCCTTGAACACCACTCTTCGGAAACACCTACTCGCATCTATATGAACCCCCAATTCTTAGCTTCTACATGATAAGATCATGTTTAAGGCTTTTGCCAACAAGCATAAGGGCAAGTGCGTTCTATCGACTTTTCTTTAGTGGCGCACAAAAAAGAAAGAGGCTTTTCACGAAAGCCCCTCTGGAATTTGCACCCGGGATCAAGATGAACTTAAGCCCTCAGGACACTTGTCATCAGTTAATCGCCTACACTGGATTCTTTGAGCTTCACTTAAGCGAGAAGTTCTCACATCTGGCATCTTTAGGGGGAGAATTTGTGGATGTGGGAGCAAATTACGGGTACTACAGCCTGCTATGGGCCGCAGCAGATCCTGGAAATATAGTTACTGCGTTCGAAGCTGTACCCGAGAATGCAAGTATGCTGGAGGAAAATGCTCAGCTCAATGACATGAGCAAGAGAATTAAAATATATAATAAAGCTCTCGGCAGGAAAAGGGAATGGATGTCCTTCGACCTCGTCGAGGATACCCAAACGACATGGGGCGGTCTCACTCAATCGAAAGAAAAGGGATTCGAACTCGAAGTTGTTCCACTTGACGATATGTGGAATAAGGAAAAACTCATTGAACTGCTTAAAATCGATGTCGAAGGAGCGGAGGCGTGGGTACTCGAAGGAGCAGCTAATTTATTGAAAACCGGTAGAATTAAGAACATTTTCTTCGAGGAGAACTTGGATCGTCAAGAAAAACTCAATATCGCCCCGGGAAGTGCCATTAAACTTCTTGAGCAATTCGATTATCAAGTCGTTCAATTGAATAAAAACGAAAGTCCAGTTTCCGAATACCATGCGTTCCTAACCTAGTAGTGACCAAAAGAAAGTTAGCTGAGACTCTACTCTATCTGGCAAGCATGCTCTCGCGTGTTTTGCATAGAAAACCAAAAGGCCAACCCAATTCTTTCTTTATCCTCAGAAACAATGGGCTTGGAGATCTCCTTTGCGTCACTCCGTTGTTCCAAATGCTCCGACAAAATTTCCCCGACGCCAGAATCGTCGCAGGAATTGGAAGTTGGCATCAGGATTTACTCGATAACGACCCCCATCTGACCGAGTGCTTGACGGTGAATGCCCCATGGCACAACCAATTCAAGGTATCTTCCAATTTCCTCGGCATTCTTGTTTATATTTTTTTCTCACAAGAAGCAAGATCTCTGGCCCGAAAAAAATTCGACGTCGGAATAGATGTGGTCGGAAGCATATGGGGTTCGCTTCTTTTGATTCGGTGCGGGATCCCATTGCGAGTAGGTGTTAAGGGATATGCGGGCGGGCACTCGGCAACGCAACTCTTTCTGGACTACGATCCTAACAAACATGTGTCTCAAGCTTGCTTGGAAATGGGTCGACTTTTGCAAATAAATAATATGCCCGAACCCAAACCTCAGATTTTTCTAACTGCTGAAGAATCCGTCTTCGGGGAAAGTGCTTGGCAAAAAGGTTCTCAAGCCAAGCGAATCGTTATGGCCCCTGGAGGCAGTTTTGAAGAGAAGTGCTGGGGAGACGAAAATTTCTCCACTTTGTTGAACTTGATTTTACAACACTCCGAGCATCAGATTCGAATAATCGGAGGAAAAGACGACATGGCAAGGATAGGCATCGCAGAGTTGCCAAGAAAGTTCAGTCATAGATGTCTCGATCTAAGTGGAAAGTTGAGTTTGCGACAATCCGCGGGCCTCGTCTCTTCCTGCGACTTTGTTATTAGTAATAGTTCAGTTGCGATGCATTTCGCCGGTGCTTTCTCCATACCCAGCTTGATTTTGCTTGGCGAATGGTACGAAAGCGCCAAACTCCACCACCGACAATGGGGATATCCGGAAAGTACCGTAATAGGAAAAGAATGTAGTTGCGGTAAGAACTCGATTCCCGAGGCAAATGAGGCGTTTGCAATATTCCAGCAACTTAGTTGATGCAAACCCGCGTTCCCCGATGAAGATTTGCTTTATATTAGGACCTCAGAAATCTGGCCAATGCGGAATTACTGATTATGTAAATCTCCTTAGTGATCGGATCCTCTATCCCTTAAGAAAACAGCCAAGTTGATTTGTAATCGGGTCGAGAGGGCAAACTACGAGAAGATTCCATTTCCCGAAGATCGCAAGGCGATCGACGGCGGCGACTTCGTCTTTGATTATCAAGGCTTCCAAGCGATCTATCGGCTAAATGCCAGTGGATGGAAAATTTTTGCGGAGAATTGTCACTTCGACAATCGGCTGCTCTGGTCGCCAAATCTGATTTCGTGATAACCAACGGCTCTCTTCCCATGTACCTAGTCGGTGCTTTCCATGACCCTTCCATCACGTTGCTCGGTAAGTGGTATGACAGTGCCAAGCTCCTCTACAAACAATGCGGATATTCTAAAGGGTGGGTACGCGGCAAGGAAACTTCCAACGGCTTCCAAAATAGTTCCAAACCCGAAAATGTTTTCCAAAACTTCGAAAAGCATATTCTTGAATACCTTCGCATTCGTTTATGAGGATTGCCCTTGTTCTTGGTCCCTATCGACCCGGTGCTTGCGGGGTAAGTGATTACGCCAGGTTGCTTGGAGAAAAACTTGAGGCAAAAGGACATTCGTGCCAAAGAATCTGCATCGATCCGTCCCTGAATTCATCCTTTTCCTCCTTGGCACATAATTTGCCAGAGGTTGATCTGATCAGCCTGCAATTCGCCCCGTACGCGTTCTCACCCAATGGATTGTCAGGATCGGCCTTGCTCAAGTTCGGCCAAGCGATTCGAAACAGAAACCTTCAAGTCATGTTTCACGAGATTTGGATCGGAGCATATCCACGAGCTCCGTGGATGGAAAGATGGCAAGGTCGAAGACAAAAACGAGAAATCCTACAGTTTCTGGAGTATGCGGAACCCCAAACCATCTATGCAACAAATTGCGCCGCCCTTGATCGACTGAAACAAGAAGGTGTGGATGCCAGTCACCTCTACTTGTTTGGAAATGTTCCGTTTGCCCCGTTGGGAGACGACCACCTACCCGTAGATCATGAACTCACAGTTGCGTTTTTCGGAACTTTGTACGACTCCTTTCCCTACCCTCTCTTATCCGAGCAACTACTGGCAGTTTCAAAAACCACCAAGCAAACCGTTCGCTTGCTTATTCTCGGGAGACACCGCGAGCAAGGCGGTCTGCAAGCCTTGCTGGATGAAGCCGAGAAGCACGATTTCCAGTTGGAAGTTACCGGAGAATTAAACTCGGAAAGTCTTTCGCGCCATCTGCAAGAATCTGCACTTGGAATATCCACTACTCCCTTTGACATTATGGGAAAAAGTGGTGCAACTGCCGCCATGCTTGAACACGGGCTTCCCATCCTAGCCTATGATGACGGGGACACATCCGAGGAAAACTTGTTTGTTCCGGAACCTTTCCGGGAGCAAGTTTTTTTACTAAACGAGGAAAATATATCCAAACCTCTGATAAAATTCATGCAAAAACCGGCAAGACCTTTCTTCGATGGAGTTTCTCATGTCGGCAAAAAAATGTTAGAAGACATTCGTTGAAACCAAAAAAACAAAAAAATCCATATCAAAAACCATGGTCATTGTGGGTTCATTTGGATTTGGCATTATGGAAGTTCACTTGGTTCTTTCTTTGCTCCTGGACTCCCAAGTTTTTGAATCCTGTGCGTTTGCTCACCCTGAAGATTTTCGGAGCTACAATTTTAGGCACTCCATCCGTTCATTCAAAAGCCAGGATTCAAATCCCCTGGCATCTGGTCATGCATCACCGAGCATGCCTCGGAGAAAGATCCGTTGCATACTCGCTTGGAACAATCTAGATTATGGAAGTAGCTACCGTTGCCCAAGAAGCCTATCTCTGTGCGGGAACACACGACTTCAACTACACCTCCTTACAGTTGATTACCAAAAAATTACCATCGAAAGCAGTGCGTTCATAGGTGTACGGGCGATGATAATGCCCGGAATAACGATCGGAAAGAAAGCCATCGTCGGAGCTAATTCGGTTGTCACAAAGAACGTAAAACCAACTCAAATAGTAGCCGGTAATCCGGCCCGCGAAATCGGTCTGCGCAAATCTCAATAGAATCCCAATCGTTATCGTATATTTAAACTTTATCACCACCGCCTAAACTTTCGGTTCAAATCATATGAATGGTAAAAAAGTATTAATTACGGGCGGGCTCGGATTCATCGGTTCAAACCTTGCAGGAAAACTGGTTGAAGACGGAGCCAATGTCACGATTGTCGACAGCATGATACCGGAATACGGGGGCAACATGCGAAATATTAATGAAATTTCAGGCAAGGTAACGGTAAACCTTTCGGACATACGCGACCCGTTCTCCGTGAATCAATTGATTTCCAAGCAAGATTACCTTTTCAACTTGGCAGGACAGACTAGTCACCTGGACTCAATGGAGGATCCCTTCACCGACCTTGACATCAATGCGAAGGCACAACTCTCGATTCTCGAGGCTTGTCGCAAACACAATCCGGACATCAGAATCATTTTCGCCAGCACCCGACAAATTTATGGGAAACCGAAGTACCTCCCTGTGGATGAAAATCATCCCTGCCATCCAGTTGACGTAAACGGAATCAACAAGATGGCGGGGGAATGGTATCATATCCTCTACCATGACGTATATGGCATACCCACAAGCGTGCTCAGATTGACAAACACCTATGGCCCCAGAATGCGGATCAAGGACGCCCGTCAAACTTTTCTCGGAATCTGGATTCGCAACCTATTGGAAAAAAAGCCCATTCAAGTTTATGGAAACGGACTCCAGAGAAGGGACTACAACTACGTCGACGATGTCGTGGATGCCCTTTTGTTGGCCGCCACACGTCCTGAAGCCAGAGGGAAGATATACAACCTCGGTGATCCAGAGCCCATTTCCGTCGAAAAAACCGCAGCCTTGATGTGCGGAAAAGTCGATGGAGCAACCTACCTGAAAGTTCCCTTTCCAGAAGACAGGAAGGCCATCGACGTAGGGGACTTCGTTTGCAATTACCAAGCCTTTCGAAATGAATTCGGCTGGGAGCCCAAAGTCTCCTTCGATGAGGGGATAACCAAGACCATCGAATACTTCAAAAGCGAATTCAGTCACTACGTTTAAGCCTGCCTCCGATGATTCCCTTCAACGATCCGCTAGCTTCCTATCTTTCCCGAAAGGACGAAATAGACCAAACCATCAGGCAGGTTCTTGAATCTGGATGGTATGCTCTCGGCAAGGAAGTGGAAAGCTTTGAGAAGGAATTTGCAGACTTTCATGGCAATGAATTCAGTGCCGTTGGTCTAGGTAATGGAACCGACGCAATCGCCCTCGCCCTGATGTCTTTGGAATTAGGTCCCGGGGATGAGGTCATCACAGTTGCCCATACCGCCGTGGCCACGATCGCGGCGATTGAGCAAGCGGGGTGCATCCCAGTTTTCGCCGACATTGACCCAATAACCCGCTGTATTTGCCCAAACTCAATCGAAGCAAGGGTTAGCAAGGCAACTAAAGCCATCCTTCCCGTCCACATCTATGGTCAGCCCTGTTCAATGAAGGCGGTTTTGGATTTGGCCGATAAATTTGACTTATCCATTATTGAAGACTGCGCCCAGGCTCACGCCGCTGAGATTGATGGAGAAAAGGTAGGTACGTTTGGAAAATTAAGTGCCTTCAGTTTTTATCCTACCAAAAACTTGGGAGCCATTGGCGACGGGGGCATGATCATCTGCAAAGATGAAGAGAGGGTCGATCATCTCAAAAGATTGCGCCAGTACGGATGGGATGATAATCGGCAAAGCCTTCACCAAGGAGTCAACAGTCGGCTCGACGAACTCCAGGCTGCAATCCTCCGGGTAAAGCTAAGGTATCTGGGGAAGGACAACCGAAAACGCCGTGAACTAGCCAGTCTCTATGACGAATCCCTTGAAAATCTTCCTCTCGTTATCCCAGCTAGAAAAGAAGATCAACTGCATGCGATGCACCTCTACGTGATCGAATGCGATAACAGGCAGGGCTTGGCTTCCCACTTAAGGAAAAAGAATATCTCAACCGGCTTGCACTATCCGCTTCCCGTGCACAGGCATCCGGCTTATGAAGACAGGATTCGAGGATCGGATGACCTCCCCCACACGGAGGCCTTTTATCGAAGAAACCTCTCCCTTCCTCTCTTCCCTGAAATGTCCGAGGATTCCATTAGGCAAATTGTATCGGAAATCATTTCTTGGTTCGAACTAAATTGAACAAAGGTCAAGGCTCACAGGACACTACAGTCGTTCAATCTCTGATTGGAGCCAAAGGACTTCCCTTCTATCTGAGGTGCCTGCAGTCCCTTCTCGAGCATTGCCGGGAAGAAATTTCCCTACTCATTCACCAAGACGGCACCTTGATGGAATCGGATCTACAAGATATCCAAAGGCAACTTTCCGGAAAGGCTTCCTTCACAGACCCGGAGAAAAGTTTGGAGCGAACGATGGATAATCTGCAGGGACGCCCTCATTGCCAGTCCGTCCGCAAGGAATCCCTCTGGGGGCAGGAGTTTTTCGATCCCCTTTTCTCCATGCCCGATGACTCCATCAGCTTCTACCTTGATGCGGACATCCTCTTCCTCCGCCCTTTCTCAGGGATATTCCGTCCGTCAATCGTCCTGAACGGCGCCTTATTCCTTCGGGACACCCAGTGGGATGCCTACAGCCTGCGCCCATGGCAGCTTATGGGATTCGGCAATCGTCCCAGTATCGTGCAAGGAATCACAACCGCAGTGGTGTGCTGGGACAAGGAGGTAATCGACTGGGAATATTTGGAGTGGTTCCTGGAAAGAAAAGACCTTCATAAAATCCCGGGGTGGGTTCTACCCACGGCTCAGTCCGGCTTGGCCGCACGCTGTCAGGCTCGGGTAATTTCCCCTCATCAACTTCCCAACCTATATCCCAATGCAAAGGTAACCGAGCAAACCTTCGGGGTACATCTTTTGGGTTCCTATCGCGAGCACTGGTTGCCCATCATCACGCAACTCCAACAAGAAGCTCGACCCTTGGAACAAGCCATGGAAGCTCGTCTCGAGCCATGCCGGCCCTGCAACCCTTTATCCTATGGCAAAAACCAGATCAGGAGATGGATCAACACCCGCCTCGACAAATGGTAGACGAAACCCTTGATTTATCGGGCCTTCGCATCTTGATGATAGCACCCTGCCTTGGGAAATTCGGCGGGATCGAGACCTTCTGTCTGACCCTTGCTGAGGATTTGCTCAAAAGGGGAGCCACGGTTCGCCTGCTTAGAAAAAAAGTCCCCGGATATTCGAACGATAGTTCAATTGAAAGTAGCGAAGAAGAGATTCGTAAGACCTGGACAACCCAAGAGAATAATCGTTTTTTGACCGATTTCGTGGACAGAAGGGAGCTCTCTGAAAGTAATGCGTTTGATGAATGCGATATCGTCCACCTTCACAACCCCATGGTGGAGGGAGTATGGCTGGCCAAGAAGAAAAATCTTCCCTGCGTAATGACGATTTACAACTGGCGCAGGCGGGGCCTCCACCCTCGCCTGCTTGCATGGAGATGGGCCGTCAGGTCCGCAGACCGCAGGTGGTACATATCGGAATTCGTATGGGACACATGGGAAAGAACCCGAAGGAAAGGCAGCGCCCGCCTTCCGGTGGTCTCCAGAATGCCGAGTGGCGAAACCGAGCCTAGCAAGCGAAGGGGATTTCTTTTTCTGGGTAGGTGGATCCCCAACAAAGGCTTGCGGGTTTTGATCAGGGCTTACCTTAAATTGGCTCCGGATCCCGCAACATGGCCTCTCACCGTACTTGGTGACGGCCCCTTGCGTTCGGAGGTCGAGGAGATGATTTCACAGGGCAATGCACAAGGTGTGCAATTAATGGGATTCGTGAGTGAGGAAGAGAGGCTGAACCAGACCCGATGCGCAAAATGGATGATTACGCCTCCCCATACCAAAGAGGATCTTGGTCTCACTCCCCTCGAGGCAAGATCGGTTGGCGTGCCCTGCATCGTCAGTGCGGATGGGGGCGTAAAGGAGACTGGCGGCGTCCATGCACTGGTATGTGAACCCGGCAACGAGGATTCCCTGCTGGATTGCATGAAGCGTGCGATGGAAATGAAAGGTTCACAATACGAGAGAATGAGCGTACTCGCCAAGGAAGGGCTTGAGAAATACGTTCGCCCGCTGGACGAATACGCTTCCCAGTACCTCGAACTCCTTCATAGAAGATGAGCAAGCTCCAACGCGTCGCCTCCATAGATTTCCTAAGAGGGCTTTCCTGCCTGGGAATCTTGCTCTATCACGTCAGGGTAGACTTGTGGGTGGGATG
>MDTD01129118.1_pt1 | contig 12136 bp, 7 predicted proteins | sample 811221 | NCBI WGS metagenome assembly MDTD01 (sample SAMN05326646, study PRJNA326480) | marine metagenome | isolation source: seawater | place: Pacific Ocean: South West | collected 2011 | reverse complement strand
CATGCTTTCTTCGAACTCTTTACCGTACTTAATTACTCCTGATTCGATCATCTCACGAAGAAGATCGTTTCCTTCACGAGTACGCTCACCCACACCAGCGAAAACCGAAATACCCTCATATCCCTTTGCGATGTTATTAATAAGCTCCATAATAAGTACAGTCTTACCTACACCGGCACCACCGAATAGACCAATCTTACCACCTTTTGCATAAGGCTCAATAAGATCAATTACTTTTATACCTGTGAATAAAACATCAGTTGAAGTACTAAGCTCCTCAAATGTTGGCGCCTCTTGGTGAATGCTACGACCATTCTCCTTGCTAACTGAACCGATACCGTCAATTGCGTCTCCAACTACGTTGAAAAGACGACCCTTGATAGCATCTCCAGTTGGCATTTGGATACCTGATCCTGTTGCTTCTACCTTCATGCCACGGCTAAGTCCTTCAGTAGCGTCCATTGAGATCGCTCTTACTGTGTCTTCACCGATGTGCTTTTGAGTTTCTAAAATGAGTTTGTTTTCCCCAGAATCTACAACTAATGCGTCTAAGATGTTAGGTAATTCAACTCCTTGAGGGAAACGGACATCTACTACTGGTCCGATAACTTGTGCTATTACTCCTTGTTGTGCTGACATTTTTTTTGTCTTGACATATATAATCGAGTGCAAAAATACAATAAGACTTACGAATTATTCGCCATATACCTACCTAACTTTATACCCTTGGAAGTTTACAAGAGTATAAACGAATTTTTTTCGGAAGACCCTATAGTTTTAACCATAGGAACATTTGATGGCGTACACGCTGGACACCGTGCAGTTATAGATATTTTGAGCCAAAAGGCAAAAGAAATCGGAGGTAAAACTGCTCTCTTAACTTTCCACCCACATCCTAGGGTTATCCTGCATCCAGACAATCATGGTTTAAAACTTTTAAATACTTTGGAGGAAAGAATGGCGCTTTTGGAAGACACTGGGCTGGACTTTTTGATAATTGAAGAGTTCAATTTGGAACTTTCAAGACTTACACCCCTAGAATATGTGAAAAATCTATTCGCCGAAGGTATAAAGCCTTCAATGGTAGTAATTGGAGATGATCACAGGTTTGGACGCAATAGAGAGGGTGATTTTAGCGCTCTTAAGGAAATGGGAAAGGTGTTTAGCTTTGAGGTAATTGCTCTTGACGCTGAATATGTTAACGATATTAGAGTGAGCTCTACTAAAATCAGGCAGGCTATAGAGAAAGGAAATATGCAAAGCGCTTCTGAATTCTTAACTGAGAATTTTCCTTTGGTTGGAAGGGTTGTTAATGGCAAAAAGCTAGGCCGAGACCTCGGATTTCCTACTGCAAATATTGAAGTAGATAAGGGACTCAAGATTATCCCAAAAAATGGCGTATATGCAGTTTGGGCTATAACTCCAGACGGTAATAAGCGCAAAGCAATGCTAAACATTGGAGAAAGGCCTACTGTTTCTGATAATAACAACATAAGCATCGAAGTTAATATTCTCGACTTTTCAGAAGATATCTATGGTGAGCATTTAGAAATAAGATTCGTCAAAAGATTACGTGACGAAAAAAGATTTGCTAACGTTGAAGAGCTCAAAGCAGCTTTAATCGATGATGAAAATGCTGTCCATAAAATCTTAAATTGATGGGAAAATGAGATCTGTTTTCACAATTTGGGCTTTGATGTACTCAATTGTATTGAGTGCCCAAAACCCCATTGTGTACGACAATCTTCAAGAAGCTCACGAAGCTTTAGTCTCTGGGCTTGTAGTTCAACACATCGATCTATCAAAAAAAAGATTAACTACTCTACCAATTGAACTCAAAAAGTTCCCAAATATCAAAACACTCAACCTAAACAAGAACAAACTTGACTCGCTCCCTTCTTGGTTTAATGAATTCCAAAACTTAGAAAAGCTCACTGCTTCTATGAACAGATTCGATAGCTTCCCAAACGTGATTTTAGAGTTGACTAATTTAAAAACCCTAAATTTGGGAGAAAACAATATTGATGGCATCCCACTAGATATTGATAGATTAAAATACCTCGAAAGTCTTTGGTTATGGTCTAATCTAATTAGAGTATTTCCAGCTTCATTAAGTAATATTGAATCGCTGAAATATATAGACCTGCTGTATAACGATATGTTGTTCGAAGAGCAAATACAACTTTTAGAATTATTGCCAAACGTAATTATTGAATTTTCCGAACCTTGCACTTGTGAATTTGATGAGTAAAAAACTCCGAATAGTATTTTCTGGAATTGAAAATTCAGGTAAGACGACACTTGCTAAAGCTGTAGCTGCAGAACTTGGTTATGAATTTATAGAAGAGCAGTGTAGGTATAATAAAGATGTAATTAAAGGAATAGAAACTGCAACAACTCTTAAATCTATTCATTTACTTCAAGAGTCAATGGTCTCTGAATCCATGCAACACGCTGTTAATGGCGTTGTTTGTGATACTGCTCATATGGAGTTGAGGATGTGGTCGAGGGTGAAGTTTGGGCATGATATAGAGATTGAGCCAGAGGAAAATATAGACCAAATTTTCCTGTGTCAAACCATAGAGAAATTTGAAGAAGATCCTCTCAGACAGCTTCCTGATTATTTAGACAGAGTAGAGTATGAAAAGTCATTTACAGAATTTCTTGATAGTGAGAGCGTTAGTTATACGATTCTTCCAGCTGCGGATTTAGATGAGAGAAAAAAGACTGTGATAGATAGAGTAAAAAGAATCTTAAATGGATAGAGTTTTAGAGGCAATTGCTGTATTGCTTAGTTTGCTTTACACTTTTATGTATTTAATTGGCATAGTACCTGGGGCTTTTTATCCTGCAGCAATTGGAGCTATTATTTTTACATATCTGTGCTATAAAAAGAAGATATATGCAGAGGCGTTTCTGCAGTTTTTCTATTTAGTAATGGCCATATTTGGTTTTTATTTTTTCTACTATGGTTATCCTATTGGGTCTTGGGGGACTTGGGAGAATTTTGCCTTAGTCGTTGGGTCGACAATTGCAACGTTTTACTTAGGCACTTACCTAAAAAAAAATACAAACTCAAAGCTTCCCATGGTGGATTCGTTTACCACAGTTTTTAGCATAGGTGCAACTTGGCTTATGATTTTAAATATCCCTGACAGCTGGTATTACTGGGTAGCAATAAATGCTGTTAGCACATTGCTATACTACAGACGTGGCTTAAAGTTTGGCGCAGCGCTATTTGGCATCTACTTTGTCATGTCAATTGACGGGTGCTTTGAAAGCATTACTTGGTTTGAGGACCTAGCTAACCTGTTTATCTAATGATAAACTTCACTGGTATAGTGTACTGAACGCTTACACTCTTACCTCTTTGTTGTCCTGGCTCAAATTTAGGTAGAGATTCAACAACTCTTTTTGCCTCTTTATCAAGTCTAGGATCAACTTTTCTAAGGATTTTCACGTCCTTCACATTACCATCTTTTCCAACAACGAAGTAAACGAATACTGTTCCCTGGATTCCTGCTTCTTTAGCAATAAGTGGGTACTTAGTGTTCTTGCTTACGTATTTGATAATCTCCATTTGAGTACACTGATGACGCTCATCACCCCTCATGCTCTTACATGGACCTAAGGCAGGCATGTTTTCTACAATCATGAACGGAGTATCGTCTTCTAGATCTTCATCTTCTTCGATAATTTCAATCTCAGTATCCTCGTCTAATTCGATATCCTCGATTTCTAGTTCTTCCTCAATTTCCTCCTCATCATCAACGATTTCAATTACAGTAGTCTGCTGTGGTGGAGGTGGTGGAGGTGGTGGAGTAACTACGTTTACTGGAATCTCCTCATCTTCAAGAAGGTCAGCTTCGAAGTTTAGTGCTTGTCTAATAGCTACATCGTAACTAGTCCACGAAAGAGCTACTAACACAATAGAAAGCGAGGCAATAAAGCCGAGTGCACGCCAAGAAGAGCGTTTGTTTTCTAAATCTGCTTTAGGTGTTTTACGACTTATCATCTGCTTTAATTCTAGAGTTCGAAATTAATAAATACACTCGTTATCATTCAAGTATTATGCCACTTTATGCATAAACCCCTTAACCAAGTGTTGCAGCATACGCTTCTGAATCCATCAAAGCATCAAACTCAGCAGTGTCGCTAACCTTTACTTTAATAATCCAACCATCACCGAATGGATCGTTGTTTATGAGAGATGGATCATCTTCTAAAGCTGAATTAAACTCCAGTATCTCTCCAGATACAGGTAAGAATAAATCACTTACTGTCTTCACAGCTTCAATAGTGCCAAACACTTCTTCAGCATCTAATTCTTCACCCTCAGTTTCTACTTCTACAAATACAATGTCACCTAGCTCGCCTTGAGCGTAGTCAGTAACACCAACAGTAGCGATATCTCCATCCAATTTGATCCACTCGTGATCAGATGTGTAACGTAAGTCAGTAGGTATATTCATTTTATTATTGGTTCAAATTGAATCGGATAGCAAATCCGGAATTAATGTTTGAAGTTGCAAATGACGTGGAGATTTTGGGAGAAGTCAACTGTTGATCGTAGAAAGCTCTCAAAGTGACCTTATCACTAACCTCTAAATCACTTGAAAACTTAATAGATACTAGCTTTTGTCCTGCCGTGACTTGATTCTGCTCTTCCTCCATTTTTCTAATAATTGTACTATTGTCTCTAATATTTAGGTCTAAGCGCAATAGTAGATCTGTCTCTTTTAGCATCTTAATGGGCAACTTACCGTAAGTTCTTATGAATGGATTTCTAACATTAGCGAACTTATAGCCAACTCCTATAACCATACCCTTACTCTTTGTCTCAGTTACTTGATAGTTAGCTAATCCAAAGCTCACATTTCTATCTCTGTTAATCTCAAACTTTAGTTGTGGCTCATTGTCTGAAGCAGTCTTGATTGTCATATCCAACCCAACAAGAGGCGAAAGCTGTTCAGAAATACTTACCATATTAAATTGTCTTTGGGATATCCAGTTCTCCTCTGGACCGTTATCCCTTGCCGTAGGCCTGCCATATTCATCCTCTTCATACTGAAGATTTGTAGTATATGAAGTGGTCATTGTTGAGCGATAAGTATGACTCAAGTTAAACCTTCTGAATTTCTTTTTAAGTGAAGGGATCTTACTTAAACCATCGTAGGTAACCCTCCAGTTTGGAGCAACCTTGGTCTTCATTACATCGAGATTTACAGTACTGGCATCTTTACCTAAGTATGCGCTTATGAATGCAGGAATTGTAACATCTTGCGATGTTCTGCCCCATCCTGAGTAATATCCAGTTTCTGGATTTATTTCCTCATCATTATAGGTCTGTTCGTTAAGTCTAGAGCTAATTACCCATCTATTTTGAAGTAACTGAGACCAGATTTCAGAATCGAAATTCTCGTCATCATCTATAAAAGCGGTAGGCCAAGACAATACTGTAGAAGAAAAGTTTCCCGTCTCTGTTGGAGATTGGTACGAAAACCCATTTAGAGCATCGTCATAGCGGAAGAAGCTTTGGTGATTCCTAGATGAACTTCTGTTTGCTGTTAGCTCTATCTTAAAATGTTTAATTGGCTCAATATTCAACCTCACATTGTACGTTTCCATAAATGATTCGGTATACATATTGTTCATATTTGTCTCTTCCAAGAGCCAACCCTGTTCAGCAGCATAAATTGCATAATCGTTTGTTCTATTTCCAAACAAATCTGTATTCTGATGTCCTAAAACAAACATCATTCCTGGAGCTGTAAAGTCAGAATTGAATCCGGCATACCTTGCTTGTTGAGAATACCCTGGGAGCATTATGCCCTCATTTCTAGAGAAAGATCCACTTAGGTTTTGAATCCCCATAGCAAACCTTAAGATATGCTCAAGTGGATTGATATTCCACTCTTTCTTTTCCTTTTCTTGTTCCTCTTCAATGTTGCCAAACCCGTCCTTACGTTCGTTGCTTACTTTATTATTCTTCTTTTTGGGTCTCTTATTATTTATCTTTTTTAAGTAAGGAACTCTGTTATAGAGCTTAACAAAATTTGCTTGTCCATTTAAACTCAAATTTCTTGAATTTTGAATAGTATTCCCTAAATACTCTTGAGAGAAGGGTGCTCTATCCCATCTAAAAGAACTTTGGTATCTGGTATCTCCAGACATAAAATCACACAGCGGTATTTTATCAAACGGAAGCTTGTAAGAACCATTTACATTATGGTTGTATGTAGTTACTTGACCTGCCTGCCTTAAGCTATTTACTACAGAGTCCACATATTGTTCATAAAGTGCATCCTCTCTATTAATAATACCTGCTGGTTCAGTCACCAAAGCGTTAGCTTGTGCAGAATAATCGAACTTAAGAGATGAAGTTAAATCATACTTGAAAATATAATTTCTGTTCCAATTCCAAGATTTAAGAACCTGAGTGTTTATTAGAAGTGGAGTCTCTATCCCCAACAAATCGAATGTGTTATTTCTTACTCTAGTAGTCTGATACATCCTCTCCATTTGGTTATTTACACTCACCTGCTTTGGAGCCAAATAAAAATTAAAATCGTAGATCCACTTAAAAATTTTCTTATTCTTTAAGAACCCAATCTTAGAAAAAGGTTTATAATTTTTTGGTCGATTTTGCCAGTTATAGACCAAGCCTCCTCTATGCTCAATATTTAAATCAAACTCAGTATTTACATCACTTTGATAAAGCTCATTATAACTATAATTACCAGTGAAGTTACTAATCTTTAAGAAAGACAAAGGCCCTGAGCTATTTGAACCTCCACTTCGGCCACCCATTGCACCGCCCCTACCTCCCATTGCGCCTCTAGAAGAATTAATCATGTCCTTTGAATCCTTCGTCTCTTTTCCTGCAGTCATTCCAGAATCATTTCCACCTCGATTATTCCTATCCCGAGAACCATCACTACGTCTTGAGCTTCTCTGAGGATTAATTCTGACACTTGAGAAATTTATACTCCTGAGTCTATTAACAGATTCTGTCTTTTCTCTTCTTGCAGTTGGTAAATCTAGATCTGACATTTCCAAATCTGGAGAAAGGGGGTCAAATTGTGGAGTTGTTATCTGGTTTGAATAACCTAGATACAAAGGAAGTTGAATACCTAACTTTTGAGGCAAAAGCTTCCCTAATTGTAAAGTACTATTGGCATCAATCCCTTTTATAGTTTCTCTTTGACGCTCTTGAACTCTTTCCTCTATACCTCCCCAACCTGGAGTAGACATATTAGCGGCAACGTTTAAATTACCAAGGTCCGCAAGATTTGCATTCATTCTTGCAACTGCAGCCCAACCACCTTCTTCGTTAAAATCTGTAAGTCGAAGTTCGTTAGCCCAAACCACAGCGCACTTTTCTAATCCATCATCATCATATGGATAATTATCAATATCCTTATCTGGGTTTCTCACCCCCACCATTACCATTACGACATTAGCGAGGTTTGGATTACCTTTTACTGAAGTTCTAATACCTGTAGATGGATTTAGTTGTGAAAATTCTTGGAACACAGGCCATGCTTCTGGTCGTTCAATCTTTAGATTTTTTAGTTCGTTAAATTCAAAATCCATTTGGTTTTGTTCAGGCCAAATCAAATCTTCATTTGATGTCCCCCATTCTGTCACAGCTAGTGGAATCTCATACTCGTAATAATTATTGTCAAAATCCGACCCCAATCTTATGAACCCTGTAATATCCCCATCCTGCAGATTAGTCCCGTCGACTCCTGCCTCCGCGTGGAAATACATTTTGAGACGCTTATACATCCTCATATCATAATTGATATTTCGATAAGCTCCCCTAGCATCCCCATCCGCTAAACCACAAATTTCCATTGAAAGTGATTGTTCATTAAGTCGTCTTGCATTTACTGCGGCAACATCAATTTCTCTTATAATCCCTGGAGGAGTAACATAAGGAACTGGCTCTCTATTTCCATTTTCTTCAATGTTTACAGCGTTTAAGTTGAATAAGGTTGTCGTAGGATCTTCAGGCTCTACTTCTTGAGCACCTGCAAGACTTCCCTCGTATTTTCTCCACTCACCTCTAATTAGCTCCATTCTGGCAAACCGGATTGTCACTGGTTGAGACCATCCCTTTAAATACATTCTCATAAATCTAATAGAACGGAAATCAGTTATTGAGCCAACTCTGTCTTCGTATTCCTTTACTGGAATCTTAAACTGATACCACTTAATATTTCTCTGCTCGCTTGTTGTTGCGCTTTGGCTTTCAGTCTCAAAAACATCAGTGATATAATTTGTTCCTACATCTGAAATTTCTAAATCAGAAGGCCTCATCGAGATTTTGTACTGGTAGAAACTCTCTATTGTTCCCAAAGTTATATCATCATTTATGTCCTCTGTATTTGGAATGGTAGTGGCGGCAATTGGATATCCATTAGGCGAGCCTGTATTAGAGTTTCCTTCATACCTGCTAAAATTCTTGTATCTATCAATTATGTTCAGATTTTCTGCCTGTGATCCAGGGTCTCTAAAATACTCAAAGTCGTCTGCTGAAGGATCGGCCTCAATAATTGCAAGAGCTTCAGATGTTAACCCCGATGCCTCAAGGCTAGTTATCCAGTCGCTGAAGAATTCCCTCTCATCATTAGAATTCAAACCATCAAGTCCAACGTCCTGCATCTCGTAATTTCCAGTTGAATTATCAAAGGCGTTTACAACGTTAAAGATCGATGGGTCAGGATATACAGCTAGTGCACTTGTATCCGTTTCTTGGTCTATATTATTTGCCGACGGCAATCCATTTTCAAACTCAAGTTGACTGTCATTGAGTACGTCCTCACTTACGTTTCCAAGATTTATATATAGATCTCCTCCAGTAGTGTTTTCACTATCATCATTGAATGGATCCATTATCCAAAACTGGATATACTCAATGTTTGCCTGCTCAAAGTCTGTAGTAGTTAAAGCTCGTTGAACCCCTGACCATCTAGTCTCTGGCTCTTCTAATTTTCCATCCTCAGTAAGCCCGTATGCTATGTCGTCTCCCTCAGCTGGAACGTAGTTATATGGACCTCTTTCGTCTGGCCAATAGCTCAAATCGAAGGTGGGGATGTTTCTAGGTGTTCCAGGTTGGTAATCCCTATTTGGAAAAATTTCTTGTTCGAGTATTTGACGCATCCTGTGATCGTTTCTCACATCACTACTTACCTGTCCATCTTGCAAACCAGATCCTGAATAAAACGCAGGGTCAATTGTATACCAAGCAAGAGCGGCTCTATTGTAATTTGCTTGTGGAGAAGCCTCGAAAGCGTGTTCGGGAAATAACTGATCATTCATTCCTTCATCATCAGGAGTAGATGCTAAGAACCATCTAGATACAGATCTTATATCAATTGTAGATTGAGATCCCTCAAAATCATCTATGTAAGCATTCCCTTGTTCTCCTATTGCCCTGCTATGTCCTGGTATTAGATACGCTCCCTCTGCACTTAAGTCAATCGAAGACTCAGCTGTTGTACTGTAAAAAGGGAGTTTGTCAAGAATTTTGGTGAGGAGTTTACTTTCTGTTTGCCAAGTGAAATCCATACCTAAAATTGTATTCTTTACAGGCTCATCTCCTATATCTACCTTTTGTGTTAGGGGCCTTTCTCGTAAGTTTAGGAAGGTAGTACCAATTGTGAAATTATCACTTGCAACATAGTCAAACCTTGTCCCCATAAGAGTTTTGGTTTGGATATTAAACATAGAGTTTGACTCAAGTGACACCCTAATAGTTTGGCCTGATTCTAAGAGACCGTCATTGATAATTCGAACTCTTCCCATATTATAATCAACAGTGTAATCCTGATTTTCAATCAATCTAACTCCTCCTGCTGTTACAGTAACTGACCCCTCTGGAACGTTAAAAGCATTAAGAGCAATTTCTGAAGAACTCTCACTTTGGAATTGGCCCTTGATATGATATCTGTTAAGTGACGGAATCTGTTGCGCTGCAGTTTTTGTACTGTCATAAAGTGGATCAAAAACCAAAGTTTGGATAAGAGCATCCTCCAAATTATCGTCTTCTACTCTTGCCTTTATTTCCTTTCTTAAATTATCACCGAAAGGCTCAACAGAAGGGAAGAAAATCCTGCCGTTTTGACTGTTAATCGTTCCACCTTGAGTTGCAGCGTTGTCGACGTAATCAAAAACACCATCTTGATTTGGCATTGTATTTATATCCAAACGATCAAGTCCTAAGAGCTGAAGCAGAAGCGTGCCATCTAGAGGGTCTCGTGGTATGTAGTTTAAATCAATACCAGTCGATGGATCGTTATACCAAATATCAAGTCTGAAATCTTCCTGACTTAAGCCAAAAGCCTGCATGCTGTATACGTTTTTCATCATTCCATCCCAAAGTGGGGATGGATCACCATTATCCAGATCGAGTTGGGTGACTGATGATTTCAGCATTTTAAGTACTAAGGCACCTGGTGCTGTAAATCCATCCTGAGCGAGAGTTCCTACTTGATAGGTTTGGCCATTGAGCGTATACTCATATGCAACAGCTAGAACCTCTGCATTGTTAAGTGATTGCCTAAGCGATATAAATCCGAGTCTAGAATTATAAGTAAACTCTGAAGGAGTTAATTTTCGGGCATTACCAACTCTTTCGTAGTGTACTCCTTGTTCAAATTTTGTGGAATTTAAATTGCGGTATGAAGCAATTGCGGTGTTCGCATCTGTAAAGTCCATGATTTGCTCATTATTGACAAAATCATAAAAAATATCATTGTTATAGTTGTTAGGAGGATGATTAAAATCCGTTGTTGGTGCTGTATTTGAATTATTTGTAAGAGAAGTTAAATTCAAGTTAGAACTCATATAATCTTGATGCTCCCCCAGATCTGTAACTGCAATAACATTTCTTACATCCTGAGTGTTTGCCTGGAGGTTTACTACCCAAACCTCAATTCTATTGATCACAACTCCTGAATTTGGAACAGGCAAGCTTTGCATCGCAGTATCGTACTGGTTTCGGAAGTATTGTGAAAGGAAATAGTGTCTATTTGCCTCATAGTCGTCAGCACGAATATTGAATTCTTGTGTTTGGGCTCCGCCTTCAACTTCAATATCCCGTCTCTCACCTTTCTGCTGAGAAACAATAGTTGAATTGTAAAGTCTTCCCCATTGAGTCTCGAGCTTAACTCCAAACAAACTTTGGGATCCAGTAATTAAAGTTCCTTGAAGTGGAAGTGAAATATTACCCGCCTCGATATTTTTTAAAATATCGTCTTCCTCGCCTTGATATCCAATGTTCATTTGGTTTTCAAAATCAAACAGTGATTCAGTGTTGTAATTCGTTCCAAGTTCGATTTTATCACCAATCTTTCCAGTTATATTTAACTGAATCCTCTGATCAAAATCAAAAGTTGTTACCCTTCTCTGTCGTTCTGGTATTCTTGGGTTTTCTGTATTTGAGCTATTAATGCCAAATGATATCTCCGCTGAACCTTGAGGTATAATTTCAATCTCATTTGATCCAAAGATCATTTCGAAAAGTTCGTTGTTGATCTCAAGCTTTGGTGCGAATGCTCTGTTTGCCTGATCGTCTTCTTCCTGCAACTGATTCCAAAACTCTGTGAGATTTCCACTAATGTCATAATCTAAAAACTCATCAAGAGTAAAAAGAGAAGAGGGTCTAAACTGTAGGGTGTCTCCAATTGTTTGTTGGACAATATATTGGCCTGTTTCTATATCATAGACTACGCTGTAGTTGATATTTTCAGGCCAATCTAGACTTAATCCACCCGTATTTTCAACTGGATTAAACGGATCTTCTCCGCCATGTGGAAAAGGTAGATCAACCTCTGTAGTATCATTTTCTTCGTCTATAGTTTGAGCGTAAGCATAGAGGTTGCAAAAAAGCAAAGCCAAAAGGATGCCAAAATTGGCACTTATGCTACCGATTTTATTCACCTATCTTATCGTTTAAAGCTCCTTCAGTGCCTGCTTAATCAATACTTCCAGCGCAACAGCGCCATCCGATCTCTGAATAATTCCATCGAGAGCCTTATCCACACGTTTTTTGTCAAAGCCTAAAGAAGTCAAAGCCATTAACGCTTCTTTTTTAATTGTATTGTGCGGCGAAGATATTTCAGATAAT
>MDTD01161579.1_pt1 | contig 12137 bp, 11 predicted proteins | sample 811221 | NCBI WGS metagenome assembly MDTD01 (sample SAMN05326646, study PRJNA326480) | marine metagenome | isolation source: seawater | place: Pacific Ocean: South West | collected 2011 | reverse complement strand
TGGAAAATTGTGTAATTCCTTGTTTTTTTTTTACAGGATAAAATTTGTGCATTTTTTTTATATTCATTTTCTGTTAAAAAAGAATTTATTTTCTTTATAAGAGAATCTAAATCGTTATTTTCAAAAAGGTAGTCACCTGCTTCTGAAGATAAAAACTCCTTTGGTCCATTGGGGCAATTAGATGAAATAACATTTTTGTTGCAATAAGATGCCTCTATCATGACTGCACCCGGATCTTCCCATAATGAGGTTGAGATAACAGCTAGTGAATTTTTGATAACAGGATAAACATTTTTATTATAACCAATTAAAAAAACTTTATCATCTAAATTTTTATTTTTAATATACCTTTCAAGGTAAAATCTTTTCTCACCTTCACCCACTATTATTAAATTTAAATCTTTATTATTTGGTAAAATTTTTGAAAAAGCTTTTATTAATAATATTTGGTTTTTTTGTTTTGTTAGTCTACCGATATTCAAAAAATATTTTTTTTTGGGAATATCATGTATATTTTTATGTTTTAAATATTTATTTACTTTACTTACCTCGATAATAGGATCGTAAAGTATTTTAATATTTTCATCTAAAAAAATTTCTTTTTTTATTAAATCTTCTCTTGTTTGCTCTGATGGACATGTAACCATATATATTTTTTTAGATATTAATTTCCATAATATTTTTCTAAATACAGTAAATCTAGGTAAACCGGAAATTCTTAAAATAAATTTAGTTTCAAATTTTGAAAAAAAAAGGAGTAATAATGGTAAAAAAGATATTAAATGTATTATAAAATAATCTGGTTTCTCATTTTTAATTAATTTTTTTAGAGAATAATATTTAAAAAAGAATATCAAGAAATATATTACTCTGGATTTGAAGAAACCATTCACAGGAAATAATTTATTTAAATTAAGACCTGGCAATTTGATAAGATTAACATTAGATATTTCAATTTCTTTTTTATATTTTGTCCATTCTCCTACCGCGTCGATAATCGAAACATTTAACGAATTTTTTTTATATTTTTTTAATGACATTGCAGAATTTATTACATTTTTAATAGTAGCAACGTTTGAAATGTGTGGAGACCAGAAAAATATTTTTTTCATATTTCAGACTTAATAATGTATATATTTTATTCTTATAAGAATGCAAAATTTTAAAAAAAATTTAATTACAATTATAACTGTTGTAAAAAATGCTGAGCAAACAATAGAAAGATCCATTCAAAGTGTATTAACTCAAAAATATGACAACATTGAGTACATAATTTTAGATGGTGGTTCAACTGATAAAACCCTAAAAATTATAAAAAAATATCAGGAGAAAATTGATAAGATTGTGATAGAGAAAGATAATGGTATATGGGATGCAATGAATAAGGGCGTAGAAAAAGCCAACGGAGATATTATTGGCTTTTTAAACGCAGATGATTTCTATAATCCAGGTGCCTTGAGCTTGGTAAACAATTATTTTATAAATAATAAAATTGATTTTTTGTTTGGCAGTGTACAAAAATATAAATTATTATACGGGTATAAGCCATGGAAAATTAAGTTTAGCTTCGGTTTTTATACATCTCATTCTGTTGGTTTTTTTATTAAAAGAGCAAAACATATTGAGGTAGGTAAATACAGTCTTGATTATCTAAGCTCTGATTTAGATTTTTTTTATAGAATGATCGTAAATTTTAAGCTTAAGGGAATTTCTACGAATAAAGAGGAGGTTTTAGGAGAATTTTCTAAAGGGGGATTTTCTTCAAAGATAAATTATGTAAAACATTTGAGTGATTTAAACAAAATAAGAATAAATAATAATCAAAATAAAATTTTTGTTTATCTTTTATATATTTTTAAAATAATTAAAAGACCTTACAAATTTTTTTCATCACTTATTTCTGGATAGTTTTATAAAGTTTTTTGGTTTTTTTTAAATTCTTCAAAACTTTTGTGTGATTTATCTCTTTTTGATAAAATAGGTTTTTTTGTTCTCCATTTTATTTTGAATTTTTTATCATTATATTTTATCCCACTTTCGTATTTTGCATTTCTATACTTTTCTAAATGATATAATACAGAACATTTTTTTGATAAACATTCATAACCATGGGCATAATGGCTTGGTATAAATAATGCATCTCCTTCAGATAAAACAAATTTAGAAACTTTACCGAAGTTTCGTGATTTTTTTTTTAAATTTATTACAACATCTAAAATTTTCCCATCAATAACATAAATAAATTTTGTTTGTTTGTCTTTAACTTGAAAATGCAATCCTCTAATGACATTTTTTTTAGATTTAGCTAAAGCTGTAAACTTTACATTTAAATTAAATTTTTTTTTTAAAAATATTTCTTGAAAAAAACCTCTTTTATCAAAAAAAATTTTCTGTTTAATTCTTACAGGATAATTAATTTTATTTAAGTTCAAATTTTTCATTTATATTTTTTTTTTGATATAAATTTTTATTGTTTTTTTTAAACCATTTTCTAAATCTGTAAACTTAATTTTTCCAAAAATTTTTTTTAGTTTTGCATTACTTCCGTGAGTTTTAAACATTTCACCTTTTACAAACTTAGTTTTTTTTAATAGATTTATTTTAGCAGAGTAGTACTTTAGAATAATCTCTATCAATTTTTTTGTTAGAATTGGTTTTGACCTACAAATATTTATTATTTTGTTAGTAATTTTTTTTTTTAAAGATTTTTCTAAAATCACAACAACATCATCAACAAAAGTAAAATCTCTAAAATTTAAACCATTATTATGAATATTAATTGGTTTATTTAATTTGATATGGTTCAAGAATTTATGAATAAACATGTCAGGACGTCCATAAGGACCATATACTGTAAAAAATCTAAAGATAATAAAATTTGTTTTACTTTTAAAAAAAGTTTTTTTTATAATTTGTTCTGATTTTAACTTTGTTTGAGCATAGACGTTTTTTGGATTTAATTTAGCATTTTCTAAAATTGGAAATTTTTTTTGATCACCATAAACCGAACTCGATGATCCAAATATAAATTTTTTAATTTTAAAATTTTTACAAATTTTGCATAATGTTTGAGAAGCATTTGTATTGTTTACATAATAACTTTTTGGATTTTTAAATGAGTATAAAACACCCGGCTGACCGGCTAAATGTATAACTGTATTAGGAAGATATTTTTGAAAAACTTTATTTAATTTACGTTTATTGTTAATATCAATTTTTTCAAAGAAAAAATTTTTATTTTTTTTTAATATTGATAATCTTTCGGTTTTAACTTTTCGAGAGTAGTAACTATTATGGTTATCTATCCCAATAACAATATATTTTTTTTTTAATAAAAATTGGGATATATGGAAACCTATAAAACCAGAACTACCAGTAATTAAAATTTTTTCCATTTAATTTCTGAAAAATTGTTTAATTTTTTTTGATATATATAATATTTCTTTTTCAGAATGTTCCTCAGAAATAGGTAAGCTTAAAATTTTTTTTCCTAATTTTTTGCTATTAATCAGTTTTTTTCCATTTGGAAAAAAATTGAGCTCATTTAACATATAAGGATAATGAATCATGGTATCAATTTTATATCTTTTTAAATATTTTTTTAAGCTATCTCTTTTATCGGTTCTAATTACAAATTGATGGTACGCACATGAGATATTTTTGTTCAAATTAAAAAGCTTTATCTGATTTAAGTTCCTTAATTCTCTATAATATATTTTTGCTAGATGATTTCTTCTCAACAAAACTTTGTTAAAACTATTAAGCTTTATATTCAAAATGCCTGCTTGGATAGTATCAAGTCTTGAATTTCTACCTGAGAATTTATGATCATATTTATTGAGAGCACCATGATTTCTAGCTCTTAAACAATAATTTTTTAGGCTATTTGAATTAGTAATTATTGCGCCTCCATCACCAAAAGCTCCCAAATTTTTCCCTGGAAAAAAACTAAAAGTTCCTATATCTCCCATAGTTCCAACATGTTTTTTTCCAATTTTACTACCGTGTGCTTGTGCGCAGTCCTCAACTATTTTAATATTTTTATTCTTAATTAATTTTTTTATTTTTAATACATTGGTTGGAATTCCATATAAGTGAACCGCAATGATGGCTCGGGTATTATTTGTTATTTTCTTTTTTAAGTCAATTAGTGAGATTGAGTAATCATTCAAATTAATATCGCAAAAAACTAATTTATGACCATTATTGACAACTGCCTCGGCAGTGGCAATCCAGGTATTTACAGGGACAATTATCTCTGATCCTTTTTTTAAATTGAGAGACTTTATTGCAATTTCTAATGCGTCAGTTCCATTTGCTAAAGAAACACAGTTTCTAGTCTTAGTAAATTTTGCAAAATTACTCTCGAACTTTTCTACCTCTCTTCCACCGACAAAATTTGAACCTTTAACTAAAGTATTTATTTTACTTAGGATCAGTCTCTTTTGAGGAGCTAATTTAAATAAATTTGTAAACTTAACTTTCATTTTTTTTGATTAAGAATTTTAAAACACTAAATTTTTCTATATGCAATTAATAAATCATATCAATATATTTTTTCTCGTATTTTTCAATTTTAAAATTTAAATTTCTCTGGGCTTTTTTTAAAATATTACTTCTACTTTTAGATTTTTTTTTATTAAATACATTGATCAAAATTCTAGATAAATTGTTACTATTATTTGGATCAAAAAAAACAGCATTTGGAGGTTTCTGTTCAAAATGTACACTTATTTTTGATAGAATTATTTTTTTATTGTATGCTTTAGCTTGTTCAACGGTGCTACTCCAACCCTCAAAAAGAGATGGGTTTAAAATTGCCTTTGAATGATAAATTAAACTCAATACATCTATAAATGGTAATGTACCTAAGTATATATAATGATTATGAAGTTTTTCCTTTTCAACATTCTCCATTAAGTTTTTGAAATGATTAGGTCTTCTATAATCTTTTTTAGATCCAGTTGAATATACATAAATATTATTAAGTTTGTTTTCAATTTTTAAATTTTTGAGTGCATTAATCACTACCTGATGATTTTTATGAACCCAATATTGATTTGGAAGGTAAAAAAAATTTTCTTTTAAATTATATTTTTTTTTCATATATGAAAAACTCTTTAACCTGTTAACTGAGGGTAAAACAAAGCTAAAACTATTTACTATTATTTTTTTTTTGGGAATATTGATAATTTTTTTTAGATCGTTATAAGCACTATTGCTACTTAATAAAATTTTATATGCATGTTTTTTATATAGAAAAATATTAAGTCTTCTCAACAACTTATATTTTAGAGAAAATAATTTTCCAAGATATAAAAATTGAAAGTCTGGTATCCATACTATACTTTTTACCTCACTATTGACACCAGTTGCGATATCAGTATGTGATACGAAATTAATTTTATTTTTTATAAGAAATTTCTCTAGATAATAAGTTTTTCCAAATACTATTAATGAAATTTTGTCAAGAATTTTAAAAAAAATACTTCTGTTAAAAAAACTTTGATCCTCAATAATAAAAACATTTTTATTTAAAAAAAATTTTTTCAAATTTTTTTTTGAATTTGTAATTAAAATTATCTTTATTTTTGATGAAATATTTTTTTTTTTTGCAATAGAGTTTATTAAATTTAACATTACATTGACTCCACCAATCCATGTTCTGTTAAAGTGAATAAAAAAAGCAAGTCTAATCATTTTAATACGCTGACTTAAACCATTTTATGTAGTTGTCTAAACCATCATAAAATTTTATTTTTGGATGCCAATTGAATTTTTTAGCTTTTTTATTATCAACGACGATCCTTTTAGGGTTTGTTTTATAACCAAATTTATTAAATTTAGGCGTAATTTTACTTTTTAATTTTTTTTTTATGTAGTGAATGATTTTACTGATCTTTGTCCCCTTTCCTGTTCCTACATTTATAATTTTGAAATCTTTGAAGCCTATTTTTAAAATTCTATTTATTAAATTACAAAAGTCATCTATATAAATATAGTCCCTAATCTCGTTGCCAGTTCCAAAAAAAATATGTTTATTTTTAGTAATTTTGAGACATGCATCATGTATAAATTGTTTTCTAAGACCTGGTCCAAAAATTGAAGTACCTCTTAGGATTAAAATGTTAATTTTATATTTTTTATAATAATCGTGACATAATTTTTCAGCTAAAAATTTATTTTTGGCATAAATAGATAATGGGTTAATTTTTGAATTTTCAGTTAACTTTTTAAAATTATTACCATAAACAGACGCTGATGAAATGAAAATGATTTTAGTTTTCTTTTTTTTACGCAGAATATAATCTAAAACATATCTAATACTTAATACATTGTTTTTATAATCTTGTTTTTTTGATATCGAGTTTATAAAACTATTTATTGGAGATGTTCCACCCGCACAATGAATAACATAATCAAAACTTAAATTATTAAGTTTTTTTAATAATCTATTGTTAATGCTGCCATTAATATTAAATTTATAACCCCATATTTTATACTGGTATTTTTTTTTCCAATTACCTCTACCAACTCCATAACAAATTATTTTTTGTTTACTAAGTTTTTTAGCAAGATTTTTAGCTAGATATCCTTCGGAACCAGTAATTAGAACTTTCATTTTTTTATTTAAAATTAAACATTTAATTTTTTAATTCTGAAATTTTGAGGAGTTTTTGTTTTTCTACATCTTCGACAGTTAAATCTTTGATGATACCTAATTTATCTTTGTAATGAACAAAAGTTTTAAAACCATCCTTATCTCTACTTTCTCTAAATTTACCTTCATAAGAGTTATTTTTTAAGACAAAATCAATTTTTGTAAAGAAAGAGTCCTTTACAAAATATGCATTATTGCCAGCGCTATTTGTAGAAAAAAATTTATATCCTTTTTTATCTGCCAAAAATTTCAAAGCTTCAAGTGATGCACCCCAGTATAAATTAGAGTGATGGGCCTTAGTTCGGGAGAAATTTTCATCATAGGGAATGCTTACTTTGTTAACAAAACCAAATGAGCTATTATACTCAATTATAACAATTATAGGATCAATTACGTTTATTTCTTTCCAAACCCAGTAATCATTTCCGTCAATATCTATGCTTAAAATTCCAATATGTTTTTTATCTATTTTTGAGTCTTTTATAATATTGTTTATATTTTCTCGAGTAATAAAATTATTTTTTACTTCTAAATCGTGTTTCCAAAAATAATTACTATTTTTAATTTCAATTGTATTTTTTTTTGATGAGTCTATAATTAACCCTGACCAATTATTATTTAGCAATAAAAACCTTGTATTAGACTCTTTATAGTTTTCAACTCCAAACTCAATGAAATTGTGATATTTATAGTCTAATTCTATTTTATTAATAAGAAATTGAATAATACCATCATCACCAAACTGTGAAAAAATTTTGAATTCTATATCCTCAATATTTTTAGGGGTTTTGCTATTATTAATATTTATTAATTTTTTTCCTGTTAGTATTTTTTCAGTATCATCTGCAGATCTTAAAATATTCAGTATTCTATTAATTTTATGCTTTATATATTTAACTAGTTTATACACAGTCTTGCTTATTAAATCTTTTTTTAAATCGTTACAATAAATTTATGGCAATAATACTACAAATATCATTTTTATTGAAAAAACTTATTTAATAAATATAAGTATCATATGACCTCTAAACAACATTACAATGAAAAATATTTTAGTTGGCAAAAACTTGTTGGTGAATTTGGAGGAGAGGCAAACAAAATAAAATTTGATAAATTTATAAAAGATAATCAAAAAGTATTGGATTTTGGATGTGGTGGTGGTTATTTGCTTTCCTCATATAAAAATATAGAGAAACATGGTGTGGAAGTTAATGATGTAGCAATTGATGTTGCGGAAAAAAATGGTGTCAAAATTTATAAAAATTCTAAAGATTTACCTAGCAATTACTTTGATACGATAATTTCCAATCACGCATTGGAGCATTGTGACAATCCTTTTCTTGAATTGAAAGAGTTATACAGATCTTTGAAATCCCAAGGAACAATTTGTATTTGTGTTCCATGCGATAATATCAAATATAAATACAATGAAAAAGATCCTCATAAACATCTTTACTCTTGGTCGCCAAGCAATTTAGGCAATATACTCTTTACTATTGGGTTTAAAGTTTTAGAAACCAAACCTTATTTATCCAAATGGTTTCCCTATAGATATAGATTAAAAAAATATATGAGTTGGTCAATTTTTCATTTTTTATGTAGAATATGGGCTCGATTTGATAACAAATGGTATCAAATCTTAGCAATAGCAAAAAAAGATTAATTTTATATCTTGATTTTAAAAAATCTTAAGAATTATTTATATTGACAAAATATGTTTTGAGTTTAGCCTGATTAGCAAATTTTATTTTAAGATAATTATTTAATTGGTATGGATATATTGCTTTCACAGTCCTTTGTTGAATTCACGGGTACAGTATTTTTTGGTTTTTTAACTTTTGCTACTTTAATTTTTGTAAAACAAAAATGGGTAAATACAATGTCATACTTCATTACTTTCTTGTTATTGCCTGCAACAACATATGTTATTACAAAAGTAATCGCGAATAATTTAGCATTATCTTTAGGGATGATAGGAGCCTTATCTATAGTAAGATTTCGTAATCCTGTAAAAAGCCCTTTAGAACTTGTAATGTATTTTTCATTAATAACGATTGGTATTTCAATGGGCGTGAATCATTTTTGGAGTGTTGTTTTTCAAATAATGTTAATTTTGATTTTATTATTTGCTTATTATCTTGATATAATACTAAAAAAAACAAAACTAAGACTATTTGAATATTCTTTTAATTCTAATGATGGTTTGAGCGTCAACATTTTAGAGGTAGAAACTGACAAGCCTTTAATTGGTCTCGATAATAGTCCACATTTAATTTATTTTTCAAAATCTGATAATATAAATCATTACAAGCTGGGTATTAAAAATAAAGATGAGTTAAAAAAAACCGTTGATGATTTAAAAGACAACAAAAGCATAAAAAACATTGAAGTTCAATATTCTAATTAAATCAGTATTCTTTTTACTCATTCTTTCAAAAATCTCAATCGCCGAGTGTGTTAATTTTGAACCAGATACATTTTCAAAAAATATTAAATCAATTGAAATTAACATCGATAATGAAAGGGGATTTTTAACTGAGATAAGTAGAAAGCTTATTAATTTTCATAAAGAAGATTACGAAGGTTTTGATAGAAAAAAAAAATATAAATCAAAAGTGATTGTAAATTATGAAGATGGCGCAACCTGTAATTTTCGCTCAACTATAAGAGCTCACGGTGACCAAGCTGATCATATTGATTTAATAGATGGCACTCCTACTTCTAGCTTAAGAGTTAATCTTAGGGAGGGTAATATAAGAAATATTACAAAATTTATTTTGTTTAGACCAAAGTCACGTAACTCAGATAATGAGGTTTTTGTATCAACTCTATTAAATAATTTAGGATTTTTATCACCAAGAAGTTTTTATGTGGATATTAAAGTCAGTGGCAAAATAAATAAATACATTTTTCAGGAAAATTTAAAAAAAGAGTTTTTAGAATATAATAATAAAATAGAGGGTCCCATAATAGAGAGTAATGAGGATTTTTGGAGTGGTTATAAAATTTTACAAATGAGCAGAGTCTCAAATAAAGAGTGGATTAAATCAGAAAATTCAAATTTAATGTCATCTATAGATGCAATGTATAAATATAATAAAGTTTTATTACATTCCTATAATTATACAACAAATGTTAGAAAAGATCATATATTAAGAATTAAAGAAAACTTTTTTTTAAAAAGTGAATATGAAAATATTTCTATATTTGACGCCTTAATGTTTGCTCTTGATTGCTGGCACGGTTTAACTTTTGATGATAGGAGATTTTATTATGATCCAATTTATTCAATATTCGAGCCAATTTATTATGATGGCATGTCAAGAATTCTTTCGAAGATTGGTTATAATGTAAAAACGGAAAGATACGAGATTCAATTAGGACGCGGCTTAGGTCCGCAGCTATTGATTTATAACGACGATGACATTCGTCCAAGTACTTATATAAATTACGTAAGTGACAGTGCTATTTATGGCTCAAATGAAGCGATAAATAAAATTAAAAATTTAAATAAAAAAAAGCTTCTTGATGATTTAATTAAAAATGGTTTAACGAACTTTGATGAAAGTAAAATAGATATATTGTTAAACTTTATAATTGAAAGATTAAATTTAATCAAAAATGCAAATATCTCTGAATTTAATGAGGCAGTAGAAGGTAATATTTATACAAAATATGAAGAAAATATGAATGGTCTCGATAAAGATAAATATCTTATATTTTTAAATAAAAAAGATGGAGATAAATTTGAAATTGAAATTTGCAGTTTTGACTTAAATAATTGTCAAATTTTAATGATTAATAAAGATGAAATTAAGTTTTTATTAGAGCAAAAACATTTTAAAGATAAATACACAGTTTTTTTAGCTTTGCCAAAAAGTGACTATATAAATGGAGATCTCGCCAAAAAAAGTGGTATTTTCAATAACAAGTTTAAAACGATTCAACTAGATGATCAAATAAACATTGCTCATTCAAATAATGTGAAAATTAATTTTGAGAAAGATAAACGAGAATTGAATATTAATTTTTTAAGTAATCAAGCTAGATTAGTCATATATAAATCTAATCTAATTGATCTCACAATTAACATGGAAAATTCCTCTCAAACAAAAAATACTTTTTCAAAAAAAATAAATAGTTTGACGGGATGTTTAACTATAATTGATTCAAAAATTAAAAACTTGAGTGTCACTGGATCTAATTTTTATTGTGAGGATACTTTAAATTTTATCAGAGCGAAGGGGGATTTAAAAAATGTAAAAATTAACAATGCTATATCTGATGGAGTAGATGCAGATTTTTCTTTTTTGAATATTCAAAATATCTCAGTTAGAGAGACTTTTAACGATTGTGCAGATTTTTCTTATGGCAAATATAATATAACGAACTCAGAGTTTATTAAATGTGGAGATAAAGCCGCCTCTGTAGGAGAGAAATCTCAAATTAATCTAAAAAAACTTTTGGTTTCAAACAGTAATACGGGTATTGCCAGCAAAGACTCTTCAAAAGTAGATGTAAAAGATGCAATAATTAAAGAAGTAAGAGAGTGTTTTGCTGCATATAATAAAAAACAAGAATTTGATGGAGCATTTATAAATGTTCAAAATTCATCTTGTACCAACTTTTATAAAAAATCAATTCAAGATAAACTTTCCTCTATAAAAATCTTTAATGAATAATTAATGAAATTTTTTTATTTAGTTTTGTACTTTTGTATATTTAACTTTTCCGTCTTTTCAGGCGAATTAGCCCTGGGTCTAAAAAAAGTTGATGATTATAAAATAATTGGTCCAAAAAATTTTTTAGAAGATTTTAAAACATTTCAAAAAAAGAATATTGCGAACATAGTTATTGAAATTCCCAAAGGTACAAATGAAAAATGGGAAGTGTCAAAATTTGATGGATCTTTAGAGCATAATTTTTTTCAAGGAAAACCAAGAATAATCAAAAATACATTTTATCTTGTAAATTATGGGATGATACCAAGAACCGTTTTGCCTTTAAAATTTGGAGGAGATGGCGACCCGCTTGATGCAATTTTGTTAGGCGAAACATTGCCTAGAGGTACAGTTGCACAAGGAAAAATAATTGGAGTTATGAGAATGAAAGATATGGGACAAAATGATGATAAAATAATACTAACACATAAAGACTCAAAATTTTTTAAATACGAAAATATAGATGATTTACAAAATGAAGACCCAGAAATTTTATCGAATATTAAAAGCTGGTTTATAAGTTATAAAGGTAATAATTTTATTGAATTTATTAGATATGGCTCTAAAAAAGAAGCTTACGAAATAATAGTCAAAGCCTCAAAAGATTACAAAAAACTTGGATTAAAAATTAAATAAAAATGAGTTTTAGAATTGAAAATAAGTATGAAATCTCAATCAAAAAATTAAATACCTTTTATAATTTTTTAAAATTAAATAATGCAAAAAGAATATTTAGTAATAGACAGGTAAACTCA
>MDTD01148315.1_pt1 | contig 12137 bp, 9 predicted proteins | sample 811221 | NCBI WGS metagenome assembly MDTD01 (sample SAMN05326646, study PRJNA326480) | marine metagenome | isolation source: seawater | place: Pacific Ocean: South West | collected 2011 | reverse complement strand
GTACCTGAAATTGAACTCATTCAGAATCAATGGACGAGCCTCAATTTTCCAGATGATGATATCTTGGATGTTTTTATTTATGGTTTTTTTGCAAAAAACACAGAAAGCCTTTCAGGTCCTAGCGATACGGTCTTTGGGTTGGCCGATCAGGATGCTGGTTCGCCTTCAGAAGTGGCAGTGATCATTCGCTGCGTGGATGGTTCCAATGGTGCGGAAATTCAATACTGGAACGAAGATCCGCAGACGACAGGACTCGATTACCAGACTTTGCTGCATGCTGACCAATCCAAAGTTGGTTGTGGCGAAGATCACATTAATTACATTGAAGTAGCGGTAGATGTGAACCAAGAGAAGTTTTACCTTCGGGTTCACTCACTTGTTCAGAATCAAGTCAAAGTTTCTCCTTTTATAGAGGCCAATTTCCGAGCTTCTGCTCGATCCGATCGAGGAATTTCAAAGTTTGTGTCTCAAGCGTTTCAAGGCAGCTTTATGGTAACAAAACCCAATGCCACTGGTATCCAGGTCATTGAGCGTCATGATCCAGGAAATGGCGGCGGAGGTGGTTCGTCTGAATCAGCTCATCATTTTGGATGCCAATGCACCCCAAATAGAAATGGTTACTGCCTAACACAAGAGGTCCACTTCAAATATCAAGAAAACGGGCAAGATCAGTTTCAAGAGGTTCGTTTTGAAGGCTCTGATGGAGCTCCTATTTATTGCGGAAAGTTTTATGGGACAGAGGCTCATTGGATTGAACCTGTGCTTGCAGATGGAGTGGTCCGTGTGGTGAGTAAAACCCCTGCTCAAACCACCCTGAATAATGACATTGTTCACGGAACGATGCGCCACCCCGATCGTATCGATCAGTCTTATGGGTTTGTAAGTAATTCAGCCTATACCGGGGGAGAGCTACGCGTCTCATTTCCTCACACTGTGAACACCAATCAACTCCCTTCCAATCAATTAGCTGAGCATCTGTTTTTATCTATCTCTGAACCAAGAGTCTCCGGAGAGCGGCGTTGGAATCGAGATCGTCGAACTGCTAAGGTTCTTGATCAACTTGTCATCATGAAACGAGGTGGAGTAACGAGTCTTGGAAGTTCTGTGCCTAAAGTCATCCGACCTCCTTATTTTCAAGGGGGCAAAGACGCAAGACTTTTCACTGCTGATGATATTGATTTTTCCAAAGTCTCCAATGAGGCGTTTTCTGGAGCACTTCCTCAGACGTTTAAACAAGCCGCATTTTTGCTTGGAGGAACTGCATTTTCTTATCATGAGGCGTTTGAAGCATTTCAGCAGCATTCGGGTGATCCACAAGCCTTTGGCACAACTCGAGGGTATCAAGGATATAAAAATCAAAGTGTGGGGGATGCCGTAGCCATGACTCATCTCCAAGCTCCTTCTTCAGCAGTCAAAGAAGAGTTTCTTGCAGCCTTAATCGCTCGAGGATTGGATCATTGGTGGGTGACCTCTAAAGGAGGCCTCAATGAATCAGGAAAGAACGCGCTTTGTGGTGGAGACAAAGTGAATGGGGGGCATATTAAGCCTGATTTTCAATTTTCTGTGTTAGCCGCAACCCTTTTAGGTGAAACCACTTGGCTAAGCCAAATCAATCAATGGCTAAACACAAACGAAGGGCGCGGTTGTTTTGGAATCACGTGGTTTATTCAACCACTCCCAACAGGTGCAGTTTCAGGGCAAATTTCAGTGCCGCAATATGGTGTGTCTCACCCATTTTTTGATACGTCACGTAATCGATGGGTGGGAGCAAAAACAGCAAATAGTATCATGGTCGATCCAAGTTGGGTTTATGACGGTAATAATGCCGCAAGTTCTTATAGCGGTTGCCCCCATAGCTATCAAAGCATCACGCAGCCTTCGCAATTGGGGATGACAGCAGCACTTTTCGGTGACCAGATGATGCCTTATTTGAAAAGCACTTTGCCCAACGCCGAGTACATTTTTGAGTATTTTGATCGAAGCGTGGTTGGCAATTATAGCTATCGTGCAAAATGTCCAGGCAACTCTTTTCCTACCTACACAGCTTCGTATGACACAGATTTTGCTTATGACGTATTTCGACTCTTTCAGCCGAATTACTGACATGACTTTTCACATAGCAATCTAGTTTTCTAGTTGAATCTGCTGGCTCAAGACATCATCCTCAGAAGCATTGACTTTTAAAGTTGGCTCCCTTACTAAACCATTTCAATCAAAGCTTGTCCTGTTTTGAAAGACATTTGCACACACGTGCTTCGGTCCAAAAGATAAAAAAGGAACGAAGGATCATGAGGTCGCAGCTAAGAATCAGTTTGAAAACGCCTTTGTGTCTTGCGATTTTATTTCTTCTGATGGGTTTATTTTTGAATGAGCAGAGTTTTCCTCATTCTAGTAAGCACTGTCGTGAGATCCACTCAATTCATACCCCTATTTTATCTTTGATGTCAGGTGATTCAAGAGCTGAGAGAAAAATTGCAAGAGATTTTAAACTTGTTCCAACTAACTTGTTGGCCGTAGATCAAAATTCGACTGTAATGAGAACTGAAAACAACCCACTCATCACTCAGGTCATTGCCAATTTATTCGACCTACCTGATTTAGGGAGATTTCCTACCATCTTAGCCGTGAACCCCTTTCCTGGAAATCGTGAGAAGACGGATATTTTTTATTTGAAACACACTCTTCCTCTTAGAGTTAAAAAAGCACTTCAAGTAGAGCAAATTGATGATCATATTAAATCTGTTCTCACTCGATGGGCAAATTACGTTGCAGCTTGGAAAGAAAATCATACCTTTTTTCATGGGCGTCGAGAGTTTCTACCTGGCACTCCCTATCGATTGAAAAAGGTTTTACGTTACTTTTTTAACTCCCAATCTCATCAGCATCATTTATTTTTGATGAAAGAAAGGCTGTACAGACTCTTTTTTACATTAGCCATCGCAAGGCATTATTCACAACCGGGTGCAGAGCTTTACCTTGTCACTGAGCTTACGTCATTTATCTGGCTGGCTAATCCCTTGGCGTTTGGGAGTCAACCTGAGTTGTTCTACCTGAAAGAATACGAAACTTTGGTCCTTCAAGAGATTGAAGCTTTTTTGGGACCTCGTGGAAGCATCACTCAAAGTAAAGCCGTGCATGATCTATTATGGCCGAAAGGGGCAAAACGAGACAATGGGGGCTTCGGGAAAGCAGTCACGACCGGGTTTCGAGTTCAAATGCCTTAAACCTTTTAAAAAAGGCCCGCTAATCCCACACTCAGGCCACCATCAATTTGAATCACCTGTCCTGTGATGTAGGAAGCTTGGTCACTTGAGAGGAAAGAACAGAGATTTGCAATGTCTTCTGTCTGTCCTAAGCGCTGTGCCGGAATCTTCTTTTTAAAGCGATCGAGAATCTCTTTTGGAACTGACGAGATCATATCCGTTTCAATAAACCCAGGTGCAACAGCGTTCACCGTAATGCCATACTTGGATAGTTCTAATGCCCAAGTGCGTGTCATGCCAATAAGTCCCGCTTTTGCAGCAGAGTAGTTCGTTTGCCCGACGTTTCCAAGCCAAGCGACGGAGGCAATATTAATGATTCTTCCAAACTGATTTTTTTTCATCATGGCTCCAAAGGCTTGAGCCATCACGTAGGGACCTTTAAGATTAATCCGAATCACATCGTCAAAATTTTTCTCCTCCAGCTTAAAAAGTGTCGAGTCTTTTAAAATTCCAGCATTATTAATTAAAATATCGACCGCAAAGTTTGAAGCTTCAAGAGTTTCAACTAATTTTTTTGCTTGTTCTGGAGAGGAAACGTCATGACCAGAGACATGAGTTTTAACTGAGTACTGCTCTGATAACCAGGCGGCCGTTTTTTCGGCTTCGCCTTGGTTAATGTCATTGATAATGAGTTGATGTTTTTGTGAAGCCAGCTTTTCAGCGATGGCCTTTCCAATGCCCCGAGCAGAACCTGTGATAAGTGCTGTTTTCATGGCGTTAAAATAACCCCATTTTCAAATAAAGGCAAAAAATCGTTCGAAAGAGTTTTGATACTACTTCAGGTCAGATGAGAGAAAAGATAAAAAAAAGCAGCCTTCCGTGGCTGCTTCAGAGTTGTTTATTTAAAGCTGCATCCATGCATTTTTAGAATCGAGGTGTTTAGGCTGAGCGAGCAGCAAAAAGACTTTCTCTTTTTTCTTGCTCCTCTTTGCACAAAACACAGTGAGTTGCTACTGGGCGTGCATTTAAACGCCCTTTTCCAATCGAATCCCCACACTCAATACATTCCCCAAAACTTCCGTCTTCAATTCGTTGAAGTGCGGCATCTATTTTTTTAAGAAGCTGTCGTTCACGTGAGCGAAGTCGAATCATCATCTGTTGCTCAAGCTCCACAGAACTCAAATCAACCTCATCAAACACTTCATCTTTTTGAAGCACAAAATCTTTTCGATTCAATTGATTGGCCATGCCGTGATGCTTCAAAATCTCTTCTTTTTGTTTTTCAAAAAGCCGTTTAAATGGTTGGATGTCGCTCTGCTTCATTTCAGTCCCCTTCCTCAGGTCTTTTTTCTTTCGATGCTGCTTTGTTTCTCAGTCTTTGGGGTAAAAGCCCCCCTATTGATGCCCCTTAGGCTTTTAACTCCCAAAGACTTTTGAAACTTTAGTGATCAGAGAGGAGAAGCGTCCCTGCCTATCACCCCTGATACCCATCTACCTAGCGAAAGCCGTGCCAAAACTTTGGTTTAGAAAAATTTTTTTCATCAAAATTCAGCTGATTTCTTTGAGTTTTTTTAACCTTAAAAGTTGTATTTATTGTTCGGTTATTATTTGCACCTAGGTTTCGTGCACCGGTGTCAGGATGGGACTTGTGACATCACTGTGAGTAGGTCAGCTTTCTAGAGGTGTTTTAAGGGGAATGGAAGAGGGGCTTTCGAAGGATGTGAAGCAGAGGTCAAGATCTTGCTGGAATTTTAACAAAAACTGGTTTGAGGGATGAAGAGTTTCACTGTGGAGTCGACTACCGTTTCAGGTTCTCAACAAGGAACGTGAGATTGAGAGTTCAAACTGAGGATTCGATCTCAATGGAAGTAGATTTAACCGGAAAAAGCTTTGAAAGCTCAATGATTGAATTGAGTTGATCTGAGCACTACTCAACTGAGGAGGTTTTGTGAAGAAAATTCTAACCCTAGGCACGCTGATCATGGCGATGAGCCTGCCTTTATTAACGTATGCTGAAACGACTGAGAGGAGTCGGTCTTTAATTTTATCAGTCGCTGGAGTGATGAATAGTCAATTGAGTGAGATACGAAACAATCAAGAGCAAAGTTCTGTCAATGTTGGAGGCGGTGCTCTACTTGAGTTTGGTTTGGCTGATTTTTTTGGCGTGGAAACGGGCGTCCTATTACTCAATCGTCAATATGACCTAGCGAGTAATGACCTTAGGCTCGTTCAAGAAGTTCGACGTTTGCACCTACCCGTCTTAGCTCGATTTTGGCCAACTGACTTTTTATCAGCTGGCATTGGTCCTTTTATGGCCTTTAAGGCTGGAGGAGCCACTACGACTTTAGAAGTAGGGGATACCAACGTTGCATCGATCAATACATCAGCTGGAGACATGATTGAATTTGGGGTTGATCTTGCGTTAACTCTCAACTTCACGTTGAGTAATAAAACAGGCTTGTTTGCTGAAGGTCGTTATTCAACTCTTTTCGGACAAGAATTAAATGAAGATGCTAGCCAAGTATCAGCCTTAACTGGGATTAAGCTCGATATTTAATTCTCGATTCAACTAAATAAGGTCGCTTTTTTTTGACGGCGTGGCTCACAACTTTAAAAACAGTGAGTCTCGCTGCTTCAATAGGCCAAAAATGGATTTTTTTAAATCACCTATTTATTTTAAGAGCCCAATGGCTCTAAGCTTGAGCTCGTGAAAATGTCTCTCCAAGGCTTTTGTGTTTTAAGCCAGATGCTGAGAGGACCTCTTTTTTCTCTTCTTCTTCCTTACAGGCAACACAGAGAGTCGCTGTAGGGCGTGCCTCAAGTCGTCGGATTTCAATCGGCTCTTCACAGGTATCGCACATCCCGAAGATCCCCTCTTTGATGCGACCTAAAGCTTCTTCTACTTTCTTAAGATACAGACGCTCTCTATTCCGAAGACGAATCCGCATCGATTGTTCTGTATCACTAGTGGCTTGATCAACTTCATCAGGACGATCATCTGAATTCACGTTAAAATCGTCTCGAAGCACTTTATCGTTATAAAGAATTTGTCTTCGTTGTTCTTCAAAGATTCGTTTAAATTTTTTGACCAGTGTTTTTTTCATCTACGTTCTGCCTCCCCCTTTAAGTTCTTCCACCACTAACCCACTGATCAGTTGAAGAGTTTCCATCACTCCTTCACCTCGGTTTGCAACTGCTTCCACCACCGGTCTTCCCCCTGGGTTGAGCGTTGCATTAAGCTCATCAATGGCAAGTGCCCCTGAAACATCCCGTTTATTATATTGAATCACAAATGGCAACCGAGCCAAGTCATATCCTTGCATTTCTAGATTACGTTCTAGTGATTCCAAGCTTTCTAAATTTGCTTCCATTCGCTCTGGTGAGCTATCAGCTACAAAAACAACGCCGTCTACTCCCTTTAAAACAAACTGTCGTGAAATTTCATAAAAAGTTTGACCCGGTACAGTGTAAAGGTGAAATCGTGTTTGATAGCCCTTCACTTCCCCGACGGAGAGCGGCAAAAAATCGAAAAAAAGGGTGCGTTCATTCTCAGTGCTTAGCGTTACAAGCTTTCCACGTTGGTCATTTTGAGTTTTTTCATAAACAAATTGGACATTGGTCGTTTTTCCACTCATCCCAGGACCATAGTAGACGATTTTGCAGTTCAGCTCTTTTGTGGCGTAGTTAATAAAACTCAATGAGACATCTCCACTCGATTATTCATCGCGACTTCAATCGTGTGTCGATCACTATACTCTAGTTGACCTCCTATCGGAATTCCATGAGCTAATTTTGTCACGCGAATCCCAAGAGGTTGAACTTGCTTTGCGATATAAAGTGCTGTTGCATCACCTTCGACGGTGGGGTTGAGTGCTAAAATCACTTCCTTCACTGGGTCACTCGCTTGAGTCGTATCTTTTGACTCTTCCAGGCGTTTGATGAGGGCTTTCATTTTAATTTCTTCCGGACCTATTCCATCCAGAGGCGATAAAACACCATGAAGCACATGATAAAGCCCTTCGAAACGATTCGTGCCCTCAATCGGGTGAATATCAGAAGGTTTCTCGACGACACACACGAGTGTGATGTCACGACGATCATTTCGACAGATCGAGCAGAGGGGTTCATTTGAAAAATTAAAACAGCGTTCACAGAACTGTGTTTTTGATTTTGCATTGAGGATGGCTTGAGACAGCTGGTGAACATAAGCGTCATCTTTTTTTAAGATCGAATAAGCCAAGCGAGTGGCTGACTTTTCACCGATGCCGGGAAGTTTAGAGAGCTCAAAAATGAGTTTTCCAACAGAATCCTCTTCTTTTTTACTTCTCTGCGTTAAAAAAGAGGGTGAAGACGCTTCCAGTGCTGGTTCAGAGGTCATGATTTTCTTTCCGTCGATGGGGGAAGGTTTGTTTTGGGAGGTTGTAGGATTTCAATAGGTCCAAGCTCCCCTCCAAAAAGTGATCGTGCTTCTTGAATGACAGGATCATTTTTTACCGCTTCCATTGCTTTTTGTTTTAAAGAATCTCTTCTTTTTTGTTTCACTTGCGCTAAACTTTCTTTCTCGCTTTCTTTCATTAAAAACTCTAGATGACATTTTATCTTAAAATAATGATCTGCATAGGTGCGGATCTGCTGAGAATAAGTAGGAGACTGAAGCTGCTCGATTTTATATTGATCTTGTGACCGAAAGTAAATCTTCAAAGTTTTGGGCGTCGACGCCGTTACTTCTATGACTTTTTTTGGAAGCTCGGTTTCAACAGCATATTCCAAGAGTGAACTGAGTAAGGGACGGTGTTGGTGAACATAACTGACGAATCCTTCCCACGTCCTCGGCTGATCCACTGGGAATGGGGGCGTCTTTTTCTTTAACCCATCTGAGTGAGCTTTCTTCTCACTCATCGAAGAATTTGACGAGTCAGACGGCTTTGGGATCGTCGAAGCTGATGATGATTGAGATTTGAGGGCTTCTTTGGGAGGAGTCCATCGGGGCCGTGCTTCTAAAGAAGCCTGTTGATCATGACTTGAGGACAACTCCTCTGGCTCAGACAAATTCGTTTGTTCGTTAGGACCCTGTGAAGCTGCTGTTAATGGTGGAGAAGTGGGCTTTTTTTTTTCAAGGTCCTTACTAGACGCACCTTGTTGACCTAGGCTCACACCTGAGTGAAGGGACTCATCTTGAGATCGAGCTTCAGTCGAATGAACCGTTGCAATTGGAATCAGTGCTTCTGCTGTTGCGCACTTAATTGCGATGACATTGAGCACAATTTGAGGTTGCGCGCTTTTAGAGACCCATTCTAATCCTTGATGAAACGCTTGAAACATCAATTCAAGCTCTTCAATTTCCCTAAAAGAGGTCCACTGCTTTAAGCGATTTCTTTCTTCTTCTGAAAACAAGGATGACTTTGACCACTCTTCACAACCAGAAGCCATTAAAATAAGCTCATGAAGCGCTTCCAAAACTGACCGAACCAGGAGTTTTAAGTCATGGCCTTGCTCATAGGAAGCAGAGATGGCTCCTAGGGCATCTTTAGGATTTTTAGAAAGGAGCGCCTGTACAAAGGTTAAAATCAGTTCATTTTCAATCAGTCCCATGCCATCACGAACTGAATTCAAAGTAAGATGATTTCCTGAAAATGCAATCACTTGGTCAAGAAGCGATAAAGCATCGCGCATGCTGCCATCGGCCGCGCGTGCAATCAGGTCTAGAGTTCCAGACTCATGTTCGATCGATTCAGCATCACAAATCAGTTCGAGACGTTTTTGAATTTGAGGTGGAGTGACTCGTTTAAAATCAAATCGCTGACATCTTGATAAAATGGTTGCTGGAATTTTCTGAGGTTCCGTCGTTGCAAAAATAAAAATCACATGCTCTGGCGGTTCTTCCAACGTCTTTAATAGCGCATTGAATGCAGCCGTAGTGAGCATGTGGACTTCGTCGATAATGTAGATTTTTTTACTTCCTTGAGCTGGAAGAAATTTTGCATTTTCTCGAATCTCTCGAATCGAGTCCACCCCGTTATTTGAAGCGCCGTCGATCTCGATCACATCGACGCTTGAACTAGTCGTAATTTCTTTACAGGAAGCACATTCATCACAAGAGTGAATGTCACTGATAGGGGTTCCCGATGAAGAAGCAATTTCGTTTTTTTTACGATGGGGGCAGCGAATGACTTTTGCGAAAATACGAGCAATGGAAGTCTTGCCGATGCCTCGTGAGCCTGTGAAAAGATAGGCCTGATGCAATCGATCTTGCTCAATGGCATTCATGAGGGTTTGCACGACCGTCGCTTGACCGACAATGTCACTAAATTGAGCTGGTCGCCATTTTCGAGCTAATACAATATATGCACCCATCGTTGCCTGAACCTTACTCATGGCAATCACCTCGGACAAGAAAAATTTATCATCCCTCGGACTAACATCCGCTCATTGCAGTCAGATACCACTTCTTGAGTGATTGGCTCTTGAAAAGATGAACCGAGGGTGACAAGGTGAAGAGTAGGGTGGCAAAACAGAATTCGACAAATCAGATCCAGCTTAAGACTGCCATCGGCGTGATTGCGATTCGATGGAATCCCAAGGGGTTTCTCACGCGCATTCGTGTGTTGCCGATCGGGAATTCAAAAAAAGAACCGATCAACCTTCAGTCATTAGATGATCTCCCACTCTATGTGGGAAAGCTCTTAGAAGGTTTAAAGCGTTATTTTGAATATGGAGAACCATTGTCGGAAATCCAATGGCAGTGGATTGATACGAAAGGCTGGACACTTTTTCAAAACGATGTCTATCGTGCAGCGGCACTCGTCCCACACGGAGAAACCCGTCCGTACGCTTGGATTGCGCGTCGATTAAATAACCCTCAAGCTTGTCGAGCTGTAGGTCAGGCGCTTCGGAAAAATCCTTTGCCCATATTAATTCCGTGTCACCGAATCATTTCTTCTCAAGGACACCTTGGGGGATTCATGGGGCAGGAAGATCCCAATCATTTTAAAACCGGAATTAAGCAAAAGTTGATTTCAATTGAAGAAAATTATCGCAATCCAATTTTTCCATTTCTCCAAGGTGAAGAAAACCAATCGCCTGTCTTTTTTGCCGTGGGTTAAAGACCGATCTTGGCCTTTATTGAGCCGACCTTCTTTTCATGATTTTTACGATGCGTTGATCATAATCACGAAATGGAACCATGCCTACTTCTAAAAACGCATCATTAAATGCTTTTAAGTCAAAGTCTGAGCCGATCTGTTTTTTGACTCTTTCTCTAATCGCTTCGATTTGAAGGAATCCGTAAAAATAGGTGGTCGCTTGACCGGCGCCGTCCCAAATGTAGCGATCATATTCAGTTTGAGCATAACTTTCAGACAAGCCCAACTGATCGACATAGACTGCTCGAAGATCATCTAAACTGGCTCTTCCTAGATTTACTTCTGGGTCTAATCGCATTCGAGCGATTCGAAGCAGACGACTTTGAAGAAGCATGAATCGCGCCTCAAGTCCAAGATATCCAGAGGCTAGTCTTTCTGCATACAAAGCCCAACCTTCCCAGTTGGCAGAGTGTGAGGAGAAAAGTCTTCGAGCGATCGAAGGCTGAAGCTCCACAATCTTTGCAAATTGATGATCATGTCCAGGCCGAAGTTCATGAACCCAAAGCGGGTACGCAGCTGCGGGGTAATATTCATCGATGCCTGTGCCTTTCCCTTTACCGATATCAGGAAGGACAAATTCTCCCAAGATACCGTGGTGCTTTAAAATAGGCGTTTCTGTGTAAAAAGCATACGGATAAGCCACAGCCTCAACCTCAGTTGCCAATCGAACTTGAGGTGGTGTATTTGGAAGCGTGATGATGTCTGAAATGGCCGCTTGAATTTCTGCTGCGATGTTTTGATACATCTGAAGCGCTTCTTGGCCCGAGGTCTTTGCTTGTTTTTCTAAAAACGCCACCACATCTCTAGGGTTTGCAGATTCGAGGCGATATTTTTCTTGAATTCCTTTTGCCAGCGCTTGAAAATCGGCAAACACGATTGGAAAATGTTCGTTTGAAAGTCGAATGAGTTCTTCAGCTGAAGCATCAACGCCCTGCTGTCTTAACATGAAATTGTATCGTCTTTCACTTACCCTTTGATAGGACCGAGCTTTGGGAAGAACTGTTTTTGTTAAAAACGCCGAATATCGATCTACTTGCTGTGTTAGAGTCTGAAAATTACCACGCCACAAACGTTCTTCTACCCCTGTTGAAACTAAAAAAGCCTCGATAGCCTCTAAAGAGGGGGCTGCAGCATCCAGAATGGATTGAATTTGTTCTTTCGCTGCTAAAACCCGATAGTTTCTGTTTAACTGCCACTCAATTGTTTGAATCGCAGCATCGACCCAAGAGCGTTGGTTTTTCTGTGATGAATCACCGTGAATATACCGATCAAGACGAACAATGAGTGCATCTTTTCGATGCTGAGGTCCACTCGGATTTGCGAGAGGTGCGAGGCTTTCGAAGAGACTAAAGGCGCCTCCATAAATCGTCACCGGTTTTTCATTGGCATTGATTTCACATTGCTCAATTTCAAGATCTATCCATTTCATGAGAAGTTTTAAATCGTAGGCAACGCCTCCATTGCCGGCTTTATTTTGTTCAAAGCGTTTTTTTCTGGCCCAAGCGCGTTGAGTTTTAAGCCATCGTTGACGTTGTCCATTTTCACGTCGGTCGGGAAGTGAAATCGCTGTGTCGAATTCATCAAGTCCCTGAGTGGAGCCCCACTCTGGATAACGTTTGGCATACCGATCAACGAATTCCATCACGATTTGGTTAGATTTGTCTCGCCAGTCTCCCATTTTGGGCGGCACATAGTGAAGATCCTCACACCCTGAAGCGAAACTCGTCGAAGCTGCAGTCCCAAATAAAACAAAGAGGCTCCATCCAAGACACCCCAAGCGAATGAGGGATCG
>MDTD01119718.1_pt1 | contig 12137 bp, 12 predicted proteins | sample 811221 | NCBI WGS metagenome assembly MDTD01 (sample SAMN05326646, study PRJNA326480) | marine metagenome | isolation source: seawater | place: Pacific Ocean: South West | collected 2011 | reverse complement strand
TTCATTACACCTTCGCCGAAATCTGACCATATTCTGTAGTAGTGGTACCCCGCTATTCCAACGACAATTGCTGAAACTGCGATACCTGCTTGATATTGCTTATTAACTGACCTCATTTGTGTAAGGAAGTAAACAAAAGCACCGAACATTACAGCCGTTCCAAATGAAAGGACGTTGTAGACCAGTGTGTAGTCTCCTCCTGTGAGCATTACGTTGTCCAAGATTTCCTCCTTATGAAAACTTAATGGATCCTATTAAAATAAATTATTTTGATCGGTTTTACATCTTTTCTTTACGTGACATTTGTCCTAGTTACGCATGTCACACCAGTAAAAATTTCTAAAAGGCGAACCATCTCACACCATTTTTAAACACAATGTTGTTTTCGTATTGAGGGCTCGAAGCGCACTTTTGAAGGTGCCAATAGTAAACCCCCGGACGCAAGGAGAACGACCCGGGGGTTCCTATGTTTGTAAGGGGGGGGACTTACATAATGAACGTTATCTAACTATTTGAAGAAATTTAGGCGATTGTGACGTTGATCACCTGTGGCATTTGTCATGGTTATTTTGGGAATATTTTAGAGTATTTCTATAGGGGTTCCCTGAACTAGCAATGTAACTTTATGACTTATCACTGGAGAAATATTTCGATCCATGATCACAACCTAAGGTAACTATTACTGTGTCTGGCCCTCGTTCGGAAGCTATAGCGAGAGCGGCGGAAACATTTAAACCTGTTGAAGGTCCACAAAGAAGACCTTCTTCAGTAGCAAGTCTCCGGCACATGTGAAATGCATCATTCTGATCAATCGCTCGTATCTCGCTGCATTGGTTGAGGTCGAGAAACGGAGGTATGAATCCTAAACCAATTCCTTCGATCCGATGTGGTCCTCCTTCCCCGGTGGTAAGAAATGGTGATTGAAGCGGTTCCAGTCCAACGAGGTCTGGTTGATGTCCGGCTTGATATAAACCTTTAGCCGCTCCGGTAAATGCCCCACCTGTTCCTACTGCTGCGCAGAAAACGTCAATGGGTGCTCCTATTTGATCGGCGATTTCTTGTCCCATCGGGACATAGCCTTCGATAACATCTGGAGATCCGAATTGATCGGCATAGTGGGTATTTGGTTCTTCCGCTATTGCGTATGCTTTTTCGCGCATAGCAGCAATAAGATCTGGAGTGATTTTCTTGTCTTCACTTGGAATAGTGATCACCTCGGCTCCGTACGCCAGCATCGAATCGATTTTCGATTGTGCAAAAGCATCTGAAGAAACGGCGATGAATTGTATGCCGGTTCTGGATGCAATGTGAGCTAAAGACGTCCCAGTGCTTCCTCCTGTGTATTCGACTAAACGGCTGCCCGTTGTTAGATCTCCTCTCGCGAACGCGTTTTTAAATACAGCGTAGGCCATCCGGTCCTTATAGCTGCCAGTGGGATTGCCGCTTTCAAGCTTTACCCATACTTGCCCTGATGAAGGAGATGAGATATTTTTCAACGGTACTAGTGGAGTGCCGCCTATAGCGTGTTCCAGATATGAGTCGAAGAGTTCTGCCATAGTTTTGTATTCCTTGACTATTGATAAACAAGATCTGTTTTATCTCTTTTTCCTTGAATGAATGAGTCCATTGGTAGAGGGAATGCAGTGGCGCCAAGTGGGTTGGAGATAGACCAGTCATGGACAACTACCCGGTGCGCTATTTTCCATTCTCCGTTACGGCGTTCAAATTTGTCAATGTACCGGCCTGAGAAGAAGTCGAGCCATTCTGTCCCATCTTCATCATTTCTTCTAAGGTACGCCAGACTATATGCCTCTGACCTTGCCGTGTCTGGATCTAATGGATCTATTTCAATTAATACATTCGCGACAGCATGTGTTGTGTGATGCGACCGCTCTCGCAGTGACTCAACAATAAATGCCGCGAAATCCTGACCGTTTCCTTTCCAATGCCCGTGATCATCGAAACTATCATCATGGTAACAAGAGCGGAGTAGGTCTTCGTCAAGACGATCAACACCTCTCCCGTACCGCATAAGAACATCTCTAATCTCTTGCTTATCGGCAGCTTCCAATAGTCGTTGCGTTTCTTGTGATTCCAAATTAGTCCTCCCACTCATTCCTGATTCTAGATAAGGAAAACAGGGCGCACCAAAAAAGAAACCCTTGAGAATCACCAGCGCAACTCAGGGATTAATACCTTCTGATTTTTAAGACTATGCTTTTAAAGAAGGGAGGGATTCGTGACCGGTCTCATTGATGTCCATGGACATATTGTTCTTGAAGGAAGCTTAGGAGCAGCTGGTCCAACATGCGGCCCAGAACTTGGCGCCTATGAAGATGGAACCACTTGGTTCAGAGTCGGAGACTGGCGCCTTGAAGGAGTCCCGTACCGTGAATCGCTCTTTATGCAAACAAACCTCCGGCTAGAAGCAATGGATGAAGCTGGAATCCGAGTCCAAGCTCTTTCTCCGAACCCCTTGACATACTTACACTGGATCCCTGCTGCTGACGCGATTAATTTCTGTCGAGCCCACAACGAAGACTTAGCATCAGTGATCAGTAAACATCCAGACAGATTCGTGGGCTTTGCTGCGCTTCCCATGCAGGATATTGACGCAGCGATAGCTGAACTCGAACGCAGCGTAAAAGAATACGGACTTATGGGCGGATACATCGGAACTGATTTCGGAACTGACTTAGATGATGAACGTATGGACCCGTTCTACGCTGCATGTGTTGAACTAGACGTTCCCTTATTTCTCCACCCAACTGCATCCGGACTCGACGGTCCTCTTCGGGACCAACGGATGAGAAAGTACAGTCTTGATTTAGTCATAGAATTCTCCTACGAAGAAATGATCGCTACCTCCATGCTTGTCTTCGGAGGGGTTTCTCGCCGCTTTCCCGAACTCGATATTTGCATCTCTCATGGTGGCGGGTCCACGATGATGCATCGGGCGAAACTCAGAGCCTTAGCTGAACGCCGCCCATCTTCCCCAGAATGGATCAGAGAACCAGGTGCATTCGATACGGCCTTAGATCGCCTCTGGTTTGACTGTCATGTAACCGGAGACAAAGAATTTGAATTTGCTCTTGAACAAATCGGAACGGAACGCCTTGTATTTGGAACAAATTTCGGCGGCTGGGATAAAGGAACGTTGCGTCATGTTGATGGCTTGACTGAAAAGCTCAACGCGAATGCTGTTGATTTACTTCGCCTTAAAAAGCGAGCGCCTCACCTACTTGACTAGCTACTAACTTCAAGGACTACATCTAACAATCACTAACCCACGTGTGGTGTCAAAACTGATCTTTTAATTTTCGTCAGCAGCACTGAAACGGTCCAGTAATTCCCCTGTGCCAAGTGTACTTCCATCGCCAGCTCCAATAGTAACGGCGGGCCAATGCCCATCAGCGAAGATCACCAGTACCGTCACCCCTTCAGGTCCAGCAATAAGCGGACCGTAGCCTCTATTTGCCAGACCTATACGAATATCGCCGGGGTAGAGCCACTTTCCACTGACTTTCTGAGTACCTTCTAAAATAATTTCAGAATAATCACATGCGTGGGTATGGGCTTCAATTCTGCACTCAGGTGGGAAGTAAGCTTTAAAGACCGTCGGGGATGATTCAAGAGAGGGTAGGCCTATTCGGTATGAACTTGTTTCAACACCGGTCGCTTCAATAGTTATTTCACCAATGCTGTCCCACGACGTAACAACATGACCTCTACGAACAAGTTCGTTTTCGATATCTTCAGGACTCTGATGAGTCACTTCCCCAGCCATGGTCTTAATTTAAGCCACTATTGAAACTATTACAAAACATGTTGCTTTCACTCTTGCGGTTTTTTGCGCGCAAGAACCCGATTGTTTCCTTCAGTCCAATCCAGCATTAATTGCCTCTCAGCGATACGCCACTCTGAATCGACTCGAACCAATTTATCGATATACCTACCGGCCATAACATAGTTATCGCCACCTTCAGTTCCAGTAAGAGTATGTTGAGCATGAAGATAACAACGAGACGAAGCCGTATCTCCATCGATGGATACCTGATGATTCGAAACAATATGTTGAGACGAAGATAAACCTCCCAGCGTCCTCTCAATCTTTCCTCTTATTTCATCAATACCGTTTAAGTGTCTTGTATCGATAATGAATACTGCATTTTCAGTAAAAATCTCTCGAAGTCTTTCCCGTGGACCATGGTCGATAATCCACGTGTACGCGATAGTAAGATCGACAATTTTCTGTTTCTCTTCGAGTTGATGGATCTGCTTCTCAGTCATGTCATTCCTTTATTACTCGTCTTAGAAATATCAGAGTTAGTATCAACGCACTTCATATTTCTTTCACCTATCTCCTATTTTTGAAAAGACACAATTAGTTCTTTACAAGCAAAGAATGAATTACGGGCCTGGATAACCGGACCTTGTTGATTATCTTGAAGACTTGGTCTACCTAGGCGCTCAAGAATTCTTTTTGACCCGACTATGGCTTCGTTCCGCGCAAGCTCATATCCAATACAAAAATGCTTCCCGAGCCCGAAGCCAAAATGGCCACTTCGTTCGCTATCTTTTGAAACACCAGACCTGTTTTCTTTTCCGAGATTCATATCTGACCGGTAAAGATCAAAACTTAATGGGTCTTGGAACACCGTTGGGTCTAAATGCGCTGCTGCTAGGCAGGCTCGAACTTTTGCCCCTTCTGGAATCTCTACTCCATGCAGTTCCACTGGCCTGGTGGTAAATCGTTCTTCGCTTATCACTGCCGGTGTTCTTCTCATCGTTTCGCTGAAAGCATTTTCCCACAATGAATCATCATCAAGTACAGCTTCTAATACTTCGGGGTGGTTTAGGACGTTCCACCACATATTTGCGATAGCTTTGTCCGTTGTTTCGCCACCCGCTATAAAAAGAAGTCCACAAAATGCAGTGATTTCCTCATCTGTCAACCGTTCTCCTTCTATTTCTGCTCTCGCTATTTTTGCAATATGGTCAGTGCGACCTGGATCGTCCACTTCATTTAGTAATGGCGCTATGTGACTACAAAAAGCTTCACTAGCGTTAAGTCCTTCCTGTCGTAACTCTGGAGAATCATTTAAACCCATAATCATCGCTGTAACCCATTGGCGGAAAAGTTGGCCATCGCCTTCCATCCCAAGTATCGCTGAAATAACATCCACGGGAAGTTGTGAACTGAATTCACCGACCAAAGAAATTCTCTTCGTGCTAGCGAAGTTATCAATAAGATTACTGACACAATCCTCAATCAATTGTTCATAGGATTTCAACCTATTACCTACAAAATCTGGAGCGACTATTTTCCTTCGGACAACATGCCCATAGTCATCCCGAGAGATAAGCGTTGGCCCTACAACCTGACCAGTCGTTAACTCGTAAGTTGATGAGGAAAACGTTTCGTAGTCAATGAAAATATTTTTGACATCTTCATAACGAGACACCCACCACATATTCGATATGTCGTCGTAAAAGACAGGGAAGTCATTTCGCATTTCTTCCCAGACTTTCTCTGGATTTTTTCTATAATCATCGGAATATAACGCAGATGAATCCATGACAAAAGGTATCCCAAAATATTAATTCCCGCTAAAGAAACCTGCAGAAACACTTAGCATCTCAGCCGATAAGAGCGTTAGCGCTACTAACGTTTACATATATGAAGCGAATTATTGGGTTCATCTTTGTTTTTGCACTTACAGCATGTAGCGGGTCCAGTCCTGAAATTGATCAAGAGGGGGGAGATAAGGTTCAAGGAGAAAACCCATCGATTGGCATCGGTGTTTGTGACTCATTACAGTCCTTTGATCAATGCCCTGCTCCCTTACCCGCAGAGCTTATGGATATTCAACAAGAGCTTCTAGAAGACGTTGGATCTGAATCAGTACCATACTTACAGAGAATGTATCTGGTGAACTGTGTATCGAGATCTGATGTGGATGTTGACCGGAGTGAGGTTGCGATAACCTGTCGGTGTTTATACCAGGGACTGGTTAACCATTTGAGGTCACAAGGAACCGAAACACAGGCGGTGCGCTGGTTTATTGAGTTGGAGGACAGTATTTCTGATGGGAAAGTACCGTCAGCGTGGGCCATGGATGTCTACATCGCTTGTGCTTAGATCTGATAATTGTCTTTACGAATATGCATGAACAAGAACGTTAAGAACTTAACTACAGGTCTGAGAATTTAATACAGATGTTAGCGTTGGATTGTGGACAGCCCTATTCCAATGCATCTTGCTCCAAAACCCTCTTTTCGTGGATGGTCACATATAACTGCATTTTTTGCTGCAGTAGCGCTTTGTCCAATACTGATAAGTAGTTCGGCTCATGGGAGGGTACTTGCTACCTTCTATTCTCTTGCAGTTGTCGCACTTTTTGGTGTGAGTTCCCTCTATCACGGTTTTTCATGGAACGCTCGTGCTCATGACCTGTTACGACGTTTAGATCACGCAACGATCTTCGTTACAATCGCTGCAACGTACACGCCTATTTCCTGGTACTTACTTCCGCGTTCCGCTGCAGTCACTGTCCTACTTGCCGTTTGGATCGGCGCATTGTTGGGAGTACTAGTGATGATTTTTTGGCCAACTGCTCCTCAAACTACTCTCATCTCCCTTTTCATAATTGTTGGGTGGTCCGCGCTGATGGTCATACACGAATTTTGGGTTGCTTTAAGCACATTAGGTTTCACATTGTTGCTTCTTGGCGGAGTGTTCCACACAATTGGCGCAATCGTTTATGGAATAAAGAAGCCTGACCCCTGGCCGACAGTATTTGGCTTTCATGAGGTCTTTCATTTTTGTGTTATATGTGGGATTGCCTCTCACTATGTGTTGGTCGCTTTTATTGCTCTCCCAGATGCATGAACATAACATCTAGAAAATAAATCTCATACGCGCCTCAATGTCTAGTTACTAGATCTCCAATGTGATTCTTCGAAGTTCTAAATCTTTTCAATTTGGGGTGTTAGGAAACACCCCAAGTTTTGTCTACTTCTTGAAACCTAACAGAAAGAAAAAGATATGTTCTCTATTAAAAAAAATGATAAATCATGCATTTCTACCCATTGGATAGTCAGTGGAATTTTTTGTGCGACGGCACTGTTACTAGCAGCTTGTTCAAATTCACAAAATACAGGGGATGCACAATCGCCTAATTCAGAAACGAGTGTCGAAACACCAGTAAATAGTGCATCTTATGAGACTTCAGCCGATGTTTCATATGAGCAAAATACCACCGAAGAAATCTCTTCAAGTACATCAGCACCGGAACCTGACAGTGCTGCTTTTGAAGGGATTGTGTTTACAGATCAAGTAACAAATGACTTGTATACTCTTGACCCTCATACTGGAGAAACCCAATTAATTGCAGAAGGCTCAGATTTATTCCCTGATGAAGCATTCGGCGGACCAAATCTTTTCGGCATTCCAATCATTATGTTTGATGAGACCAATCAAGTCGTTTTTATAACGGATCATCCAGAAGTAACAACAGATCAAAGAGATGGGGACCATGCACTTTTTCAACTCAATCTAGAGAATGGGGAGCGAACTCAATTAACTGAAAATATTTTGCCTTGGGTTTCGGACATATCACCGGACGGAACACAAGTCGTATTTACACAGTCATTCGAATGTGCAGAATTTTATAGTTGTAACCATATTTTCACTATGAATATTGATGGAAGTGGCCTAACCCAACTTACGCCAGAAGGAAATAACCGATACGGGAATCCGATCTGGTCACCAGATGGATTAGAAATAGGATTTCTTCAATGGTACGAGGATTGGTCAGTTCCCAATATGAGTAGCGGTGGAAACGATATCTTCATCATGGGCGCTAATGGTCAGAATATTCGGCAGCTAACTGACACAGGAACAACGGTCACAGATACCGAATGTGGCTATAGGGGAGTAGTTAAGTCATCATTCTCATGGTCACCTGACGGTAATCAAATTGCATTTATAAGTAGCGAAAACCTAAAACTTCATCCTGATGGTTGTGAGGGGGTCATAGGCAGCGATGAACTATATGTCATGGACGCTGATGGTAGTTCTATTCTCCGCTTAACCAATGACTGGAACGTTGACCTATACCCGACATGGTCTCCGGATGGAAGATCCATAGCAGTCTCAAGTGGAGATTATCTTCACTATGAAGGCCAACAGCATGAACCATTCTCTATTCGGATAATAACTATGGTCGAACAAGGTCAGAATTTTGTTACTGAGTATCCGGCAATAAACGGACTAATCGTTGACTGGAAATAGAAACTTAAACCAAACGCCAATCACCTGTCAGTGATGATAAAGAATAAATTATGGGTGGAGCATTGGCTCCACCCATAACGCTGTTTCGATAGTAAAACCTAGTGCGGGAGTTACCTCGCTTTCAGAAGGTAACTCCCGCATCTAACATCCTCTCTAAATCTACTGACAGGAGAAGGGCCCAACTGTTCAATAGACCAAAGAGGAAGACTTAGTTAGTTGTTTCAAGGTGATATCCGGCAGCTCCATGCTCGCTAATGTCAAGACCAGCAGCTTCTTCTTCAGGAGATACCCGAAGGCCAGTTGTTTTCTTGATGATCTGGAATGCGATCCCAGCAGCGATAGCTGTCCAGGTGATAATGATCAACACCATAAGGAATTGGACCCACAGTTGATCGAGTCCTCCTCCGTAGAAGAGGCCCGCGTCATCTCTTCCAAGGAATGCGTCGTCGTATCGGGCGAAGAGACCTATTGATAGAACTCCCCAAATACCGCATGTTCCATGAACTGATACTGCTCCGACAGGATCGTCAATACCTTTTTTCTCGATGAAGAGTACAGAGAATACGACGAGTGACCCTGCGACAGCTCCAGTTATTAAAGAACCGAAGGTGTTAAAGGCCCCGCAGCCTGCGGTGATTCCTACGAGCCCCCCTAGGACTCCGTTTCCTACCATACCCACATCGGGCTTACCCGTTTTCATAACAACAACTATTGCTGATACTGCTCCACCAGCTGCTGCAGCTATAAGAGTATTAACTGCTACTGACATGACATATCCGTCAGCTGCCAGTTCAGATCCGGGGTTAAATCCGAACCATCCCAACCAGAGAATGAAGACACCAATTACGGTAAACACAATGTTGTGGCCAGGTATAGCCCGCGGTTTTCCGTCTGGCCCGTACTTTCCAAGACGAGGTCCGAGGGCGATCGCTCCCATGAGAGCTGCGACACCGCCAGTAAGGTGCACGATACCTGAGCCCGCAAAATCTGAGTACACGCCACTACCGCCAATATTCCACCCGTCAGCAGCGTTGAATTTGGCGATGAGGCCTCCTCCCCAAGTCCAGTGGACAACGACTGGGTAGATAAAAGCAGTCATTAACGCTGAAAAGAGAAGATATGCAGAGAATTTTGTTCTTCCTGCCATAGCTCCTGAGGCGATAGTGACTGCGGTAGCTGCGAAAACTACTTGGAAAAAGAAGTCAGTCGCTCCGGATAGGCCATCGGTAATTTCGAAAAGCGATGATCCGGATAGGAAATATGAGTTCCCTCCAATAAACCATCCACCGCCATCACCATACGCAAATGCGTAACCAATGGCGTAGAACGCTAAGACGCCGATACACATGTCAGCAATGTTTTTCGCCATGATATTTGCAACGTTTTTACTTCGTGTGAGGCCGGCTTCAACAAGGGCAAAACCTGCTTGCATGAAGAAGACAAGAATTCCGGCAATGAATACCCACAGGTTGTCCATTACAGCTTGAAGATATACCGAGGGGTCTGTCGCGTCTTCAGCTAACGCTGGGCTAGCAGCGAGAAGAAGACTCACTCCGACTATCCCTGTTCCGGTCAATAGTTTACTTTTCACAATTTCCTCCATAAGTTGAGCTACTTATGAAGGTAACGAGCTTTTATTTCGTGATTGTTTCTATATTGTTAAACCATAAGAGACTTCTAATTTAACGTCGTGTCGATACCCGCAACCGAGATTCTCATACTCTTACTTGTGAAGCGGGACCTATGGTCCTATTCGGAGAAATCATAGAGTGGAGCTGAAAGCGAACCATCCTCTAGTAAAGCTGCAGCTCGTTGACGAACAACTTCTTTCGTTTCTTCGTGCGTGATAATCCAGAATCGGTTTGTTTGAATACTTTGCACTACGAGTTCAGCTACATGTGCGGGGTCCATCGCTCCAGCTAAAAGGTCAGAAGACTGATCGTTCTCTACCAATCCTGCGGCTGGAGTCCCATCATTCCATAGTCTTTCTGGGCGGTTACGTTCACTTTCAACAATTCTAGACCTGACGGGACCAGGGCAAAGGACAGAGGCGTTAATTTCTGGAAAGAGATTTAATTCGTTACTTAATGTTTCAGAGAGTGCCACTATCCCGAATTTCGTAACGTTGTATGCTCCAGTTCCTGCACTTGCCTGAAGGCCTTCACTAGAAGATGTGTTAACAATATGTCCTTCTCCGCTCTCTTTTATCAAAGGTAGAAATATCTGAATACCATGGATAACTGACCATAGATTAACGCCAATTGTCCACTCCCAATCGTTCGTCGTTAGATCATCGAGGAGACCAGCAGCAACAACGCCAGCATTGTTATGAAGCACATGGACAGCGCCATAATTTTTTATTGTTTCGTTAGCTAAATTCTCAATTGCTTCCTTTGAACTTACGTCAGTGACTACTCCGATAGCTTTTCCGCCATCAGCAATAATCTGTTCTACTATTTCATTGAGGCTTTCTTCCTCGATATCAGCTAGCACCACGGACATTCCCTCTTTGCAAAACCGTTCAGCCATTGACCTACCGATACCACTAGCTGCACCAGTAACAACTCCAACTTTCCCATTCAAATTTTCCATCCCGTCAAATTATCAGCCCGCTTCTAAATTCCGAAATTTCGAGATACCTATTTGCCCCATATCGCTATTTGAGAAGCCAAAGATAAGGGTAGAACTTTGCGGATTCTTTCGTTCTAGATTAAGTCTTGTGTGACCGTTATTTAGATGGAAGATAATTTTGAAGCGCCTACTCTTATTTGTTTCAACGACAATTTTTCTTACCGGACTTGCTTCAGTGAATTCTGCCCACGCGCATGATCCTCTCTTTCTAACTGCAGAGCAACCAACTCCAGAAAAAGGTCCATATTTACCAGACGGCACTATCTCCTTTGCCCTGTACGGTGAATTCACTGAAGCTGGAGGGACGCGCGGTTTCCAAGCAAGCTTTCAAGAAGGAGACTTCTTTCAACTTGAGTTACTCATACCCGCCCGCGATCCTGAAGAAAATCTTGAAGAAAATCAACTCCCATATCTACTAGTGGTAAAACCTGACAAAACTGAGGAAACCCTCTATCCAAGTATTCGTACCCGATTTGATGAACCATTTACAAATACCAGTTATTACACGTTCATTAAAGAACAGGGCACTGCTATAGAGGGAATCTACGACATCACAGTTGTCTCTCGGCATGCTGCACGGTTTACTGTCGCAATTGGATTTCAAGAACAATTCGGAACGACAGTTGAAAGAGCTGGTGATCGATCATCAGCGTTTGGTGAAACTCGCGACCGGCTTGAACAATGGTACAACGAACCCACGACAACTGGCATAGAAGAATCTTCAACTGATCAAGTAACTGATGATCAGCAATCTAACCAGCAGGCAGATACAACAGTTCAAAGCACTCCGGAACAATCAACTAGTCCGGTGCCACAGCAGGATAGTGACAATTCAGATGAGCAGGTACTAAATGAAGAATCTTCACAATCCAAACAGCCGAATCGTGCTATTTGGGTCATAGTACTTGTAGCAGTCATCATGTTCCCGGTTGGGTTTGTAATTAGAAGAATTCGTAAGGCAAACGAATAGCATCAGATTGCGAAGTGCTCAACAAGGTGTTTTTACTTATCTAACGCTTGTGCATTACCGATCTTCAACAAATACAAATTTCTAATACACTTAGATCATGTTTCGGAGGTCGTTAAACCTATTCGCTTTATTTGTTCTCATTGTTGGTGTGTTTTCATGCAGCAGCAATACGGCAGAACCCACATCGACTGCGGAACCTACATCGACTTCGGAACCTACATCGACTTCGGAAATCGGACC
>MDTD01014166.1_pt1 | contig 12137 bp, 10 predicted proteins | sample 811221 | NCBI WGS metagenome assembly MDTD01 (sample SAMN05326646, study PRJNA326480) | marine metagenome | isolation source: seawater | place: Pacific Ocean: South West | collected 2011 | reverse complement strand
CCTCGGGCGTGCCGCCAGTGCCGTTAATGGTCGTAGTGGTGCTCATAAGACCGTCAGAATAAGCCTTTCGGACAGCCCGGACCATAGCCATTTCGTGAAAATGAAAGGGATCGCTAGTTGGGGAATGGAATATCGAAGTCGTTTAGCGCCTTTTTTTGACGGTCTTCCAGAGTCTGTTCATCAAAGTCATCGATTAAATCGTGAAACAAACGATGCCAATTGATCTCTGCCTTGAGATGCGTGAATACGCTGCCAAGGCCAATGGCGGCGCGGTCCATGAGCACGAATTCTCGGGGTGGTGTCACGCCACTCGTTTTTCGCAACTCTCGATGCACTTTTGCGGCCACACCAGCGCCATATGCAGCGCCGCCAGTTTCCTGTATTGGCATCACCCGGTCCTCGAGCAAGGGTTTGTAGAGGAACCGAGCCCATTGGTTTAGTATGCGAATGACATGGCGGTCCAGATCCGTGAAGCCCCAAGTCTCATAGGCATGCACTGCCAGTCCCTCGTCCTCGTCACGGATTGCCTTGTAAAGATCAATGACAGCCCGGACGAACGCCGGACGGAAAACGCGAATACAACCGAAGTCCAACAGATTGATGGAATTGTCGTCGCGCAACGTATAGTTGCCAAGATGCGGGTCGCCGTGGATTACACCGAATCCATATAATGGCAAGTACCAGGCACGGAACATATTCAGCGCTATTGCGTTTCGGGTTTCCTGATCGGATTCCACCGATTCCATTAACGGCTGTCCGTCCAACCATGTCATGGTCAACAAGCGGTCCGTGGAGAGATCGGTCACATGTTCCGGCACATGGATGTTCGCCTCATCGGCCAAAATGTGCCGGTAAAGCCCCATATTGCGGGCCTCCCGGTTATAATTCAATTCTTCGCGCAGTCGCTCGGACAACTCGGTGTGGATGTTCACCGGATCGATAGCGTTGTCGTAGCGGAAATAGATACCAAAAATTAGCTTTAATTGCTTCAGGTCCGCCTCGACCGCCGATTTCATGTCCGGGTACTGAAGCTTGCAGGCGAGCGCGGTACCGTCCAACGCTTCGGCCCGGTGCACCTGGCCCAGGGACGCCGCTGCGCTGGCCTCACGTTCAAAGGTTTCAAATCGGGACGCCCAATCCACACCTAGCTCCGTGCGCATACGCCGGCGTACAAAGCTCCAGCCCATGCTTGGCGCGTTGGCCTGCAACTGCGCCAGTTCGTTCATGTATTCCTCGGGCAGCATGTCCGGTATGGTCGACATAATTTGTGCTACCTTCATGAGCGGCCCCTTCAGCCCACCCAGCGCTGACTGGAGTTCCGATGCGTGCCGGCCCTTATCGAATTCCATGCCGAGTAATCGGTTGCCGGCGACTTTGGCCGCTAAGCCACCCGCCGCGCGGCCAACCCGGGCGTAGCGCTTGAGCCGGTCGCTAGCACTGTCGGCGTCGCGGTAGTCTGTTTCATCGGCGGGTGTCAAAGCACGGTCTCCAATTCGTCAATGAACCCAGAGATAACGTCCAGGCCCTTTTTCCAAAAATCCGGGTTGGAGGCATCAAGTCCAAACGGCGCCAGCAGTTCCCCGTGCCGCTTTGCGCCCCCTTGTGCCAGCATGTCCAAATATTTGGCTTGGAAGTCCGGATGGCCGTCATTGAACACCGCATAAAGCGCGTTCACCAGACAATCTCCAAAGGCATAGGCGTAGACATAGAACGGTACGTGGATAAAATGCGGAATGTAGGCCCACATAATGCGGTAATCGTTATCGAAGTTAAATACCGGACCCAGGCTGGCGCGCTGTGTTTCCATCCAAATCTCACCCAGTCGCTCTGGCGCCAGTTCGCCGTTGCGACGTTCTCCGTGAACGCGAGTCTCGTACTCGTGGAAGGCGATCTGTCGTACCACCGTGTTGAGCATGTCCTCTACCTTGCCGGCAAGTAAAATTCGGCGCCGTAAAGGGTTGGTCTCCGCGTCTAGCATAGAGCGAAACGCCAGCATCTCGCCAAAGACAGATGCAGTCTCGGCTAAGGTCAGTGGGGTTTGCGACAACAGTAGACCCTGTGGCGCAGACAACACCTGGTGCACGCCGTGCCCCAACTCGTGGGCTAGGGTCATCACGTCCCGCGACTTGCCGTGGAAGTTGAGCAAGACATAGGGATGCGCCGACGGCACAGTCGGGTGGGCGAAAGCGCCGGAGTTTTTGCCCTCGCGGGGCGCTGCGTCAATCCAGCCATTGTCGAAGAACCGCCGGGCCGTATCCGCCATACTGGGCTCAAAAGCATAGTAAGCATCCAGCACCGTGGAGCGAGCCTCCTCCCAGGTGAACCGGCGGTCGCTGTCTTCGGGCAAAGGCGCATTGCGGTCCCACCAATCTAGCTTGTCGACGGCCATCCATCTTGCCTTCAGCCCGTAATAGCGGTGTGCCAGATTTGCGTAACTGTCGCGAACTGCGTCGACAAGGGCTTCCACCACTTCTGTTTCCACCCGATTGGCGAGGTGGCGCGGATGGGCCGGGTTCTCGAACCTACGCCAGCGATCCTCCACCTCCTTGTCTTTAGCGAGCGTGTTCGTGATCGTCGCGAAGAGGCGTTCGGAACTTTGCAAGCCATTCGCCAGGGCCCTGCCCGCAGCCTGGCGCTTGTCAGCATCGCTGTCAGATAACTGGTTAAGCGTATCGGTCAGCGGTTTCTCTTGGCCGTCCAAATCAAACTTTAAGTGTGCAAGGGTTTCGTCGAATAGGCGGACCCAGGCGCTGCGTCCGGCCACGTCCTTCTCATGCAATAGTTTTTCCTGAGCCTCATCAAGCTGATGGGGGCGCATGGCGCGACTGTCTTGGATCCATGGCGCGTAACGGGTCGCAACCGGGTCGTCCAACTGCGCCGCTAACACGTCATCATCGACGGCGTTGAGCTCAAGCGTAAAAAACAGTGTCTCGGTGGTGATGGTGTTAACACGCTCCTGCAGGGTCTGATAAAAACGTCCCACCTCAGCATCGGTGGTGTGAGTCGCATGTAGGAGCTGCGCAAAGCTCATGATACGATACACAATTTCCAATAGGCCTTCGTATTCGACGATCGCAGCCGCCAAGCCGGCGCCGTCAAGGCCGACCAACCGGCCCTGATAGGCGGCCTGAAAAGCTCTCGCGCGGGCTTCTGCGTCCTTGAGATCAAGCTCAATTTCCGGCGCTTCGACTCCGGCATAGAGATCCTCTAGATCCCACTTGGGGAGCGCCTGAGTAGTGGTCATTTTCATGGCTCCTTATCTTCCGCCCATATAAGGGTGGAAATCATCAGCCGCAACGGCAATCATAGCCAGTGTTTGAGAACACAAATGCGAATTGAAAGGATTTTTGCCGATGGCCGATCAAAATTGGCCCAATCTGGCCGCAATGTTTTACGAACAGGTTGACACCTATGGCGACCGCCCATTCCTGTGGGCTAAGCGCGAAGGCGCCTATAAGCCGCTCTCATGGGGTGACGTAGCCGCACGGGTAACGCCACTAGCGCGTGGTTTGTTGCAGAGCGGCATTGAGCCCGGCGATCGAGTCGTTCTGGTCTCTGAGAACCGCCCCGGATGGCTGATCGCCGACATGGCGATCATGGCGATCGGTGCGATAACGGTGCCAGCCTATACTACTAATACTGTTGCTGATCACCTACACGTGCTAAACGATTCCGGCGCGAAGGGCGTTATCATGTACGATCGACGCTTGGCTCAAAACCTTATACCAGCAGCCGAACAGTGCGACACCACCAAATTTGTCGCCGCCCTCTACCCGCCTGAGGACCAAACGGCGCGCGGGGTAGATGTCCATCCACTGCAGAAATTAATCGATACAGGCGCAGCAGGTCACACCAACATTGTCGAAATGGCCTGGAAATGGTCGCGCGAAGAAACCGCATGCATCATCTACACCTCGGGTACCGGGGGTACGCCAAAGGGTGTGATGCTAAGCCACAAGGCTTTATTCCATAACATTGCCGGTGCGACGGACGCACTAGCCGATATGGGCCTCGGCGAAGAGGTTTTCTTGTCATTCCTTCCCTTGTCGCATTCATATGAGCACATGGCTGGTCACTTTTTCCCCATGGCCATTGGCGCTGAAATTTATTATGCGGAAGGCATTGAGTCACTTGCCTCCAATATGCTCGAAGTGCGGCCCACAATCATGACCGCCGTGCCTCGGCTATACGAGACCCTGCATCAACGAATCACGCTCGGTGTTAAGAAAGCCGGTGGCAACAAGGAGAAGATGTTCAACAAGGCCCGCGAACTGGGACAAAAAAAATACGAGGCCCCCAACTCACTGGGCTTTGTCGAAAGGATGCAAGATCGGGTCTTGGACAAGCTAGTCCGCGACAAGGTTCGGGGCCGATTTGGCAGTCGGCTAAAAGCGCTAGTGTCCGGCGGAGCGCCATTAAATCCTGACATTGGCATCTTTTTTACGTCGTTGGGGCTGACGCTTCTTCAGGGATACGGGCAAACTGAGACCGCGCCACTGGTCAGCGTGAACAGGAAGTCGAGCCTAAAATTGCACACGGTTGGTCCACCCGTGATCAATACGGAGGTGAAGATAGCCGACGATGGCGAGATCTTGGTTGCCGGCGACCTGACCATGCAAGGCTACTGGAACAACCCCAGTGCGACGGCAGAGGCCCTGCGCGACGGGTGGGTTCATACAGGTGATATCGGCCATATCGATGAGGACGGCCATTTAGTGATCACCGATCGTAAAAAAGACATCATTGTGAACTCAGGCGGCGACAATATCGCGCCGCAACGCGTTGAAGGTATCATCTGCATGGAGCCAGAAATCGCTCAAGCCATGGTCTATGGCGATAAGCGTTCGCACCTCGTTGCATTGCTTGTTCCGGACGACGAATGGCTAAAAGATTGGGCCGATGCTAACAATACGTCCGGCGATCTGAGCACTCAAAGAGATAACCCTAGACTTTTAGAGGCATTGGCTCCGACGTTGGAACGGGTCAACGCGAAATTATCAGCGATTGAAAAAGTTCGACATTTCATTTTAGCATCGGCGCCCTTTAGCGTTGATAATGGACTAATGACTCCGACCATGAAAGTTCGCCGACACAAAATCAAAGATGCTTATGGGCATGCACTGGAGGCATTATATCGTTGAGCGTAGCGCCCGTATGATCGCTGAAACTTCGTGAATTTACAGAGTTAACGTGGGATACTACCAAAAGTAAATTATTCGGATGATAGATTGGTCTACTCGTGAAGCATCGTAGTGACTACCGAACAGTGGCGGAAGAATCGGTCGCCCATACTTTTCTCCAAGGCATGGACTCTGAAGATGACTTCAATCCTTCTGAGCGCCTAGCTGCCCTGTCATCGCGACCAATCCCGGAAAAAGTTAATGAAGATGCGCCGCGCGTTCTTCACATCTCCATGTATTGCTACAAGTCATTCCCGATCCGAATCTTTCACGTTCTATCCTTGAAGGACGGGATTGACTCCCACGCTGTGTTCTTTAAGAACAACTTCACCAACGACCATTTACCAGTTTCGGACCGAGAACTGGATTTGCTGGTTGATTTGGTGCGAGACGTCGACCCGCACCTGATCACTTTCTCGGTCCTCGCCCCATATGTAGTGGCGACACGGAAAGCGATTGAACGTATCCGCCGGGTTTCAAACGCGATGATTATGCTGGGCGGTAAATACCCCACCATCGCGCCGCACGAAGCCCTGGAGTTTGCTGATTACGCCTGTAAGGGCGATGGCGACCTGATAATTCTGCGCATTCATGAGCGTCTCCGGAACGGCGAAGACCTGCGTGGCATTCGCGGACTTTGGTACATGGATGATCATGGCCAAGTCGTCGATATGGACCAAGAGACCTTGTATCAGGATATGGATCACATCCCCTATCCCGCCATTGGCGAAATACAGATGCACTTTATCGAAAAAAATGCCCTAAGTAACGTTGACCCCGAATTGTTCGACGACGAGATGCTGATCATGGCGGGCCGGGGTTGCGTTTACTTGTGTTCTTTCTGCGTGAATTCGTTGTTGATCCCCATGAACCGGGGCAATGGGCGCTTCGTCCGCTTGCGGTCCCCCGAACACGTCTTGGAGGAAATCAACTATCGCCTATCGAAGTGCCGACGCCCCTCGATCATTACCTTCAACGACGAAGTCTTTGGCGTGTTCGACGACTGGGTGGCGGACTTTGCAAAAGTCTACAAAGAAAACTGTGACATTCCCTTCGAGTGCGAACTGGTTCCGCGGCTGGTTAAAGAACACAACATGGAACTGTTGGCTGACGCCGGCATGGTAAGTATGCACTTCGGCGTTCAATCGGGGCACGACGACGTGCGCAAAAATATAATGCACCGCCCCGGCAGCAATGACGAACTGATAGAGAAATCCGATATCTTGAAACGCGTTGGGATCACGCCACAGTACGACATCATTCTCGACAATCCGTTTGATTCGGCCGAGAGCCTCTCCGAGGCACTTCGCCTCATCCTAGCCTTCGGCACGCCGATTAAGCTGAATACCTATAAAATGCAATATTTCCCGCACTATCCGTTCACCAACATGGCGCTGGAAGCCGGCCATGTCACACCTGATCAGGTGACCGACGAAGGGATTGCCGACGCGGTAATGTACAACATGGTGTACCGACCAAAGTTTCCGGCTTTCAATCGACGCGACTACCTTGAGAACTGTATTTATCTGATTCCATGGACCAAACCGTGGCTCCGCAGCATGCTAACCAGCCTGCAAAAACAGCATAATCCTGTATTAGCCATGTTGGTCACTGTGATTGCTCAGATCAGATACAAACAGGACTTCCAGCATTCCTCCATGGTCGTTTGGCCACGGCGCATTTTCCTTGGTCTCCAAATGCTAGTGCACGGCGACTTCGCCGAACTACGTCGCAGGATGTCGGAAGTCTCGGAGCGCTCGCGCTATTCGCAGCCAAACACGGGCCGTATCTCTGCCCGCTAGGACCGTGACATAATGATGACCGCGGCCTGCTGGTAACCCCAGCAAAGGTAGCGATAGCCAATGCCGTGGTTTTCGATGAATTCCTGAAAGGCACGAAACTCATTCTGCCGCCATCCGACGTAATTGAAATACTCATCGAAGACAATCACCGTGCCAACCACTATGCGGGAACCCAGATGCTCCAGAACCATATGTGTGGACTCATAAAGATCGCAGTCAATGTGGATGAACGCCGCTTTGCGATCGTCATTAGCTAGATACGCGGGTAGCGTCTCTTCGAATAGACCTGGTACCAAGGTTACATGAGACGGCACAACCGGTAACCGGCCGCCTGTAGAATAATGGCCACGTTCCTCGTGACGACCGGGCCAGTCATCCGGTAGGCCATCGAAGCTATCGAAACCATGAATGGGCCGACGCGTGCGTCCCGCGATGAATTCTATCGACTCGCCAGAAGCGACACCGAATTCTAGAATGCTGCCGTCGTCGGGCATGCGATCCATAGCCAGGCGCAACACATCTTCGCGCCGATCCATGATCATGGCACCGGACATGTGCTCGGTGGCGTAGAGCGCGGATTCCTCCTGTGCCGCTATCAACAACTTATGCTTGGGATGCATGAGACGCATATCGGCCCGCGCAATCATGGTATCGGTCAGCCGAATAAAAAGACGATCGATAAGTCCTGTAACCCAACGTTTCATACCTCTAGATCCATCATCTCATCATCTAGGTGTATCTATAATCGTATTGGCTTATCAGGCGCTGCTTCAATCGACGCAGTCGCGCCTTGACGTAGGCACCCAACGATACGCTCTGCAGAAACCGGTCGCTCTCATGGGGCCGTTCCATGAAAGTGGGAATTGAGAACAACTGTAAGCGGCCGAGATCTCTGGACGGCAGCGCCTGAATTTGTTCAACGTCATGGGTCAAACTGCCGTCGAAGAAAACCACATCACCCGGCTGCACCATGGCATCCACGTCCACGCGGACATCGTCGCGGTTTTTAATATGAAGGCCCCCAGCTTTATAATCTTGTCCTTTGAAAGTGAGTAGCAGCATGAAATGCCAGTGCCGGCGTTCATCAGCGCGATCCTCGTGAGCATGCAGCCATCCCCGGCCTGGTGGATAATAACTGGTCGTGATGTAGATGCCATAACGGTCCGGTTCAAAATATTCACCGGAGCGATGATCAACACCCGCTACAGCATTCCGAAGCCTACTCAACCGCAAACCCACCTCCCGTGTTAACAAATCAATGGCCGGGTTCCAGAGAAAGTCGTACGAGCGAAACATGCAGCAATCGGATGTTTCGTGATAGAGGACCTGGTTTTCCTCGCCCAAGTGCGGGCCCCATATCATTGGTGCCGTCGCCTGGCACGGCTGGAAACGGTGAAGCCAGAATTCCCGGATTTTAGCAATCTCCGCCATACTGACTACCCCACGGCAGATAGCAAAGCCGTCCCGGAGAATAGCGCCGCGGAGGCCAGAGGCATCATCCGGGCCGTATTCCGGCATCTGGCTATACCCGGTTTCGGTGTGCATATCTTTTTTCCAGCGAAGTCTTCAGCATGGCATCCATAATGGCGAATTCCACCATGCCCAGCAAATCTATCGAAGCCCCCCGTATTACAATTGCCGCCATTGTCAGGCTCTTAAAACTCGCGGTAAATCCCACAGCAGTCCAACAACAGAACGCAGTTGTCGTCGAAAAGCTTGTCCAAAGGCGCGACGACCATAGACACGGGACGCTTCGTTCACAATATCCAATGCGTCTCCGCCAAGTATTTGGGAGAGCTGTTCCGGGGCGGCCGCCCTTTCAAACGCCATCAGAGCATGGTCGAAATACCCCATCGCGGCGGCGAGCAACCCCAACCGGATTAGCCGTTCTGGGCGATCATCCAGTGTTGCAGGATCGCGAAAATATAAAAAGTCACTATGGATAAGCTGACCGCGGGCGTAAGGAGGTATCGCATCCGATATTCTTGGATGAAGGACGTGCCCTTCGCGGCGCCAATGCGCCGGACGAACCAGATCCATCAACTCAAAGCCATTTGCGCTAAGGCAGGCGTCGATTTCATGTGCTAGGCCCTGACCTTTGCGCACCGGGAGATAGCAGGCCTCAGTCTTTATCACCAAGGTATCTTTTAAGGTCGCCCGACTAGATTCAAAAACTCCCAATTCCCCACCCTCAATGTCAATCTTGAGGTAGTCTATGGTGTCAATTTCAGCCATTTCCACGGCGACATTAAGCGTGCGCGTTTCCACATCAAGCGTTCGCTCCAAATCAAAGAACTGGGTCTTGTTAAAACGCTCACCAACGGCTGGAAGCGGCGATAAAAGTGAAGCTCCGTTGCGATCGTCAGAGACGTGTAACACCGCTGATCCACCGGCGGGACTTATAGCAACCGGGAGCATTCGCCAAGATGCCCAAGGTCCGGGCCCGGCATTAGACAGGCGCGCAAACTCCGCAGGTTCCGGCTCGAAGCCAATCGCGTGGACCGCGAAGGCTAACGCATAAAGGTCGTCCTGGAGACCGTCGCGCGTTCCGATATCCAGATAGGTCAACGGATACGCCTCGGCAATACGACCGATCCTCAAATCCTTGAAGAGATTTTCCCAGCTCATAGGCCCGTCGCCACGATCATATTGAGACCTGATCTCCATTTTTGGCCAATAGATTTAGTCGTGAACGCAGTCTCAAGGTAACTCGTCTCAGGCATTTTCCCTATTTATGAGGAAAAAAACAGGGACATATCCAAATTTTCCAGTGTTTTCGACTGATTGAAGCCCTGCAAACGCTTTTTTCCATATCATTAGGGACAAATACCCCAAAGGCTTCGTCAGTGAAATTTTTGGGCAAATCAGGGACTACGCTCAGCTATCGATTTGGGTTTCGGTCTAGATATTCCGAGCGTCTAACTTGCCCTTCAACGCGATCTCTCACTCTTATTACCAACGAAAATACCATCCTGAAACAGGCCAATTCCTCGTGCACAGGATACGTTTACTTGTCGCATTCAGGGTTGACGCGTCATGTGGAATTATCACAAATCGCCACCAGCTCGGCGACTAGACTTTCAATTCCCGAGAAGTATATTAACCGCTTCCAGATGGTTGAATTCAATAGACCAAAACCAGCCACTCTAGCGAGAGATAATGACTGTAAGAGAAATTGTTGAAGCCAAGCTTGCGGACGTGGTTGCCGAGCACTCAATGATGCCATTTCCCGCTGCTATTGACGACGACGACGAGCTCGATGTTTTCGGATTAGACTCTTTAGCGTTCATGAACTTACTCATGGCCATTGAGAGAGAGATTGGCTTCATACCTCGCGCTATCTTGGAGGGCGATCTTTACCCGGAAACCTTTGGCGACCTTGTTGCCGCATACGACACCCAAGGAAACAAATGAAAGCCGCGGACCTCCCGCTCTACTACAATATGTGCGAGATACTTGAGCACAACCTCGAGACTCGCGCCAACAAGATAGCTCTGTATAGCAATGACGGTTCGTTGACCTTCGGCGAGGTTTCTCGCCAGGTAAACCAGATCGGAAACGCGCTTCTGCGATCCGGAGCCCAATTTGGCGATTGCGTCGCCATTCTTTGCCCCGATCGGCCGGAATGGGTGAGCTCTTTCTTTGCCGTTGCAAAAATTGGCGGCATCGCGTTAGCCATGAATACTCTGCTTAAGCCTGAGGAATATGATTACATTCTGGGAGATTCTCGGGCCCGAGTGCTGATGGTTCACGAGAGCTTGCTGGACGTAATCGCACCCACTTTCAAAAACCATAAGTCGCTTGAGCACATCGTCGTGATCGGCGATGAAAGGGATACGAACTATCCTACGTTTGACGACTGGATAGTTGGTGAGGCGGACGCTCTCGATGCCGAACGCACGCACCGCGACGATTTCTGTTCTTTGCATTATTCTAGTGGCACTACAGGTATGCCGAAAGGAATCCTGCACGCTCATAAAGACTACCCATTAATCGCACAGTTATCCGGTGTGGACTTGTTCGGTTTGACCGAAGATGACCGTACCTTCTCCGTCGCCAAACTCTTTTTCGTATACGGTATCGGCGCCAACCTGATCTTCCCTTGGTACGTGGGTGCAAGCTGTGTCCTGCAAGCGGGCCCACCCCGCCAGGTTGCAGCCGTCCTCAAAACCATTGAAACTTATAAGCCCACCATTTTCGTCAGCGTCCCCACGGTCTTCGCCGCAATTCTCGCACTACCCAACTTCAACGAACGCTTTGACCTCACTTCCATTCGAATGTGTCTGTCAGCAGGCGAAGTGCTGCCCATTAGTACATGGAATGCGTGGAAAGAAGTGACCGAACTCGAAATCCTCGACACGATTGGCTGTACCGAGACCTACCACACCTTTATGTCCAATCGACCGGGCGATATTCGACCCGGCAGCAGCGGTAAACCCATTGGTGGCTATGAAGTCCGGCTGGTGGACAGTGATGGCAATGACGTTCCCGTCGGCGAAGTGGGCAACCTTATGGTGCGAGGCGAGTCCACCGCACTTTTCTATCTACATCAGTACGAGAAGAGCCGTCACACCTTTCGCGGTGAGTGGCTGTCAACGGGCGATCAGTATGTGATGGATGAAGACGGTTACTATTGGCACCAGGGGCGCGGCGACGACATGCTAAAAGTTGGTGGGCTGTGGGTGTCACCGACCGAGGTTGAGAACGCCCTAGGCGAACACGATGGCGTCGCTGAATGCGCTGTGGTGGGTCAGCATGACGATGCTGGATTAATCAAGCCAAAGGCGTTTGTCTGCTTGCGTGAGGACGTTGGTCGATCCGATGAATTGCTGGGCGAATTGCTCAAGCTTTGCGCCAGCAAGCTCGATGCACACAAGCGCCCTCGGTGGGTAATCTTCGTGGAACATCTACCGCGAACAGCAACTGGAAAATTGCAACGCTTCAAGCTGCGAGAACATTAAGGCATGTCGCAAAATATTTCTGCAGAAGAACCCCAACGCCGTGCTCTCGAGAGGGCGAACGCCGAGATTGCGCGCCTGCGCGCGCAGCTCGCCGCAAGCGAGGGAGACATGACGGCCCGTGAACCGATTGCCATCGTTGGCATGGGTTGTCGTTACCCTGGCGGCGTAAAAACACCGGCTGAATTCTGGGAACT
>MDTD01099992.1_pt1 | contig 12138 bp, 11 predicted proteins | sample 811221 | NCBI WGS metagenome assembly MDTD01 (sample SAMN05326646, study PRJNA326480) | marine metagenome | isolation source: seawater | place: Pacific Ocean: South West | collected 2011 | reverse complement strand
CTTGAGAGATCCTCCTTTTTTTAAATTCTTTTTTAAAAATTGGTAAAACTATTTTTTCTGTTGTGCCTGGCGGAACGCTCGACTCTAATATAAATATTGCTTTTTTATTAATTAATCTTGCGATACTTGAAATTGACTTTTTAAAATTTGATAAACTTGAATTTTTATCTTTAAAAAAATCAAGACCAATACTGCTTATTATTACCTCAGCATTCTTTAAATAATGAATTTCGGTTGTTGCAAAAAAATTTTTGCTTTTATAGCTTTTTTTAATATTAATACTTATTTTTTTATCCGAAGTAAGGAAAGGATATTTACCACTATTTATTTTTTGAATTATAATTTTTCCAGAATCTGTTTTTTTTTCTAGTCCAACAACATTAAATATAGGTTGCTTATTTTTTCTAGATGTTGCTACTGCTAGCGCCATAGCAGAGCCTACTACTCCAAGGCCTTGAACACAAACTATGGGTAATCTTTTTTTAAATGGTGTTATTTTTAAATTCATTTTATTATTTTAGAACGTTTTTTTTTATTAGATAAATTATTAGACAATTATTTATAATAGAATATGTTATTTCCAAAAGACAAAAATAAATTATTTTTTGTAAAAACTACTGTATATATCAGGAAAAAATCTTTTAATGTTTAATAAAAACTTCTCACTATATGGCTTGCCTGAAAAAGTAAAATTTTGTAAGAAATGTACAATTTCAAATCAAAGACCTTCTAGCACGGTTGAATTTAAATCAAAAAATAATCTTAAATTAGGTATAAACTTTGATGAAAATGGTATTTGCGACGCATGCAACTACAACATAATTAAAAGCAATATAGATTGGGATGCTAGAGAAAAACAACTCATAAAGTTATGTAATAAATTTAGAAAAAAAAAAGGCTATGATTGTATAGTTCCTGGGTCTGGTGGAAAAGATAGTGCATACACAGCTCATCAATTAAAATATAAATATGGCATGAACCCATTAACTGTAACATGGGCACCGCATCTATATACAGATATTGGTTGGAGAAATTTTACTAACTGGTGCCATGAGGGTGGATTTGACAATATATTATTCACACCAAACGGTAAGCTTCACAGAACATTAACAAAATTGGCATTTATAAATCTTCTACATCCTTTTCAACCATTTATAATTGGGCAAAGGATCATCGGCCCTCTTATGGCTTTAAAATTTAATGTGCCATTAATTTTTTACGGAGAAAATCAAGCTGAATATGGAAATAAAATAAATGAAAATAAGTCACCTGAAATGGATAAAAAATTTTATTCTATTGATGATATTAATAAAATTAATCTTGGAGGGGTACCAATTAAAAAAATAATAGATGAATATAAATTTAAATTAAATGATTTTGAGCCTTATTTACCAATAAATCAAGATGATTTAAAAAAAGCTAAGATAGAACAACAATATTTAGGTTATTATAAAAGATGGGATCAACAAGAAGCTTATTATTATGCAACAGAAAATACAGGTTTTAAATCAAATGATGAAAGAACAGAAGGAACTTATTCTAAGTATTCTTCAATAGATGATAAAATAGATACTTTTCATTATTTTACAACTTATATTAAATTTGGAATCGGAAGAGCTACATATGACTCATCACAAGAAATAAGGACTGGAAAAATAACAAGAGAAGAAGGTGTAATGCTAATAAAGAAATTTGATTCTGAATTTCCAAATAAATATTTTAAAGAATTCCTTGAATATATAAATATAAACGAGGATAAATTTTGGCAAGTTGTTGACAGTTTTAGATCTCCACACCTATGGACTAAGAAAAATAATAAATGGGCTTTAAATACTCAAATAAGCTAAAAGTGAAAAAGAAAATTAACTTAGCAATTTTACTAAATGAAAATTATGACATAAGAAATAAATATTATAAAACTTTTGAAAATTTAAAGAAAAAATTTAGTATTTATTTTTTTATAATTCAATTTAAAAAAACTAAAAAAATTAATAATAAAAAAATTTATTACGCAGATAACTATTCAAAGATAAAATTAATAATAAAAAAATTAAAATTTAAATTTTTTATTGATGGTCTTTATTACGCTGACACAAAGAATCACAACAAATATTATTTATCAATTATTAAAAAAAACCACGAATTAAGATCAATTTTTAGAGAAAGTGGTGCAAAATCTCTAAGATTTTCATTTGCAAATTTGAGCAAATGGAATCATTTTCCATATGAAATTTTTACCTCAATAAAATTTTATTTAAAAAAGATTAAAGAAAAATCATTACCTAGATGGTTGAGAAATATACACAGTCATTATTTAATAGCTCAAGGAAATTTTTTGCCCCATTACTTAAATTATAAAAAATCTAAAATTATATATTCGCATTCAATTGATTTTGATAACTATTTACGGTCAAAAGATAAGAAAGTCTTAATTAAAAATTATGCAGTTTATATAGACCAGATGATTGGAGAACACCCTGATAATAAAATAAAATCAAATATAGTTAAAATTAATGCTCATTTTAATAAAGAATTATTAAATTTTTTTAATGAGTTAGAAAAAAAATTTAAATTAAATATAAAAATTGCACCTCATCCTAAAAGAAAAATTAAAAAAAAAAAGATTTATGAAAGAAAAGTAAATTTTAAAGATAACACATATAACCTGATTAAAAATTCTAAATTAGTTTTATGTCATGATTCTGCTGCAGTTGCACTGGCTGTTTTATTTAAAAAACCAATAATATTTTTAACGAGCAATTCAATAAAAAATAGAAAGTATTTAGATAGAATATATGAATATTCTAATTTTTTTAATCAAGAAACATTTAATATTTCAAAACAATTCTATTTTTTTTCAAAAAAAAAAATTTTTAGTTATGATGTGAATGCTTATAAGAAATATACAGATAATTTTCTAAAACATCCTAAATCCAAAAAAGAGACAATCTCACAACAAATCATTAGAGAATTAAAAAAATTTAAATAAGAAGTTTATAAATTATTATGATATTTTTAAGATTGATTTTTAATAAAGTTTATACAACTAAAATTACATAACAAAAAATAGTAATCAATTTTTAATTTTACTTTCGAAAGAAAATTTATTTTTTTATTTTGTGGGTTTGTTCTAATGGACAAATATTTAAAAACTGACTCTTTCAGAAAATTTTCACGATTAAATTTATTTAATTTTTGTTTAAGTTCTTTTCTAATATCATTAGAAATAAAGAATATTTCTTTATTTAATGAATTGTTTTTTAACCAGATATCAAGCTTCGGTATATTGTAAATTTTTGGTCTTGGATAAATTCTTGCAAGGTATAGGATATTTAAATTTTTCAACTTACCAAAAATTATAAGAAGATAATTAAAATATATTTCACTTAAATTATCATCATTTATTTGATTTATTTTCTTACAAATTTTTAAAAAAATATTTACTCTGATTAATGAGTAATAAACTAAACCCATGAGTTGATTATATTTTTTTAATCTTTCAATTACGCTTGCATGATCAAATCTTGGTGAAATATAAGAATTCAATAAATGAGCTTTATTTTTACTCTTCTCAAATAAAAAAGATTTTCCATTACATCCAACATAAGTTGGATTTTGGTTTAAAAAACTTTCACAAGCTTTTAATCCTTTATTAAATATAAAATTATCATCCTCAACAAAACAAACATATTTATAATTTTTTATAAAATTTTTAAATCTATAAATGTTACAAAAAATTGAATTCATTCCCTTCACCTTGCCTTTTATTTGTATTTGAAAAATGTTTTTTTGTTTTGCAATTTTAATTTTTTTTTTGTTTTCTATTAAAATTAATAAATCATAATTCATTGAATCTTTTTTAATATTCTTTAAATATTTTTTTACATAGCTCTCTCTATTTTTAAGGGCAAAAATTATTTTTAAAGAATCATATTTTGTAATTTTTTTCATCTAAGAAATTTATTTTATGAATTTTAAAAGATTAGAATGATCTTGTCTTGCGATCTCATAAATATTTCTATTAATTTTTTTCCCATCTCCTGTCATAATATGTCTAAAAGCAATTTTAATTTTCTGTTTCTTAAAAAATGGAAACAATTTAATATCAAAACTTCCAGATGGGTGTGCTAAAGATCTATATGTGGTTTTTTTAAAGTCAGATATCTTTGATATTTGATTGATATTTTTTAAGTACTCTTTTTTTTGATCTTTTAATTTTAAATTTTCTATTCGGTAGGGGTGGGTATGGCTATGTAGACCTATTACATGACCATTTTTAACAAGGGATCTTATGTTTTTCTTTTTTAAAAATAATAATTTTTTAATGCTACTTGGTTTAAATTTTTTTTCTATAAACATTCTTTTCATAATTCTATTATAATCATCTGTTGAAAGAACGTTGTTTCTAATTATTCTAAACTTAATATCATTTTGAGAATAAAATGGTGCTTTTTTTTTTATTCTTTTTATCTCATTGACAAATGTTTTTTGTGATAAAATTTTATTAATGTTTAATTTTGATATTTGAAAAAAAGATGCATAAAAATTATTTATATTATTAAAATAATTTGTTCTAAAATATCTATATGTCTCTAAATAATCTACACTATTTGTAAAAATAGATGTATGTGGAAAAAAAAATGCTTTTATTTTATATTTATTTAAAATTGGTAAGGCTATATCATATTGTGATAACAGCCCATCATCAAAAGTGATGCAGACTTTATTTTTATTTTTTTTATTATTAACTTCATCAATAAATTCTTTTGCATCTATAATATTTTTTCTACCAATAAATTTTATAATTTTTTCAAATTGCGATTTTGAAATTGATCCTTGAAATTTTTTGTGAATGCCATTGTCATGAAAATGATGAAACATAAGACCATGATTAAAATTATATTTTTTAAAATACATAAAAATAATTTAATTTAACTAATAAGGTTTGTTCACAAGTTCCCATTTCCCATCAAGTTTATTTGACTTTTTCCAAAGTTTTGGTCTACGCCAAGAGTCTACAATTTCATTAAAATTTTGCTCTGTAATATTTAAAAAATCTAAAAAATCAGGAAAATATTTTTTTGGGAATTCTCCTTCGAATTTTTTCATCAACATTCCTCCCTCTTCTTTATCGATTAATCCGTCTCTTATATGATGTGATACATCTTCTGCACATCTTCCTAAACCTAATTTGATATATCTCATGTAAAAATGAAAACCATCTGTCTTGTCATCTAGACTAGCAAACTTTGAGAAAGTTCCCTCATTTCTGTCTTCATTTGGCTGGAAGTTAGAATGTTTGGTTGCATAATAATACATTTCTTGGGGTATCCACCTTTTAAAATAACCAAAATATGCTTTTTTTAATTTTTTTTTTTCAATTTCATTTTGTGTTGGTGGTTCATAAAAATTTATATCACCTTTTTTAAAATCATTTTCGGAGATATATTCTTTTTCTTTGATACCGTAATTAATTAAATCTTTAAAAGTTGTTCCTTTAAAAATCCTTGAGTATATCCTGGAAATATCATCAAATGGATTATCGTTAAATTTGTAGTCGCCAGCATATTCCAGATGAGAGTTCTCACCATAAAATATTAGCTCAATATTTAACTTAACAGCCATATGCAGAGGGAAATTTGATTGACCTAAAACAAACATATGAAATGGATCACCATATTCTTCAAAACAAAGTCTTGCTAATTTTTTTTTTAAAACAGGATCTGGGGAATATAAAAAACTTGAAAAACCTAAGTTATTTAAATTATCAAAATTTTTTTTTCCAACATCTGTGTATATTAAAGGCGCAAAGGTTAGCAATAATGGATTCATGCCATACATATGTTTAAGTTGATGTGCCACAAAAAAAGAGTCTTTGCCTCCACTGCTTGGGACAATCACATCCCAATTACCATTTGATTTTCTAAATTTGGATAACAGTTCTTCTAATTCACTTTCCCTCTTTTTCCAATCAATACCATTCTTATACTCAGAGTACTTACAAGCTGAACATATTCCATCCTCATAAATTTTTAACATTGGTCTTTGATTTGACATAAAACAGTTTTTACACCAAATTACTTCGTCAGGTAAATTATTAAAATTTTTATCAAGAATTTTTTCTAAATTTGATGTCATTGAATTATTCTTGTAATTCAAAATTATAAAAATACAATTGATAATTATAATTATAAACTTTTAATTGATTTATTTATTAAATTTAGCTCTTTTGCTGAAAACTTATAATCTACTTTAAAGTTTTTATTAATTATTTCATTAACAGTTGGTCCATTTTTTCTCAAAAGGAATCTTATATTTTTTTTTAAGTATATAGGAATTAAAAAAGTACAAATTTTGATTATTTTTGAAAATATTAATAATTTTTTACTCTTAAGATCTCTTTTTGACATATATCGATTATATATTGTTTTTAAATTCATAGATGAAAAATTAATCGATTTTTTTTTTATAATCTCCTTTTCGAATAATTTGAAGAACTTTTCAAAATAACCTGAATCAAACATATTTAACAATTTAGATGCATAAAAATGATGTTTTTCTGGACGAGGCATAATTTTTTTAGTTCCAATATAATTATGCCTATTTTCAATTTTATCATCAGCTCTTATCCATGTTAAGTAATTTAAACATTTCAATTTTCCATTTGTAAGGCATATCAGGGGCAAACAAATTTCTGCAAAATGATGAAAATCATTTTTATAAATTTTTTTACATTTTTTCCAAAAATCAATATTCATTTTAAAAATTTTTGATCTACATACCGAATGATAAAGTGCGGGACTATAATACTGCATATAATCATCACATCTTTTTGAGGGATTGTTATTTATTAAACTTTTATGTTTGGTAAATAATGATTTTATGTATACTTGATTTTTGAATTCGGAATATATTGCACACTTTCCAATTACGGCTGAAAAATCATTATTTTTTTCCAAAAAATGAATAGACTTATTCATTGCAGAAGGAACAAAATAATCGTTATCAGACTCAATTTTTACGTATTTAGTTTTAATGTATTTTTTGGAAAATAAAATTCTATCATGATAGTTTTCAGTTGGATAATGGTGATACTCTATTTGCTTAAATTGCTTATAGTATTTTTTAGAAAATGGGGACGGTGTACCATCAATAATTAATACTTTATAATTATAATTGGATAAATACTTTATTTTATTTTGAAGTTCCCTCTGTCGTTTATAGGTCAATATTAAAATTGTAAGATTTTTAAGATTATTAAATTTCATATTGAAAAGAATTGTATAGTTAATAAAGCTCTTGCTTATTTGTTATTTAGAAATTAATTTTATTAACATAGAGTGTAAATATCATAAAATGAAAAAAAAAAATATTTTAATAACTGGTTGCTCTGGTTATATAGCATCAAGTTTTATTGAGAAAAATTATAAAAAATATAATTTTTACTGCATTTTTAACAAGAAAAAAATACCTAAGAAATATTATAAAGATTCTATCAAATTTAAAAATAACAACATTAGTTCTTTAATTAAATTTATTCAAAAAGCTAAACCAGACTTAACAATTCATTTAGCAACAAAATACTTAAAATTTGATAAAATTAGTTCCACAAAAGAAATTATTCAATCAAATATTTTATTTGGCTCATATTTGCTTCAAGCTCTTGATTTTTGTGGATATAAAAAAATAATAAATTTTAGCTCTATTTGGCAAAACACTGGAAAAAAAAATTATTATTCACCCCAAAATTTCTACTCCTCAACTAAAGAGGCATTTGAAAAAATATTGCAGTATTTTGTTATGAAGAAAAAATTTCAAGTACTTACGTTAAAAATTTATGACACCTATGGATTTAATGACACTAGAGAAAAATTTTTACAATTTATAATCAAACAAAATAAAAAAAAACAGCCTATATATTTACAGAATAAATTAAGAAGGATTAGTTTAGTTCATTTTGAAGATGTTAACTCAGGAATGAACATTGCAATTGAATATATCATGAATAAAAAATTTAATTACAGAACCTTTTCTCTAAGATCTCATAAAAATTATACTCTTGAGTACATTGTAAACATTTTCAAGAAAATACATAATTTAAATTTCAAAGTAATATGGGAGAAAAATAATAATCATATTAAATTAAACAAATCTTTTAAAAATTTACCAGGGTGGAAACCTAAAGTTTCTTTAAAAAAAGGTCTAAAAGAATTTAAAGTATGAATTTAAAATTAAAAAAAACAAGTTTGTTTAGTAAATCTGATAAGAGAGGTAATTTTACAAAATTTTTTGAAAATAAAAAGTTTAAAAACTTTAAAGTAAAAGAAATATTTGTAACTAAATCCAAAAAAAATGTTTTAAGAGGTTTTCACTTCCAAAGTGGTAAATTCAAAACCAATAGATTAATTTATTGTGAAGAAGGCTCTGTATTAGATGTTGTAATTGATTTAAGAAAAAATAAAAAAACATTTGGAAAAATATATACTTTTAAACTTAATTCAAAAATTCCAGAAATTTTAAGTGTGCCATACTATTATGGCCACGCTTTCTTGTGTTTGAGCAAAAACTGCAAAATGATATATTTATATGATAACAATTATAATAAAAGTTTTGATAAAGGTATTCTTTGGAGTTCTGTAAAATTTAAATGGCCAAAGAGAAATTTTATTATATCAAACAGAGATAAAAGCTTTAAGAGTTTTAACAGATACTTTTTTAATAATAAAAATTAGAATAACAATTTTTTTTCCAAAGAAATAAATTTTAATATAATTGAGTGAACATAATCGATATGTTTTCTAGTTAATCCTTGATGGCAGCCAATTAGGAGACCATTTTTCATAATATAGTCTGAGTCTTTAAACTTATTTAATTCATTTCTATTTGATATAAGTGTCTTGAATGCTGGATGTCTTAAAATATTACCACTAAATATTGGTCTAGTTTGAATATTTTTCTTTTCCAGATAAATCTGGAACTTTTTTCTAGAAAAATTTGTATTATTTCTTAAAATTATTGGATAGGCTAAAAAATTAGTTTTAACTTTTTTTAATATTTTCGGCGTTATAAATAAGTTTTTGTGCTTATTAAAAAAATTATAATGTATTCGAAAATTTCTATTTCTTAATTTTGAAAATTTCTTAAATTTATCTAGCTGAACTAGACCAAATGATGCTCCTATTTCTGAAGGTTCCATATTATAACCTACTTCTGAGAAAACAAACTTTCTGTCGTAATCAAAACCTTTTAACTTAATTCCAAGTCTTTTATAAATATTTTCTGAGTCTTTAATTAGAGTTGACATTCTTCCCCAGCTCCTCATTACTTTTGCTTTTTCATATAAAGATTTATTGTTGGTAAGCATCATGCCACCGTTACCTGCGCAACTGATCACATGAGATCCGTAAAAGCTGGTTATTGATATATCACTAAAATATCCAGTTGCTTTACCATTTAATTTAGCTCCCAATGTATCTGCTGAGTCCTCTATAATCTTTAATTTATGTCTACTAGCTATTTTTTTAATTTCATACCAGTCTGGTATACCACCAATTAAATTAGGCACCAAAATAGCTGCTGTTTTTTTTGTAATTTTTTTTTTAATTTTTTTAACATCTATTTGTAATGTTTCTTTATCACAATCAACAAGTATTGGTTTTAAATTACTCAGCATAATTGAGGAAACTGCAGTACCAAAATTAAGACAAGGCGTAATTATCTCACTTCCTTTTTTAAAGTTAAGAGCTTTTAAACCCAATATTAATGCTGACGATCCAGAATTTACCATTAATCCATATTTCTTACCAAATAACTTTGATATTTTTTTTTCAAAAAGACTTACAGATTTACCCATTTGCGTTGAATTATTTAATGTTTTTATTACAGCGCTGATCTCTTTATTGTCATAAACATTTTTTCCATAGGTAATTTTTTCAGGTATTTTCATTTTATTGACTCTTATTTATAATATTTGTAGATAATTTTAAATAGACTATTTAAAATCCATATCAATCAAAATATTCTTTTATTTGTTTGATTGTAAAATCTTTGATTGTATTTTTCTCGTAAAGATAGTGACTATACCAACTTGATGTTAGTTTAATCATCTTATTAGTATTTATTTTATTTAAATTTCCAAAAGTATTTTTTAACTTTTGATTGTTAAGTATTAAAATTTTTGACTCCTTTAGGAGCTTTTCTTTCTTGTTATCACTTTTATTATATTTAATTTTTGGAATAAATTTTTTAAATTTTTTAATTATTTCGTATACACTATAGAAGGTTCTTGTATTTGGTCCAATATTCCAAGATCCGAGTGCTTTTGTATTTTTTTTGTACAAATTTTCAGAAATAGTTAAATAAGCATTTAATACATCAAAAATATGTTGCCAAGGTCTTATAGAATTGGGGTTTCTAATTTTTGCAATTTTATTTTTCTCTAAATTTTTAATTAAATCAGGTATTAATCTATCTTCTCCCCAATCACCTCCACCAATTACATTTCCTGCTCTAGCTGTAGCAATGAATGCATTATTTTTTTTGTTGAAATAGTTTAATCTATAACTTTTAGAAATTAACTCAGCAATTGCTTTACTAGAGCTATAAGGATCTTTGCCACCAAGAACGTCTTTTTCTGAAAAAGCTCTTTTTTTCTCATTGTTATTATAAACTTTATCCGTAGTAATAATTAAAACTGATCTAAGACTTGATAATTTTCTACAACATTCTAATACGTTCAGTGTTCCAATGCAGTTCGTTTGATAAGTTTGATATGGAGTTTTATAAGATTTACGTACAAAAGGTTGGGCTGCTAGATGAAAAACTATTTCAGGTTTAACAATTTTAACAAATCTTTTGAACTTTTTTAAATTCAAAATGTCGCCTATTACTTCTCCTTTTATTTTTTTTTTTAATTTTGTTAGATTGTATAAATCAAATTGATTAATTGGTTTAAGGGCATAGCCAAATACATTTGCTCCATAATGTGTTAGTATATTTGATAACCATGACCCCTTAAAACCTGTATGACCTGTTATTAAAACTTTTTTGTTTTTCCAAAAACCTTTATGCATTTATAAGATTTAATCTTTCCAAATTTTCCATGGTGCATTTCCAGAATACCAAAGGCTATCTAAATACTTTTTATCACTTAATGTATCCATGGCTTTCCAAAAACCAGAATGCTTATAAGCTCCAAGCTCTCCTAAATTTGCAAGCTTTTTTAAACCTTCTTGTTCCCAGATATCAGAATCTTTTTTCAAAAATCTTAAACTTTTTTTATTCAATATAAAAAAACCACCATTAACCCACATATTGTCGCCTGAAGGTTTTTCTACAAAACTAGAAACTCTTCCTTTTTGATTTATTTTTATAGAACCATATCTACCTTTTGGTTGGACTGCTGTAACTGTAACGTTTTTTTTATTTTTTTTATGAAATTGAATTAGTTTTTTTATATTCACCGGCGCAACTCCATCACCATAAGTTAAACAAAAAACCTCATTTGATTTTATATATTTTTTAATTCTATTTAACCGCCCTCCAGTTAAAGTATTTTCTCCGGTATCAATTAATTTTACTTTCCATTTTTCATTAGGTTTTTTTAAAACATTAAATTTATCAGAATTGGTATTAATCTCTAAGTCAGAATTGTATTTAAAATAATTGATGAAATATTCTTTAATTAAATTTCCTTTATAACCACATAATATCATAAAATCATTTATTCCATAAAAGGAATAAATTTTCATAATATGCCAAATTAGTGGTTTGCCACCTATTTCAACTAAAGGTTTTGGTTTCAGAACTGTTTCTTCCGAAAGTCTTGAACCATAGCCTCCAGCTAAAATTACAAGTTTCATAGAAAAATTTTATAAATGTAAATTAAATAATGTAAATCAAATAATTTTCTTTTTATAAATAAACCCATAAAACTTAACAAAAGTAGATTATATTTTAATTTATATCTTAAAGGAAAATGTTGTTAGTTTTATTATTGCAGTATCTATCTCTAAAAATTTTTTTCAGTGCATAAATCAAGCCGATTGAGCTATTAGTACTGGTCAGCTGCACACATTACTGCGCTTCCACACCCAGCCTATCAACGTGGTGGTCTACCACGGCTCTATAGGAAGAACT
>MDTD01045770.1_pt1 | contig 12138 bp, 10 predicted proteins | sample 811221 | NCBI WGS metagenome assembly MDTD01 (sample SAMN05326646, study PRJNA326480) | marine metagenome | isolation source: seawater | place: Pacific Ocean: South West | collected 2011 | reverse complement strand
ATTATTTTCAAACATAGTCTAGATTGTTTGTTCGACATGTCAGGTTTAACAAAAGGGAATAAATTAAAAATTTTTAAATATAAACCTGCACCTATTCAAATTTCATGGGCTGGATGGCTTGCATCAACAGGTTTAAAAGAAATGGATTATATTGTAGGTGATCATTTTGCAACGCCAAAAAAAGATGAAAAAAATTTTACAGAAAAAATTTTAAGAATGGATAATATTTGGTGTATGTATTCAAAGTCAGAATTTGAAAACTTAGAAATTATGGAGAATAAATCCGAATATTTTATTTTTGGATGTTTTCAAAGACCAGAGAAACTAAATCAAGATGTACTTGAAACCTGGTCAGAAATTTTAAAAAGAAAAGAAAAAAGTTATCTTTTCTTTAACAATGGAATTCATCAAGAATATGATAAAAAAAATATAGTAGAGTTTTTTAAGAATAAAGGAATCAATAGTTCTCGTTTAAGATTTGCATTATCAAGAGATAGAAAAACTTATTTAAACTCATTTAATTTAGTTGATTTGAATTTAGATACTTTTCCTTACAATGGTGGAACAACTAGTTTTGAATCTGCATATATGGGGGTGCCAATTCTTTCTATGGAGAATAATTCTATTATGTTTAGATGTGGTGAAAGTATAAATAGAAATCTAAATATGAACAATCTAATATCAAATGATAAAGATGATTATATTGAAAAAGCTTTGATATTTTCAAAATCGAAAGGGGGAAGTTTTTCAAAAAAGAAACAATCTTTAGAATTTCAGAAAAGTTGTTTATTTGATGCACAATTATTTTCGGAAAATTTTATAAAGCTTATTTCAAAACTTTAATTTTACTTTTAATTTTACAATCCTATAATCATTTCTATCTAATTAATTATTTAAACTTCCAATTCGTATGATTGTTTATAGATTTTACTTCTTACTAAAAAAGAGCCCTCTTAGTTTAATAGTAAAACAGGGTCTTGGTAAGACTCAGCCACTGGAGCGTAACCAGTAGAGGGCACCATATGCAAGAAAACTTAACCTCCAAAATTTTGTATGGCTTTATAACAGGTGTAGTTTTTGGTGTAATATTAAATTTTTTTGAAATACAATCATCCAATAAAATATTAATTTTTTTAACTTTTGGAGGTGAATTATTTCTTAAAACCTTAAAAATGATGGTTGTTCCCGTAGTTTTTTTTTCATTAATTTGTGGTGTTTGTAATCTTAAAAATCTAAATAGCTTAGGCAGAATTGGATTTAAATCTATAATTTTGTACATAACAACAACCTTTTTAGCAATTACCATATCATTGAATTTAGCAAATATCCTTGGTCCAGGATCTGAAGTCAATAACCTTAATATAGGTCAAAGCATAACCGTTAATAAAGCACCATCGCTTTTAGATACTTTTTTAAACATCGTACCTGATAATCCATTTAAATCACTTGCATCTGGGAATATGCTTCAGGTAATTTTTTTTTCAATTTTGATGGGAAGTGGCATTTCATTATTAAAAAACAATAACTCTATTAAAAAATTTTTTAATGAAATTAACGATTCAATAATGAAGATTTTAGGAATAATTCTTAAGATTGCACCATTTGGAATATTTTGTTTAATTTCTAAAACATTTGCTTCACAGGGTGTCTCAACAATTCTTGAATTAATTAAATATTTTTTAGTAGTGATTCTAGCATTAGGAATTCAAGTTTTATTTGTGTATATTCCTCTAGTTAAACTTCTTGGAAAGACAAAAATAAAAGATTTTTTTATTAGCATAAAAGATGCTATTATTTTTGCATTTTCTACATCAAGTAGTAGTGCAACTATTCCCGTAACATTGAAAAGTCTTGAAGAAAATTTGAAAGTTAGGAAAAAAATAGCTTCTTTTACTGTACCTCTTGGAGCCACCATAAATATGGATGGCACAGCTATAATGCAAGGTGTTGCAACAGTTTTTATAGCCAACTTATATGGAATTGACCTAGTGTTTAATGATTTTATTTCTATAATTATTACTGCAACCTTAGCATCAATAGGTACAGCCGGGGTCCCAGGGGTTGGTATAATTATGCTTGGAATGGTTTTAAATCAAGTTGGACTCCCACTTGAAGGAATAGCAATCATCATGGGGGTAGATAGATTTTTGGATATGTTAAGAACTTCAGTAAATGTTACCGGTGATGCAACAATCAGCGTAATTATAAACAAGACCGAAAAATGATGCTTTGGTATGAAGTTGAAATTGAATTGAATATTTTTGGTAAAGCTAATGAATATGTTCAAGCAGATAGCAAAGAAACTGCCGAAAAAATTGCAATTAGGAAAGTTACCAAATCTCTTGGATGCTCTGAAAAAGAAATTATCAGTATAACATTAAGAAGAGTTTATACTAAAATTTAACTTTTTTGCCTTTTGGATCTCCTACAATTTGATTGTCTTGCATGACTATATTACCATTTACAATAGTAGAAATAGGGAAACCTGTAACTTTTATTTGATCATAAGGTGTCCATTTACATTTACTAGCAATCCAACTATTTGTTATTTCAAATTTTTTTTTTATATCAACTATTACTAAGTCAGCATCAAAACCTATCTTTATCTGACCCTTGTTTTTAATATTATAAATTTTACACGGGTTATAACTTACTAATCTAACTAAATCATGAATTGATAGTTTTTTATCATTAACAAAATTTAACATGATAGGTAATAAGGTTTGCACACCAGCCATTCCTGATGGAGATTTTGGATATGGTTTCATCTTCTCTGCCAAAGTATGTGGTGCATGGTCCGAACCAACTACATCAACCGTTTTATCAACTATCCCTTTCCATAAACCAGCTTGATGTGATTTATCTCGAATTGGTGGATTCATTTGTGCTAAAGAGCCAAGTTTTTCATAACACTCTGGAGATTGAAAAAAAAGATGTTGGGGTGTAGCTTCACAGGTAACAAATTTTTTATTATTCTTTATAATCTCAATTTCATCTTTAGTTGAAATATGTAGAATATGTATTTTTTTTTTTACTTCATTTGCTATTTTAATTAATCTTTGAGTACTTTTAATTGCCGTTATTTCATCTCTCCAAATCGGATGATCAACAATAGATACATCTTTTTTTTCTAGAATGTTTTTCCGGTCTCTAAGTCTGTATTCATCCTCACTATGAATTGCAACCCTTCTATTTATTGAAGATAAAATTTTTCTTAAACTATTGTCATCTTCAACCAATAAGTCTCCTGTTGAAGAACCCATAAAAATTTTTACACCACAACATCCCTCAAGCGACTCTAAAAAAGATAAATGAGAAATGTTTTTTTTTGCTGCTCCGATAAAAAAACTATAGTTACAGTATGCATGACTATCAGCTATTTTAAGTTTTATATCTAATTGTTTTTTATTAATAGTTGCTGGTGAAGTATTTGGCATTTCAAAAATAGTAGTAATACCCCCTAAAATTGCTGCCATAGTTCCATGTGAAATATCTTCTTTATGAATTAGTCCAGGTTCTCTAAAATGAACCTGAGTGTCTATTGCACCAGGAAGAACTGTTAATTTTCTTAAATTAATTTTTTTTATAGAACTGGATCTTGATAAATTACCAATCTCTTTTATAACTCCATCTTTAATTCCTAAATCAAGTTGTTCTATTGTTTCATTTGGAAGAACCACTGTTCCATTTAAAAGTATCAAATCTAATTTATCTTTATTATTCATCTAAGATTTTCCATTAAATCAAAAAAGTTTCCTTCAGTTTTAATTTTTTGTATATGAATAGCATACCAGCATGAGATAAAAATTAAATGCCACAATGGTCTTAACGCATTTTTATTATTTTTAGAAATATAACATAATTCTAAAATTTCTTTTTTTGAAAAAAATTCTCTAATCAATTCAACTTTAGGAAGTATTTTTTGTATTAAATTAATTTTTTTAGGAATCCAGGTTTTAATTGGAACAGTAAATCCTTTTTTCTTTTTAAAGGGATCATAAAATTCTATTTCTTTTTGTAAAAAACTCTTAATATAAAACTTTCCAGTATTTTTGCTAATTTTATATTTATCATCAATTAAAAAAAAGTTTCTAAATACTTCCTTATCTATAAGAGGGGTTCTACCCTCAAGACCATAAGCCATCAAGCATCTATCAAGTTTGATAAGTAAATCATTGGGAAGCCAATTGTTAAAATCAAACCATTGATGTTTCTGAAGTTTAGAAAGAGAAAGATTGTTTACATTCTCACTCAATTTTTTAAGATCAAAATCCCAATTATCTAATTTTTTATCTAAATTTGTCAATCCATTAAATGAACCTTTAAAGTATTTATTTCTAAAGAAACTAAAATATCTCTTATATCTGCCATAACCAGCAAATATCTCGTCACCACCTTCTCCGGATAAAACAACTTTAAAATCTTGTTCTGAGACTCTTTTCGCAAGTTTTAATGTTGGAAGCATTGCATAATCCGCTACTGGATCATCTGAAAATTTAGCTGCCAAAGGTAAATATTTCCAAAAATCATTCTCTGTAAAGTTTACATCTTCAAATTCTGTATTAAAACTATTTGAAAGAGATTTTAAATATTCACTAGAAATATCATTTTGACCCTCAAATTTAACTCTAAAAGATTTAATTCTAGATTTATTTAATTTATTCATAAAATATAAAATCAACATTGAATCAACACCACCAGAAAAAAACAAACAATATGGAACATCACTCCTTTGATGAACTTTTACAGAATCCAGAAGTGTTTTAGATATAAATTTATCATCAATGGCATTACCTGAGTTTTGAACTGAAGATAATGGCGAAAAAACCTTACTTTTTATAATTTGCCCTTCTCTTATAACAAGTCTTTCTCCTGGTCTTAGTCTAAATATATTTTTGAAAATAGTTTCATTTCCACTACAAAATTGCATTTGCAAAAATTCAGAAAGTTTATTTTTTTTTATTGATTGCTCAGAATTGCAAACAGCTCTTAAAGCCTGTATTTCTGAACTATAAATTATTCCCTCTGATATAATTGAAAAATATAGTGGTTTTATTCCAAACTCGTCTCTGCACAAAATCAGTTGATTTATTTTTTTATCATAAAGAGAAAATGCATACATTCCTCTTAAATGTTTAAAACCCTCCAAACCGTATTTTCTATAAACAGCTAGAATCGACTCAGAATCTGAATTGGTTTTAAAATTAAAATCTTTATTTTTTTTTCTAATTTCTAAATCGTTATATATTTCTCCATTAACAGCCAAAACTAGATCATCATTTTTAATTGGTTGCTTTCCGCCCGAAACATCAATAATTGATAGTCTAGTATGTATTATAGTGAGCCTAGAATTTTGAAAAAAACCTTTGCTATCTGGTCCTCTATGAGAAAGAAAATTTGAAATTTTTAAAAAATCTTTGGACAACCTATCATTAGGATTTTTTAGTGAAATACCAGCTATGCCACACATTAAAAACTTATCTTTCTAAAAAAATTAATATACTTCTTTGTAATAACATCTTCTGTATAAAATTTTTGATAAGTTGAATATCCATTTTTAGAGATCTTGTTACTTATATTTTTATTTTCTATCACTTTTCTTACTAATTCAGTTAATTGAAAGACATTACCTTTTTCAAATTTTAGACCATTAAAGCCATCATTTATTAAAATTGATGGGCCTCCAACATCTGATGCTACAACTGGAACTTTATGAGCCCATCCGTCAATAATTATATTTCCAAACGGTTCGTGTATTGATGGACAAACTAATACATTTGCAACATTAAAGTATTGAGAAATATTATCTGTCCAATTAAAAATTTTAATTCTTTGTCCAATTTTTAAATCACGAATTAATTTTTCATACTTATTTTTTAATTCTCCATCTCCGACTATCCACAATATATATTCCGGAAGATTTGTCATAGCTTTAATGATTATTTCTATTCCTTTATTCACATGAAATCTCCCAAGACATAAGATTATTTTAGTGTTATTCTTTTTTTTTATCTTTGAATTATTATTTTTATTTACAAAATTAGGTATAAATTCAACTTTTTTAGGATCCCATCCTTTTTTACAAACATATTTTTTTAAATCCAACGTATTAGTTATCAAATAATCACAACTTATATAATTTTTTAATTTATAATATCCCCCTAACCTACCAACTCTTATTTCATTACTAAATTTTTTAAATGGTATAATTTGAGACGCTCTATTCATCCATGACAAAACAATATTAGGTTTAAAGTCCTTTAAAATTTTACTTATTTTGATATGACAAAATGGATTGTAGTAATTAAAAAATTTTATTTGTTCAATATCATTTAAATTTTTTGTTAAATAAGAAAATCTTTTTCTGTTCTCTCTAATTAAAACTTTCTGTTGTATGTTTTTGTCTTTCTCTAAAGATATAGACAATCTTTCAAAAAAATTTTCTGCCCCACCTTTATTACTACCAGAAATTATATTTAAAACTTTTATTCTAAAACTTTTTTCCATTTTTGTGCAATTTCCTTCCAGCTATAGTGATGATTATTTTTAAGTAGATAAGTGTGCATTTTTATCCATTGGTTATTATCAACTAACAACTCAATAGTTCTTTTAATAAATTCTTCCTCATTATCACAAACATAACCAGTTTTTTTGTTAATAATTCTTTCACTCAGGCAACCCGAATTCATAACTACACCTGGAGTACATAATATTTGAGACTCTGCTGCAGACATACAAAATGTTTCATCAATACTACTTCCATACAAAAATAGTCTTGATTTTTTAATTTTTGAAAAAAGCATAGATCTTTTAATAGGTTTATTTAATATAACACCTTTGTTTTTAAGTTTTTTTGCTTTTAAAAGAATCTTATTTATTTTTAAAGAATGTTTTTCTCCAAATTTTCCATATGTAGAATAACCTGAGAAAATATATAGTTTTGCAGAAGGAACATTTGGAAAAATTCTATTTTCCCAAAGATTAAGAAGCCAATCTAGTTTCCTTAAAGGATTTGATGTAAATATTGCAATTGGTTTTAAAACACTCCTTTTAATTTTTTTTCTTTTGAAAAATAATTCATCTAAACCGTAGGGTATTATAATTTTTTTTGCTGGGGCCCAATTTGGATAGGTATCATAATGATATTGGCTTGAAAATATTATAGTAAATTTTTTAAATAATAGTTTTGATAAATATCTTAATTTTAATAGATAATGTGCAGGATTATGAATCCAGAAAAATCTTTTTTTACATTCTGGTCTAAAATTAAGATATTTATCTCCTCTATTTACTATTAAAATATCAAAATCTTCATCATTTATATCATTTCCTAGTTTCTTCCATAAAACTTTATTTATTAACCCATTATGCTTACAATTATTATAAACTGTGACTTTGAAATTAAGTTTTGCTAGGGCCTCTACCAGAGAAACAAAAGCAATTTCAGCACCCCCAAATGCTTTTTGTCTAACTAATTTAGAGTCAAATTCAATTCCATCATCAATAAAAAGAACTTTATGCATTATTATTAAATTTAAATTTAATGTATGAAATTATTGGATATAAACAAGCAACTAACGCAATCAAAAAACCATATTTTTTTTCTCTATAACCTTTTCTTAATATAAAACATTTCCAAAATCTTGAGAATATTCTCCTTACATTCCTAAAATAATTTTCTTTAGATGAATTGTAATTTATATCAATTGCTCTAGCAGACGAATAACTATCTAATTTAATAAAAAGATCAGTAATATTTTTACAATAAAAATGCTCTAGTTTATTATCCAATGTTTTTCCTTTTTTTCCTTTTAAAAAAATTTTTGGGTGTACTCTTTGTCTACCCCATTGTTTAATTCCATTTCTGAATAATCCTGCATATGCTGATTTCCCAAAATAAGCTCCCCATCCATCATTGATTATATTTTTACCTAAATAATTATTAATTCTAATCAAATGCCAATCACAAGAATTTTCTTTGATTTTACAAATAATTTCATTTCTTAATTCTTTAGAAACTCTTTCATCCGCATCAATTTCTAAAATCCATTCTTTTTTACATTGTTTTAAACCAAAATTTCTTCTATCACCCTCTATTTCCCATGCTCCCGAAAAAATTTTTTTTGTAAATCTTTTTGCTATACTTTTAGATCTATCTGTACATTTATCTAAAATTATAACTATCTCATCGGCAAATGAAATAGTTCTAAGACATTCTCTTAGTTGCTTTTCTTCATTATTTATTACTATAAGAACGGATAAAGATGTCATTTAATATTTTTTTTAAAAAAAGATTCTACTTTTGAGCTAACTTTTTTGACTGTCAAATCCATCATTAGCGAGTTACAAATTTTTGGATTAAAGTCTTTACCACCCATAAGTTCTTCTGGTGATTTTGGACTTAAAATTGCCATCGTTTTTTTACCATAAGGTTTATATTTAATATTATTGCTAGGACCAAATAATCCAATCGTTGGAACCCCAGAAGCGGCAGCTAAATGCATCAAACCAGAATCATTACCAATAAAAAGACTACATTCTTTCATTATTAAAAAAATCTCGGCTAAATTAGTTTTACCAACTAGATCAAACAAATCAATATTTTTCAAATCAAACAAATCGCGTGTAAGATGTTCTTCATAAGAAGGAGCCACAATAATAAATAATTGTTTATCCGAATTAAATTTTATTGACAATTTTTTTATAAGTTCTGCATATCTCTCTATTGGCCAAACTTTTCCAATCCAATTTGCTGTTGGTGCAATCATTATTAATCTTTTATTTTTCTTTTTTTCTCTTAAAACTTTTAAATTTTTCTTCTGTTTCAATATATTCTCATTTATAAAGATTTTTGGACTTAATCCTCTTACTCCCATTGTTTCTGAAATTTGGTCTATCATGTGCAGTGATTGTGAATTTCTTTTATTAACATGATTAATTCTTTTTTTTGAAAATAAAAAAAAACTTAACGCAGTACCTCGAAAATCTACTACATAATCCCAAAGGTTTAAAAAAGTTTGCGACCAAACTTTTATCCAATGTAAAGAGAATTTCTTTTTATTTGTGATTATCAATCTATCAATTTCACCATAGTATTTAAATAAGCTTGCAGGGACAGGACCACAAATTAATGTAATTTTTGATTTTTCAAATTTTTCTTTATAATAATTTATTACACCAGAACTTAATATGCTATCACCCAAACGATTCGAAGATACTATTAGAATTTTTTTCATATTTTTTAAGACTTGTCTAAATATAAAAATTAAATAAATTAAAAAACATGTTTTTCAAAAAAGAATATTACCATTGTATCGAAAACAAAGTAATAAATATTAAAGGAGAAGATAAATTTGATTTCATTCAAGGAATTATATCAAATGATATTAATTTGTTAAAAAAAAATATTCCTATTTATTCCGCAATGCTAACTCCCCAAGGAAGGTTTCTATTCGATTTTTTTTTAACGATGCAAAATGACACTTTTTTTCTTGAATGCAATGAAAATTACCTCGAATCTATTTTAAAAAAATTAGAATTATTTAAATTACGTTCTAAAGTTGAAATATTCATTAATGAAAATATTAATGTACTATATTCAAGTGCAGAAAATAGTGAAAAAATTAAAAATAATTTTCCTAATATAATTTCATTTAATGATCCACGATTTAAAAAATTTTTTTCAAGAATATATATCTCAAAATCAAATTTGAATTCTTTAAAAAAATTTGAAAGGACATTCATAAATAGAGATGAATTTGAAAATTTAAGATTAAGAAATTTTATTCCTGATTTCTTTTATGACGCTATTTATGAAAAATCCTTACTTTTAGAATTAAGATTTGATGAACTCAATGGAATTTCATGGAATAAAGGTTGTTTCATGGGTCAAGAAGTTACAGCTAGGATGAAATATCGAGGTTTATTAAAAAAAAAAATATATGGGGTAAAAATAATGTTCAATACCTTTTTAGAGAATGAAATAAAAAGTGAGAATGAAAATATTGGTAAGTTATTTAGTAATAATAAGAAATTTGGAATAGCCTTAATTGAGTGTAAAAAAATAAATAAAAAAAAAGAATATCAATGTGGAAATTCCAAAATTGAAATTCATGAACCTTGTTGGAACTGAAAAACTATTCATTAAGTTTTTTTTTAATTAAACTATAAGTATTAAATGGATTTGATTTGTAATTTAAGATTTTTCTGAGTTTGTCTAAGCCTCTAGTACCATAATAACCAATTATTTTTTTTTTTATCCATTCTTTATCTTGAATTATTCTGTTTGAAACTATTTTTTTATCTTTTTTTAACCAACTCCATCTCTTTTTTAATTCTTTATACAATTCTTCAAAACCCTTATTTTTATGAGATGAAATCATTAAAATGTTAGTTTCCCAAGATGATTTTCTTCTAAGATACTGTTTGCTTCCAGCTAATTCTGAATATGTAAGATGTGGAAGCTTATCTAAATCACTCTTCGTTATTACAATTATATCAGGAATTTCAAAAACACCTGACTTCATAAATTGTATTGCGTCGCCACTACCTGGTTGTACACAAAGTATTACTGTATCAACTAAATCTTTTATACTAATTTCTGATTGACCTACACCAACAGTTTCAACTATTAAAAAATCAAACATAGATCTCATAACGGCCATTGTTGGGTAAGTCAATTCAGCAATACCACCTAAATGATTTTTTGTAGCCATTGATCTTACAAATACATTTTCGTCTTTAAAATCAAATGTAAAACGAGTTCTATCTCCAAGAAGTGCTCCTCCAGATTCAGTTGATGATGGGTCTATAGCAATAATACCAACTGATCTTTTGTTTTTTCTAATACCTTTAATCAAATTGTTTATCAATGAAGATTTTCCAACCCCGGGAGGTCCAGTAATACCAACAACATGAGCTTTTGGATTGCTATGGTAATTATCCAACATTTCAATAATTTTTTTTGATTCTGAATCAACTTCAACTTTCTCTAAAATATTAGATAGTTTGATTTTTTTTTTAAGTTTTAACATTTCCAAACTCAATATCGTTAAATTTATAGTATAAATTTAGTATTTCTCTACAGTAAAAAAGAAGATTGATTCTATTTCTTTTAAGTTTTATGTTTTCAACGTTAACTTTAATATTATCAAGAAATTCATTTATTGGACTAGTTAGAATATCAAGATTTTGTAATTCCTCTAAATTATAGATTGATTTTTTAATATCTAAAGATTTTTTTAAGAGCCCTATCGATTCAAATAATTTTATCTCTTCTTTTTCATATAAAATTGATTGATCTATATCACTATCATATTTCTGATTTCCTAAAATTGAGTTCAACCTATTAAATGCACTGAGAAAATTTTTTCCTAACGAAGAATTAATGAATTTTCCAATAATTATACTATTTTCTTTAATTAAGTATGGGTTTAATATTTTTTTAGAAAGATTAATCTTAATAACATCATTCTTAATACCAGTTTCATTGAGATAAACTTGAATTCTTTTATTAAAAAATTCTATTAGACTCGACAAATTAAGATTAGTTTTAATTCCCTGTTTTTTAAAAAGGCTTTCACAATTTTTGAATACTTTTAAATAATTAAAATCAATTTTTTTTTCAATTGAAATTTTTATAATACTTAAAACTGATCTTCTTAATCCAAAGGGATCACCGGCACCAGTCAATTTTTTTCCTGACAAGAAAAAACCAATAATAGCATCTATCTTTTGAGCTAATGATATAATAAAAGATAATTTATTATTATTGTTTTTATCAAAGTTTTGAGAATATTGTTGTGAAAAAGCCATGCATAATTTTTTATCAATACCCTCAAGTGACAGATAATATCCTCCTACTTTTCCCTGCAAAGAAGGGAATTCTTTTACAACTTCTGTTGTTAAATCAATATTAGAAAACTCTAGAAAATTTTCTTGATTTTTTAAGATTTTAAAGTTGATTTCTTTACTTATAATTTTTGTCAAGGCCTTTATCCTCAATGATCTGTCATACAAGGTGCCAACATTTTCATAAAAAATAATTCCATTTAGAATTTCTAAACGTTGTCGGAACGTTTTTTTTTTATCCTCATTAAGAAAAAAAATTGCATCACTAAATCTAGCTCTTAGAACTCT
>MDTD01087324.1_pt1 | contig 12139 bp, 18 predicted proteins | sample 811221 | NCBI WGS metagenome assembly MDTD01 (sample SAMN05326646, study PRJNA326480) | marine metagenome | isolation source: seawater | place: Pacific Ocean: South West | collected 2011 | reverse complement strand
TCCTATTGGGTCACTTAAACTCATAATATCCTTTCTACCAACTTGATTTTATTAAACCTGGAATTTTACCTTGTAATCCCAGTTGTCTTAATGCAATTCTTGATATTTTTAATTTTCTATAAACACCATGAGGTCTTCCAGTTATTTGACATCTATTCATAACTCTAATTTTTGCTGAGTTTCTTGGTAATTTAGAAAGTTTTTGCTGTGCTTTAAATCTCTCTTCTAAAGGAAGCTTTTTATCCATAATTATCTTTTTTAATTTGGATCTTTTGTTAAATAGTTTATTTGAAAGTTTAATCCTTTTATTATTTTTATTTATTGAACTTAGTTTAGCCATTTTAATTTTCTCCTTTTTGTATAAATGGGAAGTTCATTTTTTTAAGCAAAGCGTGACTATGATCTTTATTCAAAGTTGATATTACTATTATGATATCAAGTCCCCTTACTTTATCTGCACGATCAAAACTTACTTCTGGAAATATTATATGTTCCTTTATACCGAAAGTATAATTACCAAATTGATCAAATCCCTTAGTAGACAAACCTCTAAAATCTTTTACTCTCGGCAAGGCAATATTTACAAGTCTGTCAAGAAATTCATACATTTTGTTTTTTCTTAAAGTGACTTTTAAACCTGCATTTGATCCCTTTCTTGTTTTGAAGTTTGCTACAGATTTTTTGAATTTAGTTATTACAGGTTTTTGACCTGTAATTTTTGCCATATCTTCTTCACAAGATTTTAAAATTTTTGAATCATTTCCATCAAGTCCTAATCCCATGTTTAAAATTACTTTTTCAATTTTTGGACTCATGTTTAAATTTTTAAATCCAAATTCAGTCTTTAAAGAGGATTGTATTTCGTTTATATAAAGCTCTTTTAATCTTGGTATCATTATTTTTTAGCCTCTGTTTTTTTACCTTTTTTTTGCTCACTCACTAATCTTAAATTTGAAATATGTATAAAATTTTCTTTTGAAAAAATTCCACCTTTTTTTTCTTTCGTTGTTTTTACGTGTTTTTTTATCATATTGAGATCTTTTACTTTTACTCTATTATTTTTTCTATCAATCTCTATCACTTCACCTTCTTTTGTTTTATCTTTTCCTGTTAAAATCTTTACCTTCAAACCTTTTTTAATCATTATAATACCTCTGGGGCTAAGGATATTATCTTCATTTGCCCTCTTGTTCTTAATTCTCTCGTGACTGGTCCGAAAATCCTAGTTCCTACTGGTTCACCTTTGTCATCAACTAAAACTGCTGCATTATTATCAAATTTAACCTTTGATCCATCATCTCGGTGGATACCTTTTTTTACTCTAACTACTACAGCTTTGTGTACTGATCCTTTTTTTACTTTACCTTTGGGTATTGCCTCTTTTACTGCAATCACAATTGTATCACCGATACTCGCATATCTTCGCTTAGATCCACCCAATACTTTTATGCACTCAATCTTTTTTGCACCAGTATTATCAGCAACTTGCAACTCTGTTTGAACTTGTATCATTATTTAGAATTCTCCATAACTTGAAATTTTTTATTTTTCGAGAAAGGTTTGCTCTCTATTATAGAAACCTTATCACCCATCTTGAATTTATTATTTTCATCATGTGCGTTATACTTTTTTCTAACTTTAACAACTTTCTTTAATATTGGGTGAGAATATTTTCTCTCAACCAATACAGTAATTGTTTTGTTAGGCTTATCGCTTATCACTATGCCAGTTAATATTTTTTTAGGCATTGGTTTTTCCTTTTAAAATAGTTTTTAATTTTGCAATTGTTTTTTTTGTTTCACCAATTTTGGATGGATTTGTAACTTGAGAATTGACTTTTTGAAATCTAAAATTAAATAGATCTTTTTTAAATCTATCAATATTTTTTATAATTTCGTCTTTAGATAATTTTTTTATTTCTTGTTTTTTCATTTATAAAAATCTTTTAATTGTTTTTGTTTTTATGGGTAGCTTTGCAGAGGCTTTATACAACGCCTCTTTGGCAATTTGTTCAGATACACCATCGACTTCAAATAAAATTCTACCTGGTTTTACTCTACAAGCGTAATACTCTGGTGAACCCTTTCCTTTACCCATCCTAACCTCAATTGGTTTTTTTGATACAGGTATATTGGGAAAAATCCTCGTCCAAACTCTTCCTTGTCGTTTCATATGTCTTGTTAGAGCTACTCTTGCAGCTTCTATTTGTTTACCAGTTACTCTTTCAGGCGTAAGTGCCTTTAAAGCGTATGCACCATAATTTATAAAATTAGCTCTAGAGGCTTTACCATGAATTCTACCTTTGTGAGCTTTTCTCCACTTTGTTCTAACTGGTTGTAACATTTTACTCTTTACCCTCTTTTGGGATTACTTTGTTTGTTTCTTGACTAAATTCTTTTGCAAACACTTCTCCCTTATAAATCCAAACTTTTATTCCAATAATTCCATATGTTGTTAAAGCCTCAGCTTCAGCATAATCTATATCAGCTCTAAGAGTATGAGATGGTATACTACCTTCTCTTAGCCATTCTGTTCTTGCAATTTCATTTCCACCTAATCTACCACTTATTGAAACTTTAATTCCCTTGGCTCCTAATCTTAAACATGATTGCATTGCTCTTTTCATTGCACGCCTGTATGAAATTCTTTTAACTAATTGTTGAGCTATATTTTCTGCTACTAAATAAGCATTTGTCTCTGGTTTTTTTACTTCCTTAATATTAAGTGTTACATCATTTTTTGTAAACTTTGATAAATTATTTTTAATCTTATCAATATCACTTCCTTTTTTTCCTATTACAAATCCTGGTCTTGAAGTATAAATTGTCACATAACATTTGTTTGATGTTCTCTCTATCATAACTTTAGAAACGCCAGAATTGATGACATTTTTTTTTATATATTCTCTTATTTTAAAGTCTTCGATTAGATAATTCCCAAAATCTTTCTTTTTGGCATACCAAACAGAGTCCCATCCTCTGTTCACACCCAATCTAAAACCAACTGGATTAACTTTTTGTCCCATGACTCTCCGTTTTTTGAGTTTCAGATAAAATTATCGTCACACTTGAATAAGGTTTCTCAATGGGTGCTGCTCTCCCTTTTGCTCTCGGTCTAAATCTTTTCATCACAATTTTCTTTCCACAGTATGCCTCTTTCACTATTAATTTATCAATATCGTACTGAAAGTTATTTTCTGCATTAGCGACAGCTGAATTTATTGTTTTCCTAATATCTCTCGTGATTCTTTTTTCTGAAAACTGTAAATCTCTAATAGCCAAATCCACTTTTTTTCCAACAATTCCTTTTAAAATAGGATTCAGTTTTCTTACACTAGATCTGATGTTGTTATTAATTGATCTTACAGTTTTGTTTTTATCAATAATTTTTTTTTTCTTTTTACTCATAATTATTTCTTAGCTTCTGCCTCTGCAGGTTTTGCTTTTTTATCTGCTGGAGTATGACCAAAAAAAGTTCTCGTTGGTGCAAATTCGCCAAGTTTATGTCCTACCATATCTTCAGATACTGTAATCGGAACAAATTTTTTACCATTATAAATTAAAAAACTTACACCCACAAAATCTGGTAAAATTGTTGATTTTCTTGACCAAGTTTTAATTGGAATCTTTTTTGGATCAGTTTTGTATTTATCAACTTTCTTCATTAGACTTTCTTCAACATAAGGACCTTTCCAAACAGCTCTAGCCATTATTTAGTATCCTTTCTTTTATTTCTTCTTTTTACAATAAACTTATCAGTTCTTTTATTGTCTCTTGTCTTAAGACCTTTGGCTGATTGGCCCTTTGGTGATACAGGATGTCTTCCTCCAGCACTTTTACCTTCACCTCCTCCATGTGGGTGATCTACAGGATTTTTAACAACACCTCTTGTATGAGGTCTTCTTCCTAACCATCTTGATCTACCAGCTTTACCAATTTTTATATTTTTTTGATCTGGGTTGCTTAAAACGCCGATTGTAGCAAGTGATCTCGAGTCTATTTTTCTAACCTCTCCCGAAGCTAATTTGATTAAACTATAATTACCATCTAAACCACTTATTGTAACTGAAGTTCCAGCTGACCTTGCTATTTTGCCCCCCGCTCCCGGTTGCAACTCAACATTATGAATATCAATTCCTACCGGTATATCTTGAAGTGGCATGCAATTTCCTATTTTAATCTCTTTTTTTGAACCATTTTCAATTTTATCACCAACTTTAATTTCTTGTGGTGCTAGATAATAAGCATGAGAATTATCATCAAATTTTACTAACATTATATAACATGACCTATTGGGATCGTATTCTATTCTCTCAACAGTTGCCGGTATATCAAATTTTTTTCTATAAAAATCTATATGTCTATACATTTTTTTATGACCACCAGCTCTATTGATAGATGTTATATGGCCATTATTATTTCGTCCTTTCATAGCTTTTTTAGGAGAGACTAATGACTTAAAAGGTTTGCCTTTCCATAAACCAGTTCTGTCTACCAGGATAGTACCTCTTGAAGATTTTGTATAAGGTTTAAAAGTTTTTAATGCCATGTTAAATTCCTGTTGTTAGATCAATACTTTGACCTTTTTTAAGAGTGATAATTGCTTTTTTAAAACCAGAAACTTTAACTTTTCTGCCTCTCGTTAACTTTGTTCTATTTTGCTTATTAATAATATTTATTTTTGTTACATTTACTTTGAAAAGTTTTTCAATATTTTTTTTGAGATTTTTTTTATTAGCATCATTACGAACCTTAAAAACAATTTTGTTTTGAGCTGATAAATTTGTTGATTTTTCAGTTATCAAAGGATGTAAAATTTTATCGTATAAATGAATTTTTGTCATATCAAATATATTTTTTCTCAAGTTCTTTCACTACTGTTTCTGTCATAACAATTTTTTTAAATTTAATTAAATCAAATACACTAAAATGGTTAGTATCAGTAACCTTAATATTTGGTATATTTCTTACTGATTTTTCAATTTTTTCTTTTGATGACTTATCTAAAATAATTAAAGAATTTGAAATTTCAAATTTTTTAAGAATAAAATACATTTCTTTAGTTTTTTTAATTTCATTATTAAAGTCATTAAATATTAATAATTTTTTATTTTGAGTTTTTTCACTTATCAATGACAAAATACTTTGTTTTTTCTCACTTTTATTTAATTTTCTTTTTTTATACGATAATTCTCCTTTTGGACCATGTGCTACACCTCCACCAACAAATATTGGAGCTTTTCTACTTGCATGTCTAGCATTTCCAGTACCTTTTTGAGCATAAATTTTAGATGTGGGACCTGATACCTCGTTTTGTTGTTTTGTTTTAGCATGCCTACCTTTGTAGTTAGAATTAGTCTTATATAAAACATTGCTCACAAGTTTATGATTTACTTTCGCAGAAAAAATTTTATCATGAACTTCTATGGTGCTTTTTTTTCCGTCTAAATTTAATTTATCTATTTTCATTATTTTTTCTTTTTGTCAGGTGTTTTTTTTGCTTGCTCTGCATTTTTAATTTTTTCATTAATTGTTAATTTGTTGATCTTTTTAACTGATTTTTTTACAAGAATTTCAGAATTTTTAGAGCCAGGTATTGATCCTTTTAGATATAATAATTCATTTTCTAGATCAGTTTTTACAATCTCAATGTTTTGCATTGTTCTAATTTTATCTCCCATATGACCGGCCATTTTTTTTCCTTTAAAAACTTTTCCTGGATCTTGTCTCTGACCAGTAGAACCGTGCGATCTGTGGGATATTGAAACACCATGTGTAGCTCTCAGACCTCCAAAATTGTGTCTTTTCATTGCGCCAGCAAAACCTTTTCCTATAGTTTTTGACTTTGTATCTACAAATTTAATATCTTTAAAAATCTCAAGACCGAACTCATTTCCTTCTTTATAGTTTTCTAAGTTATCAACTCTAAATTCTTTTAATCTTTTTTTTGCCTCAGTATTTTTTTTCGCAAAATATCCTTTCATTGCTTTTGTCAATTTCGAATTCTTAATTTTGCTATATCCTAGTTGGACAGCTTTATAGCCTCTTTTTTCAACATCAATGATTTGAATAACTCTTGCTTTTTCCATTTTTAAAACTGTAACAGGGACTGACTGACCAGTTTTATAAAACTCTCTGGTCATACCAATTTTTTTTCCAATTAAGGCGATTTCAGTCATAATTATATTTTTATCTCCACATCTACACCTGATGCTAAATCTAATTTCATTAAAGCCTCAACTGTCTGAGGTGTTGGCTCAACTATATCTATTAACCTTTTATGCGTTCTTGACTCGAATTGTTCTCTACTTTTTTTATCTATATGGGGAGATCTTAGAACTGTATATCTCTCAATTTTAGTTGGTAAGGGAATGGGACCCTTGATTGTTGCTCCAGTCCTTTTAACCGTATTTACAATCTCCTCAGTCGATGCATCCAATACTTTATTATCATAAGCTCTTAGTTTTATTCGTATATTTTGCTTTTCCATATTAACCGGCAATCTTTTTAGTTACTTCATCTTGAACATTTTGAGGAACTTTTGAATAATGATCAAAAAACATTGAATATTGAGCTCTTCCTTGAGACATTGATCTTAGACTATTTATATAACCAAACATATTAGCTAAAGGGACCATTGCAGTAATAACTGTTGCATTACCTCTTTGTTCTTGCGTACTAATCTGACCTCGTCTACTGTTTAAGTCACCAATTACATCACCCATATAATCTTCAGGAGTAACGACCTCAACTCTCATCACTGGTTCTAGTAATTTAAGACCTCCTTTAGTGCATGCTTCTTTAAAACAGGCTCTACTTGCAAGTTCAAAAGCCAGTACACTTGAATCTACATCATGATGTAAACCATCTAAAATTGTAACCTTATAATCTATCATTGGGAAACCTGCTAGAATTCCTCCATCAGAAACTGTTTCAATGCCCTTTTCGACACCAGGAATGAATTCCTTTGGTATTGCTCCACCTTTAATTTTACTCTCTACTTCACGACCCTTGCCTGGCTCTTGAGGTTCAACTAACAATTTCACTTTAGCAAATTGACCAGCTCCACCACTTTGTTTTTTATGGGTATACTCAACCTCTGAAGAAGCTTCGATTGTTTCTCTGTATGCAACTTGGGGAGCACCAACATTGGCCTCGACTTTAAATTCTCTCTTCATTCTATCAACTATAATATCCAAATGAAGTTCACCCATTCCTTTAATAATAGTTTGTCCAGATTCCTCATCTGAAGTAACTCTAAAAGAGGGATCTTCTTTTGCCAATCTTCCTAATGCTTCACCCATTTTTTCTTGATCAGCTTTAGTTTTTGGTTCAACAGCAATCTCAATTACTGGATCTGGAAACTCCATTGGTTCTAAAAGCACAGCATTAGTTTTGTCACACAAAGTATGTCCTGTAATAGTATTTTTTAAACCTGCAAGTGCAACAATATCGCCAGCATTTGCCTCTTTAATATCTTCTCTGGAATTAGCATGCATTAAAAGCATCCTACCAACTCTTTCCTCTTTTTCTTTAGATGAATTATAAACAGCTGTGCCAGTTTTAATTGTTCCTGAATAAATACGGATAAAAGTTAAAGATCCAACAAATGGATCATTAGCTACTTTAAAAGCTAGTGCTGAAAAAGGAGCATTATCCTCAAACTTCATCTCCATAACATCCTCTTTACCAAGTTTAGTACCTTTTATTGAACCAATGTCTACTGGGCTTGGTAAATAATTTACAACTGCATCCAATAAAGGTTGAACACCTTTATTTTTAAACGCTGAACCTGTCATTACTGGAACAAAGCTAAAATCTAGTGTTCCTTTTCTTATACATTTTATTAAGTCATCCTCTTTTATTTCATCACCGTTTAGATAAGATTCCATTAATTTTTCATCTTGTTCGACAGCTGCCTCAACTAATTCAGTTCTATATTTTTGTGAAATCTCCTTTAGATCTTCAGGTATTTCTTTATATTCCCATTCAGCTCCTAATGCTTCATTTTTCCAAACCTGAGCTTTCATCTTTACTAAGTCCACGACTCCAGTTAATGAAGCTTCAATTCCTATAGGAACTTGAATAACTAGAGGTTTTGCACCTAGTCTATCCTTAATCATATCGACACATCTAAAAAAATCTGCTCCAGTTCTATCTAATTTATTAACAAAACAAATTCGTGGAACTTTATATTTGTCAGCTTGTCTCCAAACAGTTTCTGATTGAGGCTCAACACCTGCAACTCCATCAAAAACAGCTACAGCTCCATCTAAAACCTTCAGTGATCTCTCAACCTCAATAGTAAAATCAACATGGCCAGGAGTATCAATAATGTTTATTCTATGATCTTGCCAAAAACAAGTTGTAGCTGCAGAAGTTATTGTAATGCCTCTTTCTTGTTCTTGTTCCATCCAATCCATAGTTGCAGCTCCATCATGAACCTCGCCAATCTTGTGGCTTTTTCCCGTGTAATACAAAATTCTTTCTGTAGTAGTGGTTTTACCAGCATCTATATGAGCCATAATACCAATGTTTCTATATTTATCTAATGAGTGAGTTCTAGACATATATTTTTACCACCTAAAATGTGCAAAAGCTTTATTTGACTCAGCCATTTTATGAACATCCTCTTTTTTTTTTACTGCTGCTCCCTTTTTTTCGTAAGCATCATATAATTCGTTAAAAATCTTATCTGACATGTGTTTATCTTTTCTTTTTCGCGCAGAGTCTATTAACCATCGAATAGCTAGTGCTTGGGCCCTTTTATTTTTTACCTCAACTGGTACCTGATAAGTTGCTCCTCCAACTCTTCTTGATCTTACCTCAACGGTTGGTTTAATATTATTTATTGCTTCATTAAAAATATTAATTGGTTCTTCTTTAGATTTTGATTTTATCTTTTCTATAGCATCATATACGATCTTTGCTGCTATACCTCTTTTACCATCATACATTATATTGTTTATCAGCTTAGGTATTATAGTTGAATTAAACTTTGGATCAGGTATTACATCTTTTTTCGGTTGAGATTTCTTTCTAGACATTATTTACCCTTTTTAGTTCCATATAAAGATCTTCTTTTTTTTCTATTGGCAACACCTTGTGTATCTAAATTACCTCTTAAAATATGATATCTTACACCAGGTAAATCTTTAACTCTCCCTCCTCTGATTAAGACAACAGAGTGTTCTTGTAAATTATGTCCTTCTCCTGGTATATAAGCAGTAACTTCAAATCCGTTCGATAGTCTCACTCTAGCAACCTTTCTTAGAGCGGAGTTAGGTTTCTTAGGTGTTGTTGTATATACTTTAACACAAACACCTCTTTTTAAAGGTTGTTTCTGCAATGCAGGAACTTTATTCCTTTTTGTTTGTTTAACTCTTTTTTTCTTTAACAACTGGTTAATTGTTGGCATAAATTTTAACTTATAATTGTATTTTTGATGAAATAACTGACTGATCAATTATGGCAGCGTTTAGTGCTTACAAATGGCACTACATTCCAACCAAAAATATCGACAAAATACTTATTAATCTCACTTTGTCAAACTAAAACCTTAGAATTTGATGTATTTTTTCTATTGATTTGCTTGTGTTTCTGAAGGCTCAATTTTTTCCTGTTCTGATAAGAATTTGTTATCATCATCTAGAGCTTTTTTGTTCCATTTATTCTTGATATTGCCTGTTCCTGCCGGCACTAAACGCCCAACGATCACATTTTCCTTCAATCCATTAAGTGGATCAACTTTTCCTTTTATTGCAGCATCAGTTAAAACTCTTGTTGTTTCTTGGAAAGATGCTGCTGATATAAATGACTCTGTTTGTAATGAAGCTTTAGTAATACCCATCAAAACTCTTTCTCCAAAAGCTTGTGTCTTATTTTCTGATTTCAATTTTTCATTCATATTGTCAAACTTAATTCTATCTACAATTTCGCCTGGTAAGTAAGTTGAATCACCAGATGACTTAACTTCAACTTTTTTCAACATTTGTCTTAGTATAGTTTCAATATGTTTATCATTTATTATAACACCTTGAAGTCTATAGACTTCTTGAACCTGGTTTACAAAATATTCTGTTAAATCCTTAATGCCCATAATTCTCAAAATATCATGAGGTAAAGGTTGACCATCTAATAAATATTCCCCTTTTTTGATTTTTTCACCTTGATTAAAATTAATATGCTTTCCTTTTGGTATTAAATAATTAGAAGGTTCGCTGCCATCTTCAGGAACAATTGAAATTCTTTGCTTACCTCTTACCTCTTTACCAAAAATAACCTGTCCATCATTTTCTGCAATTATCGCACTATCTTTTGCTTTTCTAGCCTCAAATAACTCAGCAACTCTTGGTAGACCACCTGTAATATCTTTTGTTTTTGTTGTTTCTTTTGGAAGTCTTGCAATTACATCACCAGCAAATACCTTTTGCCCATCTTTCACAGATAAAATTGAGTCTGGTACAAGATAATATCTTGCTTCGTTATCATCCGCTTTTTTAATTACATTTCCTTTTTCATCTCTTAGTGTGATCCTAGGTTTTAAATCTGAACTTTTGGATTGTGATCTCCAATCAACAACTGATTTAGATGAAATTCCAGTTGCATCATCTATAGTCTCTTGTATTGAAACACCGTCTATTAGATCAACATAACTTGCAATACCACTTTTCTCAGCAATTACCGGTGTTGTGTAAGGATCCCATTCACAAATTTTTGTGTTTGCTTTAACTTTATCTCCATTTTTAAAAAATAATTTTGAGCCGTAAGCAACTTTGTAAACTGCAATTTGAACTCCGTTATCATCTTCAATAGATAATTGAGTGTTTCTTCCCATCACAATTAGATTTTTTTTAGAGTCTTCTAGAATATTAGAGTTTATAATTTTTAAAATTCCATCATTTTTTGCTACAATTTGTGAATCTTGTTTTACAGAAGCTGTTCCACCTACATGGAAAGTTCTCATTGTCAATTGTGTACCAGGTTCACCAATTGATTGTGCAGAAATCATTCCGATCGCTTCACCTACATGAACCATTTTACCTCTTGATAAATCTCTTCCATAACAAGTCGCACAAACTCCCTCTTTTGAACTACACGTCATTACCGAGTATACTTTTAATGATTTAATACCTGCAGAATCAATTTGATCACATCCAAACTCATCAATCATGGTAGCTTTTTTTATTACTACTTCCCCAGTTAAGGGATGTTTCACTTCACTAGCTGTTACTCTACCAAGAGCTCTTTCTGATAAACTTACAACAACGTTACCCCCCTCCAATATTTCTGATAATTCAATAAATCCTGGCTTGTCACAATTTACTTTTGTAATTGTAAGATCTTGAGCAACATCACACAATCTTCTTGTTAAATACCCAGAGCTAGCTGTTTTCAGAGCTGTATCAGCTAGACCTTTTCTGGCACCATGGGTAGAATTAAAATATTCTAAAGCAGTTAGACCCTCTTTAAAATTTGATGTAATTGGGCTTTCTATGATTTCGCCAGATGGCTTTGCTATTAATCCTCTCATACCAGCTAATTGTTTCATTTGTGCTGCTGAACCTCTAGCTCCGCTGTCAGCCATCATAAATACAGAATTTATCTTTAAGCCTTCAGATGTTTTTTCTGTTGCAGATATACCCTTCATCATTTCACCAGCAACTCGATCTGTACATTTTGACCACGCGTCCACAACTTTGTTATACTTCTCACCTCTAGTTATAAGACCTTCAGCATATTGGGTCTCATAATCTGATATAAGTTTTTTTGTATCCTCTATTAATTGCGTTTTGTTTGCAGGTATTACAAGATCATCTTTACCAAAAGAAATTCCAGCTTTAAAAGCATGTTTAAAGCCTAAATCTTTCAATTTATCACAATATATAACTGTCGTTTTTTGACCACAAAATCTGAAAACTATATCGATCACCTCTGAAACGACTTTTTTTGGTAACAATCTATCTACTAAAGAAAACTTAATATCTTTATTTTTTGGTAGCAAATTAGCTAATAAAAATCTTCCCGCTGTTGATGTGTATCTTTCAAATTTTTTATTACCATTTTCATCTATAGTCTCAAATCTAGAAATTATAGTACTATGAACTTTAATTTGACCAGATGATAAAGCGAATTCAATT
>MDTD01119063.1_pt1 | contig 12140 bp, 19 predicted proteins | sample 811221 | NCBI WGS metagenome assembly MDTD01 (sample SAMN05326646, study PRJNA326480) | marine metagenome | isolation source: seawater | place: Pacific Ocean: South West | collected 2011 | reverse complement strand
TTTTTCTAAACCCATAGTAAAAAAAACAAAAAAGCGAAGCGTTAATCACAACTCGTTCCGCACTTTTATGAGGAAGTTTCCAGGTCAAAAATGACACATTCCAAAGAGATCAAAATTCTAATAATCTAGAAGTGTTCATGAAGCGGTACGTCTGCGACGAGGAATGAATCATACCCCAATCCCTTTGCCCTTAGTCGCTAGGACATGCACTATGCACCGAAATGGTCGCCATGTTTTTCCTGGCTTTTTGACATGGCGGCCGTTTCAAATTTTCTTGTTTCTTGGGATTCAAATTAACTTCAGCGCTCCTAAGACCTTTATTTAGCTACCCGTCAGACTTTTCCAAAGGTTCATTCAAAATAAAGTACTGAAAACACTGACCCTAGTCGGATTTCTTTTTTGTTTTAGCTTTTGTCTTAGGCTTAGACTTTTTTGAAGGAGTCTTAGATTCTGTTCCTTCGTCTGAAGCAGCTGATGAAGTGCGTTTCTTTTTCTTACCTTGAAATAGCTTCCTAAATCTTCCTAAACTTGCTTCAGCTTGTGCCATCGCCGCTTCGTTCATCTGCTCCGGAGTCATTTCTGGTTGCTGCTGATCTGCGCCTTTTGCTTTTGCAGCGTCATTCGAAGAGGTTCCTTGAGCTGCTGATGCTGATTGCTCTGGCTTCGGCCGTTTACGGTTCAGCTTTGGATGATCCACTAACTCGAATAATGCCATCTCAGCTCCGTCTCCACGACGTCGATCTGACAATCGCATCACCCGCGTATAACCGCCTGCTCGCTCCTGGTATCGCTCTGCCAAGGGGCCAAAAAGCTTTTCTACTGCTTGTTTGCTTCGAGTGCGAGCAAACGCCAATCGTCGAGCATGCACGGTGCCTTTTTTCCCTAATGTGATCAGACGATCTACCACTCGCTTAGCTTCTTTGGCCTTCTGCGCAGTCGTAATGATCTGCTCTTGTTCGATCACTGAAACCGCCATGTTCTGCAACATTGCTTTTCGATGTGGCGTATTTCTCCCAAATTTTCGACCGTCAACACCATGCCTCATAACTTCTCCTCATGCACCTTGTCGTGCATTCAAGCTTTTGAATCAAACCCATGCCCTCATCATCCCAAACAAAATTGAAATTGCTTGAATTTGATTCTTACTTATTCAATCGATGAAGGCAGCTTCAAAGCTTTCTTCTGCTTCACGACTCTCTCTCAAGGCGCTGCCTTGGGAGGCCACCACTCACCTTCAGTTTACTCGTCTTCAATTTCCCCTTCATCTCGAAATGGATCTTCCTCAACACCAATGCGCTCATTTCTAAGCTTGCTTTCATTGACATCCGATTCCGTTGGCGCTGGCATCTGCTTTGGAGGTGTGAATCCCTCTAGCTTCATTCCAAGCCCTAATCCCATTTCGGTAAGGATCTCTTTAATCTCATTTAAAGACTTTCGACCAAAATTTTTCGTTTTCAGCATCTCAGCTTCGGTCTTCTGAACTAGCTCATAAATATATCGAATGTCTGCATTCTGAAGACAATTCGCTGACCTTACAGAAAGCTCCAGCTCTTCGACCGACCTTAATAAGTTCGGATTAAACTCTGGCTTCTCTTCTGCTTGGCTCTCAACCACTGGTTCTGGCTCTTCTTCAAAATTCAAGAAAACAGAAAGTTGATCTTTCATAATCTTGGATCCAAGAGACACTGCATCTTCAGGGTGAACTGACCCATCAGTCCACACTTCCATAGTCAATTTATCGTAATCAGTTCGCTGCCCAACTCGACTCTGAGTGACAGTGTAGTTCACTTTCCGAATGGGTGAGAAAAAGCTATCAACAGCAATCCAGCCAACAGGAAGCTCTTCATCTTTATTATTTTCAGCCGTGCGGTAGCCACGACCCCGTTCTACTTTAATTTCAGCCTTGAAGTGACCTTCTTTTCCAACAGTGCAAAGATGCTGATCAGGATTCAAAACTTTAATCTGCTCAGGAGCCACGATGTCTGCCGCTGTTACGTCGCAAGGTCCAGCTTTATCGATAACAATCGTCGCACTTTCAGCATTCAGCTGGAATCGTACTTCTTTTAAATTCAATATAATCTCAGCAACATCTTCAGTCACATCGTCAATCGCAGCAAACTCGTGCACTACTCCATCAATTTTCACTGCAGTGATTGCGGCACCCCTCAAAGAGGATAGGAGCACTCGGCGTAAAGAGTTTCCAAGAGTCAACCCAAAACCACGCTCCAAAGGTCGCGCAATAAACTTTCCATATCGATGATTTAAAGACTCTTTATCAACGTCTAAGCCTTTTGGCTTGATCAGGTCTCGCCAGTTTTTTTCAAGCATCTTTTTTCTCTCTCCTTAAATTCTATTTGTAATCTCTCTCTATCCAATGTCCGATTTTTCTAAAGGGCACCTTATTTCGAGTACAACTCGACAACTAATCGTTCTTCCATTGGTGCAGTCACATCATCACGCGATGGTAAATCTCTTACCTTAGCTGTGAATTGCTCAGAATCTAGCTCCAGCCACTGTGGAATTTCTCGTCGCTTCACTGCTTCCAAGGCATATCGGATCACCGTCTTATTCCGACTCTTTTCACACACTGTGATCAAATCGCCTTTATTCACATGCAACGAAGGAATATTGACTTTGCTATCATTGACTATAAAGTGACCGTGCTTAACTAAATGCCTGGCTTCAGCCCGCGAATTCGCTAAACCGGATCGATAGGCAACATTGTCTAATCGCCGCTCAAGCAAGCTCAATAGATTGGAACCTGTCACGCCTTTGCGTCTTTCTGCCTCTTCAAAGTAACTTCGAAATTGCTTCTCGCCCAAGCCATACATCCGCTTAATTTTTTGCTTCTCTCTGAGCTGAATTCCATATTCAGAAAATTTGATCCGGCCTTGGCCATGTTGCCCAGGAGGATATCCTCTTCGCTCAAACGAACACTTGTCGGTGTAGCACCGATCTCCTTTTAAAAATAACTTCTGGTTTTCCCGCCGACAATGCCGACAAACAGGACCTGTGTACCTTGCCATTAGACTCTTCTCCTTTTCGGGGGGCGACATCCATTATGAGGAATGGGAGTAACATCTTCAATATACGTGACTCGAAGCCCAACCAACCCCATGGCTCTCAATGCTGACTCTCTGCCAGACCCCGGGCCGCTCACGTAGACAGAAACATTTCTCATTCCCATGTCAAATGCCTTTCGTGCTGCATCTTCAGCAGCAACCTGTGCTGCAAAAGGAGTATTTTTTCTAGACCCACGAAATCCTTTTTCTCCTGCACTCGCCCACGCAACAGCATTCCCATTTTGATCTGTCATGGTAATGACCGTATTATTGAAAGTTGCAAGGATATGAGCTTGTCCATTCACAATCTGTTTGGACTTTTTTCCTTTTGCACTCGATGGAGCTGCGCTCGGAGCCTCACCGGTTTTTTTCTCACTTGTTTCTGTTTTTGCCTTTGCTTCCGTCATTCGCTTTTTTGCCTCAATCAATTCTTCATGAGTGTTTCATGATTATTTTAATTGTTTAATCGAACGCTTCCCTGCAATCGCTACAGCAGGACCTTTCCTAGTCCTTGCATTCGATGAAGTTCTTTGACCTCGTACTGGAAGTCCTCGCCGATGTCGAATTCCTCGATAACAACCGAGATCAGTGAGTCGCTTAATATTCAAATTAACTTCCCGTCTAAGGTCACCCTCAACTTTTACAAACTTATCCATTGCGCTTCGGATGCTATTGAGCTCATCACCTGAGATATCATCTGACTTTTTATTCAAATCAACCGACGCCTCTTTTAAGATCTTCTGAGACATGGATCGACCAATCCCATAGATGTAGGTTAGAGCTATTTCAATTCGTTTATTTTTAGGTAAATCTACTCCAGCAATACGAGCCATTGTTTTTATCCTTTAATCTTTTCTTTCTCTTTAAAACTCTACTAGCCTTGTCTTTGTTTATGTTTCGGATTCTCACAAATCACTCTCACCACGCCTCGGCGACGAATCACCTTACACTTCAAACAAATCTTTTTAACGCTTGCTCTGACCTTCATTTCGCCTTCTACCTCTTTTTCTCCTACGACCCTTGTTCAAAGTCTTGATCAACCACATCAAAGACTTTCAACGGCTCAGTAGCTTTAAGTTTCAACTAAGTTCGTTTAAAACTTTAATTTTTGGACCGATAAGTGATTCGACCTCGAGTTAAGTCATAAGGAGATAACTCAACTGTGACTTTATCTCCAGCAAGTATTTTAATGTAGAACATCCTCATCTTACCGGAAATATGAGCTAAAACCTCATGTCCATTTTCCAACCTAACCTTGAACATGGCATTCGGGAGTGGCTCTAAAACCGTTCCCTCAACCGTGATTGCTTCTTCTTTTGCCATGTTTCTTTACTCTTTTCCTCCAAAAAACAAGCTTAAAATTAATCCTTCTGAGCTGCTCTGGTCAGAATTTGTGGCCCTTGCTCTGTGATGGCCACCGTATGCTCAAAATGAGCCGATACGGATCGATCTGCTGTCACAGCAGTCCAACCATCCTCTAAAACGACTGCGTCAGCAGTCCCTTGATTGATCATGGGCTCAATCGCAATGACCATTCCAGCTTTGAGCACCATTCCCTTGCCCTTCGGCCCATAGTTTGGGACCTGAGGATCCTCGTGAAGTGCTTTTCCAATGCCATGACCAACAAATTCTCTTACCACGCTGAATCCAAAGCCTTCAACATAATTCTGAATCACATGCCCAATATCAAAAAGTCGATTTCCAGGGCTGGCTTGCTCAATGCCCAATTCCAAAGCTTTTTGAGTCACATCGAGCAGTTTTTGAATGGGCTCATCAATTTTACCCACAGCAAAGGTTCTAGCAGAGTCTCCATACCATCCATTCTTGATCACCCCAAAATCAACCCCAATCACATCACCTTCTTTGAGCACCTTGGATCGAGATGGAATTCCATGAACAATTTCCTCATTCACAGACACACAAAGGGTTCCAGGGAAACCTTGATAGCCTTTAAAAGCAGGCTTTACATTGAATTCCTCACATCGCTTCTCTGCATAAGCATCTAAATCCCAAGTTGTGACCCCAGGTTTCACCCGCTCTGAAAGCTCATCTAAAATCTGACCCACAATCTGACCTGAGGCTTTCATCAATTCAATTTCACGCGCTGACTTTAAATGAATCACGATAACAGCGCCTCTTTTAAACTTTTTGTCACCTCATCAAAGTCTTGATCGGCATTAATTTTTTTCAATTTTCCCTGCTCTTCATAGTAAGTCACTAAAGGAGCTGTTTGCTTCCGATACACTGTGAGTCGGTTTCCAACAACTTCTTCACGGTCATCACTTCTTTGTTTTAGAGCTTTCTTTCCACATCGATCGCACGTCTCTGGTGTTTTTGGAGGCTTCGACAACAAATGATAAACTTCGCCACAGGACTGACACGTCCGCCTTCCTGTCAGTCTAGGGACTAAAACCGAATCCGAGATTTCAAATAAAATCACATGATCAATCGATCGCTCACGTTTCGATAAGGCTTCATCTAAGGCCTCAGCTTGAGGCAAGGTTCGTGGAAACCCATCAAAAACGCACCCTTTCTGATACGCATTGGAATCAATTCTCTGGGCAATCATTCCAATCATCACATCGTCAGGAACCAGTTCCCCTCGATCCATGAATGCCTTTGCCTTTTTTCCCAACTCACTTCCTTGTTGGATCTCCTCTCTCAACAAATCTCCTGTGGATAGCTGAGGCCAGTTTCTGGTTTCCATGAGCCGCTTTGCCTGAGTCCCCTTACCCGATCCTGGAGGGCCTAAAAAAATTAACATCATGAGTAAGCGGCCCTTCCTTTAATGCGTGTGTGTTTCATGAAACCATCATAGTTTCGAGACAAAAGATGCGTTTCAATCTGAGCAACGGTGTCTAAAGCCACGCCCACTAAGATTAAGACGCTGGTGCCACCAAAGTAAAAAGGAACATTTAAATACTGAGTTAAGAGTGTGGGGAGTACACAAATAGCAGCAATATAAATCGCTCCCCCTGCTGTGACCCTCGACAGAACATAGTCAATGTACTCTGCCGTTGGAGGTCCTGGACGAATTCCTGGGATAAAGCCTCCATACTTTCTTAAATTATCCGCAACATCATCCGTCTTAAAGACAATCGCAGTATAGAAAAAACAGAAAAATACAATCAAACCAATGAAAATCACATTGTAAAGCAATGCCCCAGGCTGTAGTAATGCCGTGATTTTCTGCATAAAATCAGATGGAAAAAACGTAGTGACCGTTGCTGGAAACATAATCAGCGAAGAAGCAAAGATAGGAGGGATCACCCCCGAAGTATTCACTTTCAAAGGAAGGTGGGTATTTTGACCTCCATAGACTTTTCTCCCTACAATTCGTTTTGCATACTGCACTGGAATTCGCCGTGCACCACGCTCGATATAGATAATGATAAAGAAAGTCACCACAATGATGGCCAAGACCATAGCAATCGAAGCAAAACTCATTTCCCCCGATCGATAAAGACTCAACGTACTTCCAATCCCAGACGGAATCCCTGCTGCAATCCCAGCAAAAATAATCAAGGAAATACCATTTCCGATACCGCGCTCTGAAATCTGTTCTCCCAGCCACATCAAAAAAATAGTTCCACCGGTTAAAGTCACCGTGGTCATCAGTCGAAACCCTAACCCTGGATCAGTCACTACCGGAGGATTGGAATAGGATTCAAGGCCTGTCGCAATTCCAAACCCTTGAACCACACAAAGCAATACCGTTCCGTAACGAGTGTACTGAGTGATTTTCTTTCGACCTTGCTCTCCTTCTTTTTGGAGCTCGTGCAGATAAGGCCAAACAACGGTAAGCAATTGAAATATGATCGAACTACTGATGTACGGCATCACACCTAAGGCAAGAATACTAAAGCGTTCTAACGCGCCACCGCTAAACATATTAAACCATCCGAAAATGGTCCCCTGCATGTTTGCAAAAACTTCCTGGAGTGCGTTGGCATCCACCCCTGGTGTCGGAATATGCACACCAATTCGATAAACAGCCAGCATCCCCAAGGTAAAAAGGATTTTTTTTCTCAGTTCTGGGATCTTTGCAATGCCTTCTACACCCGCCATAATGATTCCTTTCCCCTGCAGCGCTCTCTGGGGGATCATGACCAGCGTCATGATCGGTTAAGCACTGGGTCTTAAATCAGACTAGAAGCTTATCTTTTCGCACCTGATTTTCAACCTCTTCGATCTTCATTTTCCTACTGTCTTCAGTTTCTTCATCAACCCATGCGAAAATAGCGAATCGGCACCTGCCCATACCCCTTTATAGCAACCCTTCAACTATTGCGCCGAATCAGTCTTTGCAGTGCTTTCATTTGAATCACCTTGCACCAAATGAAATTCACCGCCCGCTTGCTTAATCTTCTCTTGTGCTGAGGCACTCACACGATCTGCCTTGATTTTAAACGCTTTAGACAAGTCGCCCTGTCCTAAAATAGCTAATTTTTTAAATTTTCCGCTTTTAATCACTCTTGCTTTTCTTAAGCTTTCTAGACTCAGCTCAGGAAACTGCGCAGGGTCCAATTGGTTTAATTGGCCCACATTCATCACAGCTATGGGAACAGCATTCACGTTTTTAAACCCTTTTTTAGGAAGACGACGATAAAGGGGCGTTTGACCTCCCTCAAAACGATGCATTCCACTCACGCCTGAACGCGAACCTTGTCCTTTAACGCCTCGTCCAGCAGTCTTGCCTAAGCCTGATCCAGGACCACGTCCCACACGTTTGATTTTGTGTGTCGTCCCTTTCTTAGAACGAATGGTATTTAAACGTAACATTTTCACTCCTTATATGATGAGCCTGGTTACCCATGAGCAGCGATCCTCTAAACCACCCACTCCCGGTTATCTTTCGTCTCGCACCTATTTACTTTTCTTCAATGACACTTACTAAATGCAACACTTTCTTAATCATACCTCGCACAGCGGGGGTGTTCTCTAAAGTCACCTCTTGTCCTAGACGCTTTAACCCAAGCCCATTGACAGTGGCACGAGCAGAAGGCACCTCGCTGATGGTACTTTTTTTAAGTTGAACGGTAATTTTACTATTTAACTGAGCCATTTTATTTTCCTTAATCAATCTCAGATCCTAAAGACTTATTTCATCTCAGCGACTGACTTCCCTCTCGCTTTAGCAATTTCAGAAAACCGTCTCAATGACTGAAGCCCCTGCAACGTCGCTTTCACGACATTATGTGGGTTATCTCTTCTTAGAGACTTAGCATTGATATTCTCAATTCCTGCAGCCTCTAAGATTGCTCGCACAGATGAACTCGCGATCACACCCGTTCCCTCAGGTGCAGGCTTCATCAAGACTTCACTTGCTCCAAATTTCCCCAAAATCTTGTGTGGAATGGTGGTGCCGTCTACAGGAACTTGAACCAATTTTTTTCGAGCTTTTTTTCCAGCTTTTTTAATGGCCTCTGGTACTTCTCCTGCTTTTCCTAAGCCAACACCCACACGGCCTTTTTTATCACCTACAACCACAATCGCTGAAAAACTGAAACGACGTCCGCCTTTGACCACTTTGGCACAGCGATTAATATGAATGACTTTATCTTCGAACTCCTGTTCCTCAGGATTTCGATGAGAAGAAGCGTCTTTTTGTCGTCGGTTATCTGATTTATTTGTTTCCATTAAAATTTCAAGCCTCCTTCTCGGGCTGCATCTGCAATTGCTTTGACACGACCATGATAAACATACCCACCACGATCAAAAACAATTGTAGACACTTTCTTGGCAAGTGCTTTCTTTGCCAAAAGGCCCCCAACTGATTTTGCTCCTTCAACATTACTCTTTACCTTGCCTCGAAGCTCTTGATCCATCGTCGAAGCACTTGCGAGCGTGTGGCCCTTCTCATCATCAACTAACTGAACCTGTAGATGAGCATTTGAACGAAACACGGCTAAGCGAGGTCGCTCGGCCGTACCCCAGATCTTAGATCTGATCTTTAACTTATGCTTAAATCGCGCCCTTTTTTTATCTGTGGTTCTTTTTCGAATTTTTACTGACATAACTTTTTCCTTTTATTCCTATTTAGCGCCAGCTGCTTTACCTTGTTTTCTCAAAATCCGTTCATCGGAGTACTTAACACCTTTGCCTTGATAAGGCTCTGGAGGTCTAAATCCTCTAATTTTGGCAGCAACCTCACCTAAAAGCACTTTGTCTGCTGAATTCAAATGAATTGTAGTGTTTTTTTCAACACTCGCATTCACGCCTTCTGGCAATGGAAACTCAACTGGATGTGAAAACCCAAGCGTTAAATTTAAACTCTTTCCTTTCACTGCAGCACGATAACCTACTCCATTGATCTCAAGAGTCTTCTGAAAGCCTTGATGCACTCCGTGAACCTGATTGGCCAAAACAGTGCGTGCCACTCCGAACATCGACTTCGACTCTAAGTCATTTAGGTCTGTTCTTGTGACTTGAAGCTGATCAGAGCCAATCGCCACATCAATCCCCTTGGGAACTGAATAACTCAGCTTGCCTTTTGGCCCTTCGATCTTGATCTCAGCGCCTTCTTGCTTGATTTTTACCCCTTGAGGGATCTTAACAGGCATTTTTCCTACTCGTGACATATCACCAAACCTCACATAGCACTTCGCCGCCAACCTTCCGTGAGGCAGCTGTTTGACCAGTCATCACGCCTTTCGACGTTGAAACAATCGAAATCCCTGCACCATTTAAAGGACGAGGGATCTCCTTAGAACTTGAGTACCGGCGCAACCCAGGTCGGCTGACCCGTTGAATTCCACGAATCACAGGATCTCCTGATTCTTCGTATTTTAAATACACTTTAATTTCAGGATGTCCTTTATCATTCCTCATTAGCCGAAAGTTTCTTACATAACCTTCTTCTTTTAACACCCGTACAATGTTTGCTTTAATACGTGATGCGGGAATCGACACTTTATCTTGCTTCTCCTGACAAGAATTTCTTATTCGTGTCAATAAATCAGCAATTGGATCTGTCATGGTCATAATGTTTTCCTCTATTTCTTTACCAGCTCGATTTTGTGACGCCGGGTAATAGTCCTTTCAATGCTAAACCTCTAAAACAAATTCGACACATATCGAATTTTCTCAAATAAGAACGGGGTCGACCACAAAGCGGGCATCGGTTCTTATGTCTCACCTGAAATTTTGGCTTTCTTCCAATTTTGACGAGTTTACATTTTTTAGACAATTTAATTCCTCCAGTTAAACCTATCGTTCTCTTCTAAATTACTTCCTAAACGGCATTCCCATTTCTTTTAAGAGCGCTCTGGCATGCTCATTTTTCTTAGCTGTTGTGGCAATCGTCACAGTGAATCCACGCACTTTATCCACTTTGTCGTAAACGATTTCCGGAAAAATGATCTGCTCTTTTACTCCAAAAGAATAATTTCCTCTTCCATCGAAAGACTTCGGGCTGATCCCTCGAAAGTCACGAACCCGAGGCAAAGCCACATTGATCAATCGATCTAAAAATTCATACATTCGAGCTCTTCTTAATGTCACTCGTGTTCCCAAAGGCACGCCTTCTCTCACTTTAAAGTTTGCAATTGATTTTCTTGCCCGCGTGAGCACAGGTTTTTGCCCTGTGATATTCGCCAAATCATTTAAAGCAAAATCTAAAACCTTTGGATTTCCAACAGCATCCTTTGCAGCGCAATTAATCACAATCTTCTGAAGACGAGGCACTTCCATCGCATTTTTGAACTTAAACTCTTCAGTCAAAGCCCCTTTCACACGCTCTTCATAGATTTTTTGCAATCTAGGCTTCTGCTCTGGAGAAATTTTTGTCTTACCAGCTTCTGCAACCTGATAGGCATTTGGCAATGACCCAGCATCTTTTCCACGTTTTTTCTTCTTCGCTTTTCCATCAGCCGAAGCGTTAGGCTTTGCTGCTTTTTTTGCTTTTGCGTCACTCACAAACTCATCCTCACTTTCATCCTCAAAGCACTTCCGGTGCTAGTGATACAATCTTCATAAACGCCCTTGCACGGAGTTCACGTGCTACGGGGCCAAAAATTCGAGTCCCAATCGGCTCTTTTTGATTATTAATCAATACAGCCGAATTCTGGTCAAACCGAACGTAAGTTCCATCTCCACGGTTAATCTCTTTTGCAGTACGAACCACAACTGCTTTCAAGACATCACCTTTCTTAACTTTTGAATTCGGCATCGCATCTTTCACAGAAACCACGACAATATCTCCCACATGGGCATACCGCCTTCGTGTTCCGCCCAGAACCTTGATGCACTGAACCTCTTTGGCTCCGGAATTATCTGCTACATTCAGACGTGTTTCCTGCTGAATCATTGAACCTGCTCCTTTAGCTCCTCGATCTTCGGTGCTTTTCGAATCACCGTCTGAAGAGCCCATCGCTTAGATTTGCTGATTGGTCGAGTCTCAATAATGCGCACTAAATCTCCTGATTTCGCCTCATTTTTCTCATCATGGGCTTTAAACTTCTTAGTACGCACATAATATTTCTTATAGATCCGATGCTTCACCTGTCGATTGATTTCAACGGTGATCGTTTTATCCATTTTATCACTCACAACTTTGCCCGTAAGTCTTCTTCGGGTATTGAGCGTTGTGCCATCCGCTAAATCTTTTTTTTCTTCTTTTTGTTTCGATGCCATGATCAAACTCCCTTAATTCCTTCTAAGCATTCTCTTGAGCTGGTTTCTGCACAGCCCGTTGCTTTTCTGATAAAATTGTATTCGCACGAGCTAACTCTTTTCTCGTTTTCCATAAATCTGCAGTTTTTTCTAATTGCCCTGTTGCCTTTTTGATCTGAAGGTCAAAAAAAGCCTTCTGGGTTTCTCGAATTTTTGAAACGAGTTCATCTTCCGAGAGATTTCTTAAATCTTTAGTCATTTTATTAGCCACTGGTGCGTTCTCCTCGTTTGAGTTTTTCAATATCCCGATCAATCGGCTTACATCGAAGAGGGAGTTTGTAATTTGCCAAACTCAATGCTTGAAATGCCTGATCCTTTGGGATCCCTGACATTTCAAAAATAATTCTTCCAGGCCGCACGACAGAGACCCATTCCTCTACTGCGCCTTTCCCTTTTCCCATTCGA
>MDTD01112143.1_pt1 | contig 12140 bp, 9 predicted proteins | sample 811221 | NCBI WGS metagenome assembly MDTD01 (sample SAMN05326646, study PRJNA326480) | marine metagenome | isolation source: seawater | place: Pacific Ocean: South West | collected 2011 | reverse complement strand
CACATGGTCGAACGGATGCGCAGCGGCCAGGAAAAAGGCCTGGTCCAGAGCAATGTCCTGTCGCAGCGCGAAGACGAGATGATCCAGATCGAGGCGTCCCTCGGGCAGGTGATTTCCGAAATCGCACAAGCCCGCAACGTCATCAGCGAAACCGAGCTGGAGGCGCTCCAGATCGAGCAGGAATACCGCGAGCGCGCCAATTCCGAACTGGAAGAAGTCCGCTCCGAGATATCGGAACTCGAACAGCGGAAAACGGTCGCCGAAGACATTCTCGGCCGCACGGAGATCCGTGCCCCCGGGTCCGGCACGATCCAGAACCTGAAGGTTCACACCGTGGGATCCGTGATCAGGGCGGGCGATGTCCTCATGGAGCTGGTTCCCGAGAACGAAGAGCTGATCGTGAACGCACGGGTGTCGCCACGCGATATCGACAACGTGTCACCGGGGCTCGAGACCGAGGTCCGGTTCACGGCCTTCAAGACGAAACTCACACCGATCATGCTGGGCAAGGTCGAATCCGTTTCCAATGACGTCATCACGCCGGAAAACCCCCAGGAGATGCCCTATTACCTGGCCCGTATCGACGTGGATGACAAAGATGTCCCCAAGGACATCGAAGGCCGCCTGACGGCCGGGATGCCGGCCGATGTCATCATCACGACGGGGGAGCGGACGGTGTTGAATTTCATCGCGTCACCCCTGCTCGACGCGGTCCGCAAGAGCCTGATCGAAGAGTGAACGTTGCCAGCGGAGCGCCCGGACAGGTGCAGACCGGACGGGGACATCTGGCGACTGATGCGATGCATGGCAGGATCGTTGCCTGCCGCCTTGACAACAGAAGACCGCGCATATGTAAGAACCTCGAAACCGGAAGCAGAGCGGTCCACGTGTTTCCCGAGGCAGCCAGAGCAGGCGAAGGCGCACGCCCGACCCCCGCGGGAGATCAGCGATCTCGCTACAGGAGACAGGTGAAAATGGTGAATGCTGATCTGCATCACGGCATGGCTGCAAGCGTCCTTCAATGACGGATCGGACGCGGTGCATATTGCTGATTGGTGCCAGTGGATTCGTTGGCCGGCACCTCCTGGAAAATCTGGAAGCGCATTTCGGCGCAACCGCCCGTATCATCGCCACCGCGCGCACTCCGAGACATGATGAAATCGCGCTCGACCTGACCGACGCTCGTGCGGTTCGGGAGTTGTTGATACGCGAACGCCCCACCCACATCGTGAACCTGGCAGGCATTTCTTCACCCAACGAAGTGGAAGGCAAGGTTGCCGAGGCATGGAACATCCATGCGTCCGCGGTTGAGGCCCTCGGCAGGATTATTCTCGAGGAGCTGCCGGAGACATGGCTTCTTCATGCAAGCTCGGGGCTTGTTTACGGGCGCACTGCGAACAACGGCCCGCTGCGCGAGACAGACATACTGGCCCCCATGGACATGTATTCCGTGACCAAGGCGTCGGGAGATCTTGCGCTCGAAGTGCTTGCAGGGCGCGGGCTGCGATGCCTGCGGCTCAGGCCGTTCAATCACACGGGCCCGGGACACCCGGAAACCTTCGCGATACCGTCCTTTGCAGCACAGATCGCACGGATCGAAGCCGGGTTGCAGGCCCCGGTTTTGAAAGTCGGCAATCTCGAAGCTGCCCGGGATTTCCTGGATGTCCGGGACGTGGTCAGTGCCTACACCAGGGTGATAGAAGCAAGCGACCACCTCAAGCCGGGCTGTATATTCAATGTCGCCTCCGGGCATGCGCGACCGATATACGAACTCGTCGAGATCCTCATCTCGCAGAGCCGTGTCGATGTTAAGATCGAGCCGCAGGCGCACCTTTTGTCTCGTCCAAGCGAGGTGCCAAAGCTTATCGGGGATGCGTCTGCTCTGCGGAATGCGGTCAACTGGACGCCGAAATACGATACCGTCGACATGCTGAAATCCGTGCTCGATTATCATCGCAAGTCGTTATGCGAGCGTGCCGGATAAGCCGTGACGGCTGGAACATGCGTGCCGGCACGCCTCTGTGTTCTGCTCCTTCCGTTTCCCGCTTCAAACGCGCGGTTCCGACTGACCTGCTGTCCAGTGAAAAGGTCTCGATGACACGTCCTCAAGCGCCGTCTGAGGCAACTGCGCGCGCTTCAGGGTTCTTGTCGAGGGGGGTGGCATTTGTTCTCTCGGAACATCCAGCAGGTCGAGGGATTCAAGGAAATCATCATAGATGATCGACTTGATCACCGAGATGGTGCCGTCTTCCAGGCTGGTCATCATCTTCGCACACCCGTCCATGACAGCGTGCCCCCGGTCGGGAGAAACGTCTCTGTAAAGCCGTGAAGCATGGCCCGCGACGACAAGCAGGTCGCCCTGTGCAAATTGATAGAGCCGACCATCTATAAATCTCTCTGTCGGCGCCTCGAAATAAATCGCCTCGGGAAGAAAGTCCTGGTGCCATTTGACCGTGGGATGAGGCGGACATGGATACCCGATCCTGTCTGAAAGGATGTCCCAGAACCCGGACTCGGCAGAATAGTCCCGATGATGATTGAATGTCAGAATGCGCTCACGGCCGAAAAGCTCTATGCACCGTCTTATTCCGGGCGCGGAGCGCGCAAACATCGCCCGGTAGTTTGGCAACGGCCCGAAGAGGTCTGGCTCCTGTATCTCGGCAAAATCGCTCTTTGCCCAGAAATCAGGGATAAGCCTGTTGAGCGTGAAATGGACATACCAGGAAAAAATCTGGTCGACCCGTTCGCGCAAGCAGATGATGAACAGTGGCGCGGGATCGAAGGCTGCATGAATTCTCTCGATCGCGGACGGATCAAAGATGTATGTCGGCGTCGCGTCACAGGCCCATTCTGCTTTTGAATTACTCTCGAAATGGGCAAAAAACGCCTCCGCCGAGGGCTCTGCCGTCCTCGAAGAAAACAGGTGTATTTCCTTGTGCAGGCTCTTGTAGTCGCGTGCGGCCCCACACTCCAAGAGCGAGTGGGTCAGGAATGTCGTGCCCGATTTGGGCATGCCCGGAATGAACAAGGGCCATGGCGGAGCATGATCACCCATCGAGGTCTTCTGCATTCTCCGGTCTCCAGAGACAAACCTCCCGACCCGGCGCAAGACTTCAGGCATAAACATAATCGATCCCGCCTTAAGGGTGCGCAAGACGCAGGAGGTGAGTGACCAGCAACGCGATCCTGATGCCGGAAGATTGAAAGGTCAACGTGACCACATCACGCCGAAAAGCCGGTGCCGGATAATCTCTTCAAAAGCCTCAGTGGCTGCCTGCGGGGCGAATGCCCGAACCGGCACGGCTCTTCGTCTCATAAACGGTCGTTTGTGAGACATTCTTGGCACCTCCTTGTTTTTCAGGCCGCGAGATGCCGCAAAAACGCTGTCCAAAACCACTTTGGTTTTGAGACGTTTTTGGGGTCGAGTCCGGCTGAGTGCAGAATAGGGCGCTAAGGGTTTTTAGCCCGGATTGCCAGCATAATGACCCTTCGCCGCGCCGTACACGAAGTGGTAAGACCGGACTCTGCTGCAGCTCGCAGCAGGCTGCCGAAGATCCGCTTTTCCCGGGTGACTGTGACTTACTGGAATCGTTTCCGTAGCATGTTGCTGAGTGCGTCAACGATTGTCACGGTGGCCAAGATGACGATCAGAACGGCCGACACCTGGGGATAGTCCAGCAGGCGCAGCGATCCGACGAGTTCGGTTCCGATCCCGCCTGCACCAACCATTCCCATGACGGTCGAGGCGCGGAAATTGTATTCCCACCGATACATTGTGACGTCAGCGAATTGCGGGAAGACCTGGGGCATTACACCATGGGAGATAACTTGAAGAGACGTGGCGCCAGAGGCTTCGGCGGCTTCGATGGGCGCGGGATGCGCGTGTTCGATGGCTTCGGCGAAGAACTTGCCGACCATGCCAATCGAATGCAGGCCCAGGGCCAGCACGCCCGGCAGCATTCCAAAGCCAACGGCGGCAACGAAGATGATGCCCATGATGAGTTCGGGGATGGAGCGTAGCGTGTTCAGCACGAGGCGCGCAGCCTGATAGGCCCATTTGTTCGGTGTCGTGTTCCGTGCCGCAAGAAAGCCGAGCGGGACCGACAGGACGACGGCCAGTGCGGTGCCGGCCACCGACATGGCGAGCGTTTCGATCATTGGCTCGACCCATTGACGCCAGCGGGTGAAATCGGGCGGCACCATTTCGGCGAAGAGCGTGCCGATAGCGGGCAGACCGTCGGCCAGCCGCCCGCCATCGAGCATTCCGGTCAGCCAGAGACAGAGGACAATGATCGCCACGATGCCTCCGATCTGGAGAAGGAGACGCCGCCGCCCTTTGCGATCCGCCGCAAGAATGGTGTCGGCGGTTTGGGGCGTATTGGTCTGGGCAAGGGTCATCGCGGCGTCTCCTCTTTTGGGATCAGTCGGTTTGCAGATTGCTGCGGATATCGCGGATGATGTCGTAATCGGCATCCGTGATCGCGGCGAAACCGTCCGCCTTGAATGGGCCAAGAACCGCATCGCCGACCTCGGTGCCGGGTTCAAGATCAAGAAAGGCGTTGCGGATGCTGTCCTGCAGCTCCTGCGTCATGTCGGTGCGCATGACCCATGGGTACTGCGGAATATCGGCGGAATATCCCAGGATCACCAGATTGTCGGGGTTCACCGTGCCGCGCTCGACGAGGCGTTCAAAGATTGGACGGCTCAGGCCACCGACCTGGGCGTTGCCAAGTTCGACGTTGCGGGCCACGGCGTCATGGGCGCCGGTGAAGTTTTCGTTATAATCCTCGCCAGTCGCGACGTCTTCAAGCAGCATCGTGTATTTCGGGGCGAAGTGGCTTGATGTCGATGCCTGATCGCCAAAGGCGACGTCCACGCCGGACCCTTCGATATCTGCGATGGAACTGATGCCCGCCTCCGCGTTAGCGATGAGGACTGCCTGATAGGTCGTGCTGCCACCGCTGATACGGGCCGCGAAGGGCTCGATATCTAGGTCGCTGCCGTCCATGCGATCCTTTGCGATCGTATAGGAAGCGGGGCCGAAATAGGCGACGTCGATGCGGCCAAACCGCATGGCTTCAATCATCGATGAATAGTCGGTTGTGACGATCAGATCGATGTCTCTGCCGAGCGTCTCTTCGAGATGCGCGGCAAGAGGTTCGTTGTCCTGGATCACGGTCGCCGCGTTTTCGTCGGGCAGAAGTGCCACGCGCAACGTATCAGGATCATGGTCACCGGCGGCGAAGGCGGCGCCAGCCAGCAGAGTCGCGGCGATGGCGTAGGTGGTCGATTTCATCTTTGGGTCTCCTATGATGATGAACTCAAGTCGCATCCTGCCCGGTCGATCCATAGATCTGGGTCAGGACAGTTTCGGAAAGCTGTGTGGGCGGGCCGTCGAAGACGATCTGCCCACCGGCGAGGCCGATGATCCGGTCCGCAAAAGCCTTGGCGTAATCGAGCTGGTGCAGACTGACGATCACCGGAATGCGGTCTTCCTTGCAGATCGAGCGCAGGACGTTCAGCACGCGCTCGGATGAGGCCGGATCGAGCGACGCTACAGGCTCGTCGGCGAGGATCATCTTCGGCTCTTGAGCCAGCGCACGCGCGATGCCGACGCGCTGCTGCTGGCCACCCGAGAGGCTGTCGCAGCGCGTCAGCGCTTTTTCGAAAAGGCCCACGCGTGTCAGGCACTCAAGGGCCAGCCGTCGTTCCTCTTCCGAGAAACCAACAAGGGTGCGCCAGAAGGAATGCCGCCCAAGCCGGGACAAGAGGACATTGTGCATTGCCCCCATCCGGCCGATAAGCTGGTGTTGCTGGAAGATCATCGCCGTATCGCGGCGATGCGCCCGGATGGATTGAGTCGCATCCAGCGTTCCGATCTCCCGTGACAGGACCGCCCCGGATGTGGGCCGCACGAGCAGATTCAAGGTGCGCAGCAAAGTGGATTTGCCCGCGCCTGAAGGACCCAGCAACACCGTCAATTCGCCGTCTTCGAAATCAACGGTCGTCGGCTGCAATGCGACCGTGCCGTTCGGATAGATCACTTCGACCTGGTCCAGGCACAGGATTGGTGCCGCATCCGTCTTCGTATCGCTCCGATCAAAAGCCATCTGCTGCTGTCCCATATCGACCGATTCCCCTTCGTCACCCATTCTGCTACGCGATCAAAGCAACAGAATTATTACATATTGCGATTACCCTCTTGCCTTGATAGCAATGCGAAAAAAGGAAGGGATGACCTCAATGCGCGAAAAAATCATTGTGCCGAACTGGATCGAGGACGAGACACTGGCCACCCTACGGATGGTCGGCGAGGTCATTTCGAATGACAGCACAGAGCCGTTATCGTTCGAACGGCTGAAAGAGGTTTGTGCGGACGCAACTGCACTGATGGCCTTCATGACGGAAGCGGTGGACCGCGCATTTCTCGAAGCCTGCCCGCATCTGAAGATCGTGGCGGGGGCACTGAAAGGCTTTGACAACATTGATGTCACTGCCTGCACGGATCATGGCGTGTTGGTCACGATCGTGCCCGATCTGCTGACCGAACCGACGGCGGAACTCACGCTTGGGCTGATGATCGCTCTGACCCGGAACATGCGGGACGGCGATACGCACATGCGGACGGGCACCTACGCTGGATGGCGCGCGCGCTTTTACGGGGGCACGTTGCAGGGCGCTGTGGTCGGCGTCATCGGCGCGGGGGCTGTCGGGCGCGAAACACTGCGACTGCTATCCGGCTTTCGGGGAACGCGGCTTTATCACGATGTGACGCCACTGGATCCGACAACCGAGAAAGCGCTGAGCGCGCGCAAGGCTGCGCTGGACGAAATCGTGGCCACATCGGATTTCGTTGTTCTGGCGGTTCCTTTGACCGAGGCGACGCTTGGGATGGTCGATGCCGCATTTATCTCCCGCATGAAACCAGGGGCCTGCCTGATAAATCCTGCGCGCGGCAGCCTGGTCAATGAAGCCGACGTCGCATCCGCGCTCGAAACCGGCCATCTGGGTGGATACGCTGCCGACACCTATGAGATGGAAGACTGGGCCAGGCCCGACCGTCCACAGCACGTCCACCCCGCCCTGTTGGCTTCGGAGAAAACCGTTCTGACACCGCATATCGGATCGGCTGTGGTTGAGGTGCGGCGCGCCATCGCAGCCTCGGCGGCGGACAGCATTATCACAACGCTCAAAGGCGACCTACCCGAGACAGCGCTGAACCCCCAAGTCCTGAAAGGATAAGTGTGATGCTGAACCTGAGCCTTGTGCGGAGCTTTGTCGGTCTTGTCGAAGCGGGTAGTTTCCATGGCGCTGCGACCCGCTTGAAGATCGCACAACCGACAATTTCCCAGCATTTGCAAAAGCTTGAAGAGGATTTAGGCGTTCCACTGATCGAGCGTAGTCATGCTGGCAGCCGTCCGACACGGCATGGCGAACGCTTCCTGCCTCATGCGCGCCATCTGTTGAAATCTGCTGCACGCGCCGAGACCATCGCGCGCGACGACAGTCTGATCGTTGGGTGCAGTGGCAATATCGCCAGCTACTATATGGCCAAGGCGTTCAAAGGGTTTCTGGACGCGGAGGACTGGCGAGGCCGGTGGGAAATCACCTCGGCACCCAATCCCCGCATCGCCGAGATGCTACTGAGCCGGGAGATCGACATTGCGGCAATGGAATGGCCCCTTCCACACCCGGATGTCGCGGCAGAGCGGTGGCGCAGCGCGGAGATGATCGTGATCCTGCCCACCGACCATCCTTGGGCGGGCCGCCGCGAGATCACCGTCGAGGAGTTCCTCACACTTGAAATGATCGGCGGGGAAAGTGGATCCGGCACCGGCACGCTCCTGCGCGATGTGTTGGGCGACAGGGCCGGCGAACTGCGCACGCGCGCGAATGTCGGATCGACCGAAGCCGTCAAACAGGCTGTCATGTCCGGCTTGGGTGCTTCTATCATTCTCGCCGAAGCTGTAACCCATGAAATTGATACCGGCGCACTGATCGGTATTTCCATCAAAGGAATGGCGATGAAGAAGACATTCTTCACAGCCCGCCTGAAGACGATCAGAGACGACGAAATCGCAACAAAGCTGTCCCGCTTTCTAACTGGCTAGGACCGATCCGCAAACTGGCGCACGACTACATTTGATCTATGTAATGCAAAGCAATCACTCGGTGGCGGTTGGTCAGCACGGATCTTGATCCTGCCCGTTTCACTGAAGCCACCATCCATGCAGATCGCAGCATTGGTCAAAGTGGGCTTGGAGTCAGATTTCGCTGGCTGCTGATGAATGACCGGTGTTGTCGCTGCACGAGGTTTCATGGGTTTTCCATCATCCGCCTCCACCGATATTCACCTGTGAGGATAATATGTGCCCATCCGAGGGGCGAGATATGTGAGAGAAGATATGCGGGTGTATCGAGCCCAGCATTTTGTCGCGCGGCGACCGCAAAACCGAGTTGCTTGGTGTTCCAATAGATGATGATGGCGGTGAGCAGGTTCAGCCCTGCGATGCGGAAATGCTGGCCCTCAGTTGTACGGTCGCGGATTTCGCCTTGGCGACCGATCCGCAGTGCGTTCTTCAGGGCATGATGTGCTTCTCCTTTGTTGAGGCCAATCTGTGCGCGGCGCTGCATATCGGTATCAAGTAGCCAATCAATGATAAACAGCGTCCGCTCGATACGTCCGATTTCACGAAGGGCAATGGCCAGATCATGTTGCCGTGGCCGTGCTGCCAGTTTCTTCAGAAGCTGGCTCGGTTGCATTCTCCCGGAGAGCATCGTCGCGATGCAGCGCAACACGTCCGGCCAGTTGGCGATAATCGTGTTTTCGCGGATGCGGTCACCGGCCAGGCCTTTTAGTTCGTTCGGGACCCCATGACGATCAAAGACATGCAGCCGCTTTGAAGGTAAGTCCTTGATGCGCGGGATGAACCGGTAGCCGAGCAACGAGGTGGCCGCAAAGACGAGGTCTGTGAAGCCGCCCGTATCTGCGTATTGTTCTTTGATCCGTTTGCCGCTCGGGTTCATTAGCAGACCGTCCAGAATGTACGGTGCCTCGTTCACTGTAGCTGGGATCACCTGTGTGGCGAAGGGGCCATATTGATCTGATACATGGGTATAGGCTTTCAGGCCGGGCTCATGGCCGTACTTCGCATTGATCAGATTCATCGCCTCGCCCTGGCGTGTGGTGGGAAAGAACTGACCGTCACTGGAAGCGGTTTCACCAGCACCCCAGTATTTTGCCATTGGCAACCACGCCTGCGCCTCGATCACCATAGCCAGTGCCCGATTGATGGCCTCACTTTCCACGTGCCAGTTTGAGAGCCGGGCCAATTGCTTAAAGTTATGGGTACTGCTCGCCCCGGCCATTTTGCTGAGTCCAAGATTCAGACCCTCTGCGAGAACAACATTCAGCATGCCAAGCCTGTCTTTGCACGGTGCCCCGGTACGCAGATGGGTGAAGGCGTCAATGAACCCTGTGTCATTGGCCACCTCCGTGAGCATATCTGTGATCCGCACTTCTGGCAGGCGACGATAGAGGTCCAGGATCAGGCTATCGGCTTCAGCGGGAACGTCAGCTTCAAGGCGTTCGACGCGCAATCGCCCATCCTCGATGATCCCGCCTGGGAGGGCGCCGTTCCTGACTGCCTTGGCAAGCCTGTGCAGCCCGTCGTCCAGCCGTTGTTTTCGATCTGCAAGCCAGACTTCCGGCTTCAATGGCATCGACAATCCCATAGTCTGCGCGGCCTCGACCGGAACCAGAGCCTGTTTCAGGTCGCTGTAGCGGCGAGAATGAGCAAGCCAGACATCACCGGATCTGAAGGCCTCACGCAGATGGAACAGCACCGCGACAACCCAGAGACGGTCCCGGTTCGTTTCGGGGTCGCTGAGATGCCCTCGCCATTTTGATCGGGGCTGAAGAAATGGCGCAGAGCGGCTTGGAATATCTTGCCTGTCGCGGATCACATCGGCCGCCGCAAGCAAAGGCTGAGCCACACTGGCCCCTGTGATGTCCAATGTTGCCAGCATTCGGGGGGCATAGAGCTTGAACCGATGATACCCCTGCTCGACATAAGCCAGTGCACCCGCCTTGACGGTCTTACTGAGTGACCTTGCTGTTGCAACGAGGTTTTCCAGAGCATCCCAGCCACAAGATGCATCCACGGCACCGGCGATAGCCACCTCATCTCCCTTGGCGATCAACAATGTCGTGCCCAGAGTCTCAAACCCGGCCAGGGTCGCCGCGATCTCCGATTGCGCCGCGGTAACACGGGCATCGCAAATCCTCTTTGCCTCCCGCCAGATTGAGCCAACGATCCGGTCATGTGTTTCGACAACGGTATCTGCGATGGCAGCCGACCACTCAACGACGCAGGTGGCAAGGATGGCCAGTCGTCGATCACTGGTGATGTCCCGCAATCCATCCGTAAAGTAACGTTCCCCCTGGCGGCGAAGGCGTGTGACCCGATGTGCGGGAATGTCGTCCAGGATTGTTGGCGACAACGCGATCCCCTGCAGGAATTCCAGCCGGTCGAGCTGGCGGTTGATATCGGCAGAGTTCTTGCCCACCTCGAATTGTCGCAACCAGATGAAGCGGCTGATCCGGCTATCAGCGTCTTCATTGAGCAAACCGTTAAGTTTGGCTTTCATTTCGAGGTCGAGACGTGCCGCAATGCGAGCCTCGATCCGTTGTTCGGCCGCAACCAATGCGTCAGCACAGTGTCGTTCTATGACCGACAGGCCGGGCAGGACAACCTGTCGCCTGCGGCATTCCTCCACAAACCCGCGAACCAAACCCTCACTCGATTGAGCCGCCTCGGCGTGCTGGTCCAACCACCTCTGCATTTTCTTGGCATGTTTGCCAGCAAACATCTTGTAACCGTACATCTTACGCAGTGAGCCGAGATGTTCTCGTCGTGTCTTCTCACGGGCGGCATATTGCAACAGGTCATCTGGTTTCAGTCCAATTTGAGCGGCTATGAACCGGGACACAGGTTCCGGTATAACTTCGCCAGCCTTCAGCAAACGGCCCGGAAACCGAAAGGCACAAAGCTGAAGCGCAAAGCCGATTTGGTTTTCTGGTCGCCGCCGTGTGCGGATATGTTCAATGTCCTCATCATCCAGGGTGTAATGCCGCAGCAACGCCATCTCCTCTGTAGGGAGATCAAAAAGTGCCGCGCGTTGTCGCGCGGTCAGAACCGCTCGATGTGCCATCGGATTGTTCTTTCGTTAGGAGATGTGGTCTTTGAAAGTAGACATATTGAGACATCACGCTTGCCATGTCTTTTTCAATGTCTCAATATGGTTGTCGCATGAACCCTTAATATATTCGAGACCCCATGGCCAAAGTCGGATATGCCCGCGTCAGTTCAGTCGGACAATCTCTAAACGTGCAGCGTGAAAAACTGAGCGACTGTGACAAACTGTTCGAAGAAAAGCGCAGCGGCACCACCGATGCCCGCCCTCAGCTCAAGCAATGTCTGAATTATGTCCGTGAAGGCGACCAGCTGATTGTAACGCGCATCGACCGACTGGCCCGATCCACTTTGCACCTATGTCAGGTCGCGGAGACGCTGCGCGAAAAGGGCGTCGATCTTGTCGTCCTCGACCAGAACATCGACACATCCGATGCAACTGGTCGTCTGTTGTTCAACATGCTGGGTGCTATCGGCCAATTCGAGACTGAGATCCGGGCCGAACGGCAAATGGACGGAATCAAGAAGGCGAAAGATCGCGGCGTTCAGTTCGGCAAACGGCCTGCGCTCACCAATGATCAGATCGCAGAGCTCCGCGAAAAACGCGCTCAAGGTAAGCTGATCAAAGACCTCATGGCTGAATACAGCCTCTCTAAGGCCACCATCTATCGCTATCTCACCGAAAACGCGGCCTGAGCTCGACTACAGAAGCCCAATCCAGGCTTAACGCCCTATTCTGCACTCAGCCGGACTCGACCCCCAGAAGGCGACGATCTCCTTCTTGCTCGACGAGGCCAGCGTCACAGCCTCCTGGGCCAGACCCAGATCCTCGCCGAGGATCTTCAGGAGCCAGGCCTTCTTGAAGGTATCCGTCCGGTCTGACTGGCGTTGACCTATTCAGACGTCCAGTTCCAAGGCATCAGCTCGTCGATATGGAGCATTTTG
>MDTD01182240.1_pt1 | contig 12141 bp, 21 predicted proteins | sample 811221 | NCBI WGS metagenome assembly MDTD01 (sample SAMN05326646, study PRJNA326480) | marine metagenome | isolation source: seawater | place: Pacific Ocean: South West | collected 2011 | reverse complement strand
TCTACAAGCTCCCCTTGTGCGTTTGGGTTTGCAGCCTTTTCAACATCATCAAATCTTTCAGACAATAAAAAATTTGCCTCGCCTGATTTAATTCTGATATATTTAGTCATTTTTATCCTTTTTGTCTATAGTTAATTTATGCAGTTCTTTCGCCATTTTTGCATAAATTATTAGATCATCATAGTTATCTGACTTATATTTCTTGGTAGTTCTATATAGTTTTAAACCCATCATTAGCTTTGCAACTTCATGCGGATCAATATCATCTTTGAGTTTGTCGTGTAGTATCACATTGAATATAACAGAAATAAGTCTAAAATTTTCCTTATAGTCGCCATATTCTGCCTCACGACTTTCCATAATTTTTTTTAGTATCTGATCGTTCAAATCTATTGTTGCCATAATATAGGGGTGGCGGGGAAAACAACTAAAAAGAAAGCCAGAAAGGATTGGCTAAAAAAGAAAACCCCGCCACATGTTACAAAAGTATATATAAATTATTAATACCTTCGTGGTTTATTAGTAGCATAAGAACTAGGCTTTGCAAAATCCTTTTTATATGCAAAGTTTGGTGTTCCTCCGCCTCCTCCTTGTGATTGTTTTGAACTATTAGATGGCACTAACCTTACTGTTAATCCACCTGTAGGCTGATCATTTTCATCAGTAGTATCAAAACCTGCTGGATCATACCAAGTGTCTCCTATCTTTACACCTAGTTTCCATTTCTTACCTTCTGGTGATTTTGGATTTATAGGTGCTACCCAACTTGGGTGATTCGCTGCTGCTCTCTCTTCATTAGGGATCAGCTTTATATATATGTTATCCATATATTACTCCTTGTGTGTTTAATTTAATCTCTTGAGTTTCATACAAGTCAGTTATCTGCCTGTATTCTCTTTGAGACATTTTATTAGAATCAAATAGTTCGGGATATTCCTTTCTAAATTTCCTCAAAGCGAAGATGTCTTTTATACCTTTGACATGCTTTCTTATTTGATCCATATCGAGCTGCATATCCAACTCAATATTCCTTTTTCCATTTGTCTTTGGAATCTTTTGTGCAAATTCTCTCTTCAAACTTTCGACATATTTGCTGTCATCAAACATGCCTAAGAATACATCTGCACTCATACCTAGATGACTAAATGCTTTTGTCATTGCATCTGTCATAGCTTTCTTTGGTGCTTCATCATCTAAGCTACCATTCTTTTTAGATAAGTTTTGTACTGAACATACTGGTCCATATTCATACCATTTGCTATCTAAATAATATTTTATAGATACTTCAGCAAACACCAAACCATCTAAATATTTATATTCTACAGTATATTTCCAACCTTTACCTACTGGACCAAACATACTGGTCATCATCTGTATTTGATATTGTGGATCAACTGTTGTCAACTCCTTGCCAAACTTACCGAATGGCTTTGTATATTTAGGATCAGTTTTTTTTAACTTATCCCATATCTGCATTTTATTATTTTGCATCTAACCCCCATAGTTGTTTTATCTTTTGTTTTTGTTGTTGTATTAAATCCCTATAATAAAAAGGATGATTTAATTCTGGTGGTTCTGCAAAGTGTGCTAATTTATTTAGATCACCTTTACAGAATATAATTAGTTGCTCCCATGATAATAATTTTTGAGTCATAATATTGTATTGTTCTTCTAAATAATCTTTTGATAAAAGCTCATGGCTATCATCAAAGATCACATAATCTTTTTCATTTACATAAAACAAAAAAGGTTTTCTTTTGGTGCAATGATAATAAAAAGATAGTTGACTTGCATGTAGATGATCAGGCTCAGTTGGTAAGTTTGTGGTAGCAAGATAATATTCATCCTTACCTTTTTTCTTTCTTAAACTTGGTGGCTTAGTTTTAGCTTCAGCTATGGCATTGTTGCTTTCATAATCTATACGACCAATAATATCATGCAGCATATCTTTTAGTTTTGCAGCTACATATCTTTCAGCGACTAACTTTTCATTACCAAATATTTCTTTCAATACTTTAAATATATTTTGTATAGTTTGGTGTGCAGCTTCAAGCATAACTTCTCTTGCTACTTTATCTTTATCATCCACCGGTTCGCTGTCTTTATTTATTCTTTTAAGCTCTTGGTCAAAGACTTCATTGTAATTTTTATTGGTAAGTTTGATTCGTTTATCACTTGCAAAAAGAACTTCACATTTTAGCCTTTGAGCTGTGTTATTTGTAAGATTACCAAAGGGTGCTTTGTATCTAATCTTGAATGATCTTCTGACTTCTTGCGGTAAAGAATAGTTAATTAAAAACCTTGTAAAGTTCTGTGAAGAGGTAGGTGACCAATGGTCTAATCCTTTGCCACCATTAAAAGTCTCAAAATATTCTTTCATTGTTTGATTTATGTATACTGATTTATACCAGTTTGTCTACAATTTTTTCATAATTAAATGGATATATTATTAAACCAATTTGAGTATCATTAGATTTCTTTTTAAATCTTTTATCGTATAATTTTTCTTGTCGACAATAACTCAAAATAGATGTTGCAAAAGAAAGTTTTTGTTTTATCCAATATTTATTTTTATAAAAGTTTAATTGTTTTTTTGTTAGTTTTGGCTTTTTACCATGCCATATATTCAATGGATCATAAGTTATTTTATACATTTTTTTCTCCTTAATTGTTTTTAAAATACATTATACCATATCGGTTATCTTTGTCAAGTGTTTTTTTTTCTTGCAATTCTTAACCTTTATGGTATCAGCAGATTTTCAGAAAGGAGTTTATGAAACTATCAGATTGGATAAAAAAGAATAACCTAAGTTATTCACAAGCAGCTAATAAGTTTGGTATTATAAATATAAATCCTGCAACCAATGTTCAACGCTATGCAAAAGGTGATCGAATACCTCACCCGGTAGTAATGAAAAAGATTGTTGTAGCAACCGATAATAAGGTACAACCTAACGATTTTTATGAAGAATACTGGGAAAGAAAAAAAGTTTAAATACAAAAGGGTTAAGATATATTGGATTGACATTGTATCAAACTCTGAGTGGATGAGCTTAGAAAAAGCAAAGGATCAAGTATATTCTATTTGTGAAGATACAGGCTATTTATTATACAAAGATCAAAAGAAGTTAATCATCTTTGCTTCACATAGTTTTGATGATGATGGCTCACTTACAGTTGGCAACACTACAGTATATCCAAGATCAGTAGTCAAAAAGATAGAGGTATTAAAATGACTTATGAGGGTATGTTGGAAGAGATAGAAGCTGCTGATAAGGTTAAACAATTAGAAAAAGAATTAGATATTATAAAAACAGAAAATGAAATAAAAGATTACGAAATAAGAAAGCTCAAAGATAAGGTAGATATGCTGCAAAAACAAAAAAAGATACTGCAAAACTCGATAAGGAAGTATGGAAAGGTAAAAATAAAAAATGACAGGTCACACAGCAGAAACACATAAAACAATTAGAAAAAATCAAGCTCTTAATTTAGATGCTTACCACCATCCAACTGAAAAAATAGAACAACTTAAAAAATTTAATTTTAATAATTTTAAAATTTTAGAAGTTTTTGCTGGTAAAGGAAATCTTACAAAATACTATAGATCTATAAGCAGCAAAGTTGTTTCTATGAATAAAGAAACTACTGGCGACAGCTTTGAATATATTTACAAAGTTAGATACAGTAAAGATAAATTTGATTTAATTGATATTGACAGTTATGGCTACCCAGATAAATTTTTTCCAGTAATTTTTGAATGTTTAAAAGATAAATCTTATTTAATTTTTACTTTTCCAGTTGTTGGCGTTAATTGTTTAAATGGAATAACTGAACAACATTTTATTAATTTTTGGAGATCAAATAGACCAACGATTGGAGACGTAGTTGGATGTATAACTGATTTTGCATTAAGAAATTGGCAATTAGCTAAGTTGGTTGATGTAGTTAAAATTAAAAAAATTTGGAGATTTGTATTTTCAATAGAAAAACAAAAAGCTACCGAACTTTGCAATGTAAAAAATAGATAATGGCTAGATGGACATACGCTTTTAGCAATGGTGGTTATAACGATTGGCACAGACAATTTGAAGGATTAGCCGGTATAGACATAGATTTTATTGAAGTTTGTCCTAAATGTTATCAACCTTTAGCTGTAAAAGAGACTTGCTATGACAAGGGTCAAGTTTACAAGGCTACAACCCTTACAAAGATAGTCGCTAATGCTCTTGAGATACCCGGATTTTTAGTTTTTTACACTCCTATGGGTAAGGATATGAAATTTAGGATAAAACGCATTACAGAGCCTGTGAGTGCCATATACGAGCTATCACAAGACCAATGGCTAGGCTATCTATATGAGTTGCATAAAGAACACAGGAGGTGTTGCAAAAATGCAACAGAAGTATGAGCCACACATAAGGGTTAAGTTTTCCTTGTTTAATGATACGCAGTTTAGAACCATTCCAAACAAGCAAAAAGCTAATACAATTATGGTATTCATTTGTTTACTAAAGTTTGCAAATGCCAAGACTTTACAATGCTACCCACGCAAAGCCACAATCTCAGATATGATTGGTTTATCACGATCCACAATTTATCGTTGCACGACCCTGTTAGAAAAAGCGGGGATTATACAGAAAAAAAGGCTAAAATCTACTATTCTTTACACAATAAACCCTGATTACATTGTAGGTTATAAACAAGACAGGTCACACAGACACTATGATAGGTCACACAGACACATCGGTGTGTCTGATAGATCAGTATTAGAAGAACTACCATATAAACTAACTAGATTAACTACCTTTATAAAAGGTCTTGCGGAGAGTGGTAGCGATAAAGAAACTATTTTAAAACAGATAGCGAATAACTTTACTAAGCAAGAACTAAACCAAGCTATTGATAATAATGATAACCCTTATCTTTGTAAACAAGCTCTTGAAATACAAGGGGATGCTGCCAAGAATTATGTACCAGCTCATATAATAAAAAATGCTGTAGATAAGGTGCGGAAAAAAACTAATTACTTTTATAAGAATAAGGTAGCTAAGAATAAGAGGGAACATGGCAGGATTTCAGCAACGAAAAGTTTTTTGTCAAAGTCTGACAAGAAGAAGTAAACGACCCTGTAGAGCAAAAGGTTATCCAACCGCTAATGGCAAATTTTTATGTATGTTTCATGGTGGTAATAATATAAAAGGATTTAACCAAAAAAAATATACACATGACACAAGAATCAAAGCACTCTCAAAGCTCAAACAATTCAGAGATAAAACAATCGAACAAGTCACAGAATACTATAACGAAAAAGTCAAGCCAAGAATTGGAACTAATGAAAAATCAAGATACTATTATAAGCAATCTTATCGAAGGAAAAACCCTTACCGAAATAATACAGGACCAAAAGCTCAACCCCTCACAAATCAGCTTGATGAAGTTTTACGCCATCTTAAAAAAAAACAAGGAACTAAATGACAAGATTACTGACGCTAGAAAAATTGGTATCCAAACATTAATAGACAAATTGCTACAAATCTTTCAATACCAAGAAGTTGAAAATCCAAATCAAATACTTTGGATCAGAGAAAAAACAAAATTTATTACTTATCTAGCCGGGAAGCTAACAGATTTATATTCGGATAACAAACCTGTAAAGCAGAATATAGATCAGAAAATTTCTGTATCTTGGCAAGATAATGATATTCTGGATGTAGACGCAATCGAAATTGATGATAAAACAAACCCCTTGCCATAATTAAATGGCAAAGGGTTGTAAGCTCTAGTTTACTCATTAATAACTAGCTTTTAATTTTAAATTTACTTCAATGTAATCATTATAGTTATCAATCATATCTGAATGGTAATCTAGCTTTCTTACAAATTCAAATAGATCATAACAATCTCCAATATCTATTGACTTACCTTTTTTTATTATTGGGTTTTTAAGATCAATATGTTTTTTCTTTTTATGATCGTATCTTGATGTTGTCTTATCAACTTTTGTTAATACAACATCTTCAAAGTGTATTACTGGTTTCATAATTGTTTACCTTTAGTTGTTTCCTTTCAAATTCTAATATAACCATAAAGGTTAATATGTCAAGCATAAAATATTCTAATTTATTACTTCATTAATATTGTAGTTTATTACTTCATTAAAATGTAATTTATTATGTAAAAAGAAATCTAATTTATTATTTCGTTGTATGTTTATTTTTTTTTTTTTTTTAAATTATTTCCTGTCCTTGCTTATTAAATTTTTTATTAATATTAGGCACATATAAAAAGCCATTATCTTTTAATTGTTTTAATGTATTATAAAACCATATATTATTGATATTGTGTTGAAATTCAGTTAAATTTTTATAGTATTTTCTGGACCAATTATATCGCTTGTGAGTGGTGGAGCATTTGCTGCTGTTTTTTGCGGTCATATAGTTTTTTATTTTTAGTTATTTTGTTTTTAAAATGTCTTAATTGTTTAGCTATGGGGTTTCTTTTTTTGTTTAATTTTTGCATTAATTAAAATACAATAGAACCCAACAAAAAACCAACTAAAAAACATTGATATTCATGGCGGTAGTATAATTCATAAAATTTTAACGCTTCAATAAATTTATTCACTTATAAGAACCTATTAAATTAGCTATTATTTTTGGCGTTATCTTTTTTGGTATTGGTAGCCTATATTTGAGCCAATCGGTCCAGTATTGTTTAACCCGGTATATCTTTTTAATAGGTACTTGATACATATTAAAATTGTATTTTTTCATATAATACCCATTATATATACAAAAAAATATAGCCAAGATGTAAAACCCGCAGCAGCTATAATAAGCGTTGCTATTGTTATTCCTGTATTCATTTTTTATATTCCTTAATGTTTTTAGTTTCAAAACCCCATTTGTTTATTTTATAATCTAAAGCTGTTTCTAAATCTTCCTCTTCATTAGATTGTTGCTTGATTGTCTCTTCGTTTATTTCTTTATTCCCCTTTTGTTTTATATGTTTTGTATCATCATACATAGAACACCATTGATAAAAATTATCATCATTCATTTTTTTTATTTGTTCCTCATTGTATAGTTTGTTGTTTTCATCACTATAAGGAACATTCCATTGAATATAAAAGCTACTATCTTCATTAAGTAGATTATCATATTCTTGTCTTGCTTGTTCTTTTGTTTTCATATAGTTGTTTTAAATAATATAGACATTTTGGCTATATATTAACATGGTTAATAATGTCGCATGTATATAAATATATATAGACATTTTGGCTATATAGTTATAAATGTTTAAATGTCAATTATGACAAAAAACAAACTAATAAAAGAAGGATAACATGAAACCAATAAGAAGTAACGAGCTTGAGCATTATAAAGAAGAAATTAATAAAAAATTTCGACATAAAGCACAAGCCATTGAAAGCGAAATACAGCAAGAAGCTCAAACGCTTTCAGATAAAAAAAAACCTAGCTTTCAAAAATTAGTCAAGGTTGATAAAAAAATGGCTAATTTAATTGAAGCTGAAAAAAAATATAAAAAGCATCTAATGAATAAGGACGCTGTTGAACGAAAGCTTTTAGAAGATGTAAGAAAAAAAGCTAAAGAAGTTGCGGATCATTGCAACAGGGTCAAAAATGTTCGTGATTGGTCCGATAGTTTTAGCACTTACTCACATAGACATGAAATAGATGATCAAGCTAGTGACTATTTTGAAAGCAGATTAAATGATGCTTGTTATCAAGAAGCTATTAAACATGTAACAGACAATCATAAACTTAGAAAAATATTAGAATCTAAGCGTGAATTAGCTTATAATATCTTATATTCTGGCGGTGATATAAACGCTATATTAAGAGAATTAGTTAAAGCGTTTAAAAGTGCTGATATTGATTACGCTGTACCAAGCTCATTACTTCAATTAAGTAAATAATAATAAACAATTAACCCCTGATTAATTAACTTTAGTCAGGGGTTTTTTATTGCCTGTATTAAACTTAGTATCATTACATAGACCCCCGCAAAATTTTTACTCGCATATATAAGCGGTTATTGGTTCCGATAATCATAAATTATCACTAGTAATTATTTACTGCATTATCTAGCTTTTTTGTTTTGTTATAGGGGGGTATATCCCCTGTTTTACGCTGCGGTCTAACTATATATATACATGGGAATAGAGGACACCCTTACAGACAGCCACCCTTTGACACCAAGAGCTTTATAAACTAGATATGGTATATGAATGATTTTTTAAAACAAGGTTTAGAGTCAGTTGCTTTTATTGAGAAAGATACAAACAATGTAGTTATAGTCTTTGAAGGTTTTTCTAATGAACTAGCTTCACAGCTATTTATTACTTTTGCTATGGTTAGTCTTGGATTTGACTACGAAACAACTGATGACATGCCTAGTAAATCAATTCACTAAGTATGGATATTAAAATACCTTATACACCAAGAAAACATCAAGCATACTTGCACAACCAAATTTCAAGAAGCAGATGGTCTGTCTTAGTTTGCCACCGAAGATTCGGCAAAACAGTTTGCATGATCAACCATTTGATTAGATCAGCTCTAACTTCTAAAAACAAGAACCCAAGATATGCCTACATTTCGCCAACATTCAAACAATCAAAAGCTATCGCATGGGATTACATGAAACAGTTTACAGCCAAAATACCTTTCACAAAGTTCAACGAAACAGAACTGAGAGTTGATTTACCAAATGGCTCTCGTATCACCTTGCTAGGCTCAGAGAACTCTGACAGCTTGAGAGGTATATATCTTGATGGCTGCGTGATTGATGAGTACGCAAATGTCAATGACAAGTTGTTTCCTGAGATTATCAGACCAGCACTATCCGACAGAAAGGGGTACTGTGTTTTTATTGGTACACCACAAGGTATGAATAATAATTTTTATGAATTATATCAACATGCACAAGGAGCTGATGATTGGTTTCATTATAAAGCTAAAGCTAGTCACACAAAGATTGTAGATGAAGAGGAGTTGACCAAAGCGAAAGAAGTCATGGGTGACAAGAAGTTCTTGCAAGAGTTTGAGTGTGATTGGATTGCAAACATTGAGGGAGCTATCTATGGTGATGAGATCGCAAAACTTGAAAACAAAAGACAGATTACAAGAGTTCCATACGATCCGAGCTTACCTGTGTCGACCAGTTGGGATTTAGGAGTTTCAGATCATAGCTCGATAATATTCTATCAACAACTTGGTAGAGCCATAAATATAATTGACTACCATGAAGAGAGAGGCAAAGGATTACCGCACTATATTCAGATGATCAAAGAGAAAGAATATGTTTACAAGGATCATTTTGCTCCGCATGATATTGAAGTTACTGATTTTAGTAATGGCAAAACCCGGAGAGAGGTCGCCTATCAGCTAGGAATTAGATTCAGAGTTGTTCCTAAAATACCTTTGGAAGATGGTATACACGCAACTACCATGACGCTGCCTAGATGTTGGATTGATGTTGACCATTGCAAAAACTTGATAGATGCGTTAAGACATTACCACAGGAAGTATATTGATAAAAATAGAATGTTTAGATCAAAGCCTGTGCATGATTGGAGTTCACACGCTTGTGATGCCATGAGGTATCTAGCAGTTGGATTACAAGAATTAAATACTAGACAAGTTGCACCGCAAAGTGTAGCAGATAATAGTTATAGGATTTTATAATATGGGATTTTTAAGACCGAAAACACCAGAGTTGCCGCCAGTACCACCGACACCAGAGCCGCCAAGTTCAGAGTTATCCGAAGAGGAAAAAGAGAGAATTAAAAAAGAACAAGATAAAATTAGAAGAATGAGAAAAGGAAGAAAATCAACAATACTAACAGGTCCACTTGGAGTTCAAGAAACTGAAGAGGATGCGTTAGAAACATTACTAGGGAAATAATTATGGGAGCAGCATCAAGCGGAGGATCAGACGATCAAGTTTCAGGAGCAGAAGCAGTAGCTTCTGGAGGTAAACTTAAAACTTATGGTTCAAGAAAAATTGGAGATGTAAACAAACAGATTGCAGAACAAAATAGAAAGAATCAAAAAAGTAGAGCAAGTTTATTTGATAGATCATTAGCTGTTACAATAGCTTCTGGTATTACTAATTCTAAAATTGTAAGAGATAATAATTACAAAAGAAGAGTTGCGTTTGCAAAGAAAACTGGAAAATTTAAAAATACAGATTTGACAAGCAGAGAGTTTGTTTTATCAAAAGGATTTAGAACACAATTAGATGCACTAGGATATGCAAAAAGTTTGAGAGGACCAGAAGGTCAACCAGATAAAGATACACCAAGAGTTATAACAAAAAATATTGGTGGAACTAATGTTCAGATGGAATCTCCAACAGAAGCTGAAGTCTCACAATCTTCATCTACAGATACAACTTACGATGCAAGAAAAACAAAAAAAAGAGGTAGAAGAATTACAATCCTTGCAAAGAACGCAGGAAACTTTACACTTAGTAAACCAACATTGCTAGGAGTCTAATGGCAAAAACAGATTTAACTAAAAGCATCATGTCTCGTTTTGATCGACTCAAAACAGGTCGACAAAATTGGGAAACGCATTGGCAAGAGGTTGCTGATTTTATGATGCCAAGAAAAGCTGATGTCACAAAAACAAGATCAAGAGGTGACAAGCGAACAGAAAGAATTTTTGATTCCTCTCCACTACAAGCGGTAGAATTGTTAGCTGCATCTTTACATGGAATGTTGACTAACCCTTCTACTACTTGGTTCACACTAAGATATAAGGATGCAGGTTTAGATGCAGATGATGAAGCAAAACTTTGGTTGGAAAGTGTAACTGAAACTATGTATACAGCTTTCAATAGATCAAACTTTCAACAAGAAATATTTGAACTATATCACGATCTAATTACATTCGGCACAGCAGCAATGTTTATAGAAGAAGATACAGAAGATTTATTAAAATTTTCTACAAGACACATAAACGAAATATATATTACAGAAAATGACAAAGGTAGAATAGATACAGTTTACAGAAAATTTAAAATAACAGTAAGAGCTGCGGCTCAACAGTTTGGTAATTCTATATCAGAAGAAGTAAATAATTTAGTAAACAAAGACCCATACGAAGAGATAGATATACTTCATGCTGTATATCCAAGAAATGATTTTGATCCTACAAAAAAAGATTCAAGCAACATGCCTTTTGAATCTGTTTACATGGAATATAAAAATGGAAACGAACTATCAGTATCTGGCTTTCAAGAGTTTCCTTTTGTAGTACCAAGATACTTAAAAGCATCACATGAAATATATGGTAGATCACCTGCAATGACAGCACTACCAGATGTTAAGATGCTAAATGAAATGTCAAAGACAACTATCAAAGCTGCACAAAAACAAGTAGACCCACCATTACTTGTGCCTGATGATGGTTTCTTATTACCAGTTAGAACTGTACCGGGAGGACTAAATTTTTACAGATCAGGAACTAGAGATAGAATTGAACCACTAAATATTGGTGCAAACAATCCACTTGGTTTGAACATGGAACAACAAAGAAGAGATAGTATTAGAGAAGTGTTTTATGTTAATCAGTTGATGTTGCAACAAGGACCACAAATGACAGCAACAGAAGTTATACAAAGAAACGAAGAGAAGATGAGATTGTTAGGACCAGTATTAGGCAGATTGCAATCAGAGTTACTCAAACCTTTGATCGACAGAACTTTTGCAATACTACTTAGAAATAATCAGTTTGCACAAGCTCCTGAATTTTTATCAGGTCAAGACATTGAGATTGAATATGTATCACCACTTGCAAAAGCACAAAAGTCTACAGAGCTTTCATCTATAACAAGAGCGATAGAAATATTAGGATCACTTGCTAATGTTGCTCCTGTATTTGATTACATAAACTTTGATGCGTTGGTTAAGCATGTTGCGGACTTAGTTGGTGTACCACAAAAAGTATTGAAACTACAATCACAAGTAAATGCTGAAAGAGAAGCACAAGCACAACAAGCAGAACAAATGGAACAAATGCAACAACTACAACAAGTCGCAAAAGCGGGAGGAGACATAGCTCCATTGGCAAAGGCTTTACCTGAAGAGGCAAAAGCTGTAGCTAATGC
>MDTD01107206.1_pt1 | contig 12141 bp, 10 predicted proteins | sample 811221 | NCBI WGS metagenome assembly MDTD01 (sample SAMN05326646, study PRJNA326480) | marine metagenome | isolation source: seawater | place: Pacific Ocean: South West | collected 2011 | reverse complement strand
TTCTTCTGCTGGATGAACCGATCAGCCAACTTGATCCACAGGGCTCTGCTGACATTCTGGCCTTGCTCCAACAGCTCAAAACGGAACGAAACCTGACCATCGTCATGATTGAGCACACCCTTGAAGCTGCCCTCCCCCTGGCTGATCAGGTGCTGATTCTGAATCACGATGGTGGCATTGCCGACAAACTGCCTGCGAACGAGATATTGAACCATCTGAACCTACTACAGGATCTCGGTCTGAATGTCCCTCAACTTTCAGAGCTCTTCACCCTGCTCGGACGGGAAGAAAAACCACTTCTACCAGAACATGCGCCCTTACTGAAGGTGAAAGTGCCACCAGAGTCGAACTTTCTCCCCCACCCTCCACAGAGAGATATCGTGACGCTGGATCAGGTCAACTTTCGTTATGGCAAAAACATGCCAGACATCCTGCAGAATCTGTCTCTCAAGCTTCATGTCGGTGAGCGTGTAGCTCTGATGGGGACAAACGGTGCTGGTAAATCAACCTGCCTTCACCTTCTGGCAGGTCTGATCGATCCCACCATCGGAGCGTGTGACTGGCGACAGTCCCCCGTCGTTGGCCTGCCCGTGCAGAACCCGGACCTGATGCTAATCTCGGACTCGGTCAGAGAAGAGCTTGCTTTCATGCCACGGCACCAAAAATGTACGGAAGCGGATTCCAGGGAGCGTGTAAACATCACCATGCAACAACTGGGCCTGGATTTGCTGGCGGATCAGCAACCCTTCGCTTTATCGCGTGGCCAGCGTCTACGCACCGCGGTAGGTTCCACCCTCACCGGTAAGCCGTCCGTCCTGCTGCTGGATGAACCCACCAGTGGTCAGGATCGGAAGCATATGCAAGGGCTGATGGAAACCGCGTGCAGGCATGCCGACCTGCTGGTCTTCTGCACCCATGATCTCGACATGGCCGTGCAGCACGCCACCCGTCTCATTATTCTGCATGAAGGTCGCATCCTCGCTAATGGCACTCCGCGTGAAGTGCTGCAGTACCCGGATATCCTCAAGCAGGCCAATATCTGTCTCACTTCTCTTCAGCAGTATCTCAGCACACTTGGGCTTCAGGGCATGCCGCTTGAGCAAGCCGTCCTGCACCTTTCCAGCGACACTGCAGAGGTTGAACCAAAGTCCTTACCAGCGGAGTCAGCACGAACATCCCCAAAATCCATACTTCCGCCCCCTCCATCCTGGCTGAACCGCGTTGATATCCGTCTCAAAATGGCCACGGGCTTCTGCATCTCCCTGCTGGCGGTGACCATTGATCACGCCCCTGCGCTGACTGTATTGGCATGTTGCGGTGGGTTGCTGGTGCTGACAGCCAAACCATCCCGCGCGCAATGGCGGCTTGTGCTCTATTCTCTGGGTCTGGTGGTCTGGGGGATGATTTTCAGCCAATCGATCTTTTATGAACGGCACCCCAGACAGATTCTGCTTACACTGATTGCCCCCAATGCCTTTCTAACCGACGGCATCCGCATCTATGCAGAAGGCATCACCCATGGTTTACTGCAGTCGTTGCGCTTTGTCGCTTTAGGAATGACTGGCTATGCCATCTGTTTTTCAACTCCCGCAGACCGCTTCATGACAGGGTTGAGAGCCCTGAAACTGCCGTACAGCCTCTCCTTCATGACCGTCAGTGCCATTCGCTTTGTGCCAGTGGTTGCCAGGGAAGCACTCATTGTCCGTCAAGCCTTGAAGCTGAAAGGCTACCGTCCGTTCCGCTCCGGTACCGTCGATACCATCAAAACTGAAATCTGCAGTCTCCGCCCGGTGTTGATGGGAACTATTCGTCGTTCACAGGACATGGCGCTATCCATGCAGACCCGTGGCTTCTCCCTCCATGCTTCCAGAGCTGCGCTGCTGCAAAAACCGTTCACACCAAGAGCTTTCGCCGCGCTTCTTGTACTGACAGGCTTGACGATCGCCATCCTTTCCTGCAAACTACTTTTCTGGCTCTATCAGCATCAATGGTTTTATCACCCCACCCTACGCCCACTTTACGCCTGGGTACGCAATTTTTTATGACCTTTCGACTCCTTCTCACGTTTCTGCTGACAACATACGCCGTCCTTGCCGGTTGGCCGGGGATCAAAGGGATGCCGGATACGGCACGCACCGAGCATGGCACTGGTCCCTTCCTGCCATACACCATCCATTCACTGGATCTGGGAAAGGTGGAACATCTTGTCCGTGGCGGAATCGAGCCAGAAACTCATCTGGCCTTTTCTCTGGACGGCAGCCAGCTCGCAGTCGCAACTGCAACCGGAGACCTGATAATTCTAGACGTAAGTTCCGGAGAAAAAATCTTCAGCCGAAAAATACCCGAAGGTTTTGTGAAAAAGGTCGCCTGGTCTGCAGATGGCAAGATCCTTTTTTCCGGCGAGCAGTCACCCGACGGCACCATTGCGGCACGCAATCCAATAAACGGCGATATCATCTGGAGCTTTGATCTTTCAACCGATCTGGGAGCAAGCGAACCACCGGCACCCGATGATATTTACGGCATGTTTCGCTTTCCGGGCTGTTATCAACTCAAAGCGCTGCAGGATGGTGGGGTTCTTGCTCTGGGTCTTCATGCCTGGGGTGTTTTCAGCGAACAGGCGACCATGAAACGCCTCTCCAGAGTTTATCGATTTTCCTCGACAGGCAAATTGCTTTGGGCTTATCCACAGAAAACCCCTGCATACATGTCTCTGGTCTATGCAGACTCTGATCCTGCGGGCCGCCGAGTTGCCATCCTCACCGGCATGGAAGCGGGAGTCGTAGACAATCGGCCCGAGCAAATCCCAGCTCCGCCAGGAAGTTTGCTGGTGCTGAATGGAGAAACCGGAGAGCGCATTGGCAGCCATACCTTCCAACCATTGCGCCCCTATTTCGATGCAGTCGGTTTCTGGCAATCAGTTTCCGTAAGCAAAAATGGAAAGCAGGCCAGTATCGGCATGCATGATGGCCGAGCTTTCCTGCTGGACCTCGACACCGTGGAACTGACGCACACCTTCAGCTTCGGAAAGCCCATGCTTATCAGTGGAGTACCGGTCAGCGCCCGTGCCAGCTGGTCGCATCTGGCATCGAATGGCATCGCCTATTTCCAGACTGGCGATACCAATGTCCCCAACGCTTCAGCCATGGACCATGTCGTGCAACCTCCGGGTCCGCATCCACATGCCAATACCATTGATGCCATTGATGCAGAATCCGGCAAAACAGTCTGGCGCTATCGGAGCGGTCACGCCTATCAAAACTTCTGGACCAGCCAAGATGGTCGCTGGCTGATGACAACTGCCCGTAAATCTTCCGGCAAGCAGAAAGAAGCCTCTATCCTCCTCTTCGATACCCACCGTTCGGGGGGTGGCAGCCGGAAGCTGGTTTACAAAGTGCCGGTGCAGGGCATGCTCTTTTACCAGGCAGCAATGAGTCCTGATGGCAGTATACTGGCTTATATCGAAATTCCTTATCTGGAAGATGAAAACGGTTCATTGCGAGGGTCCTACAAACTTCACCTGACTCGTTGATCCAGCAGGAAACCCGACTTTCCGGTCAATGGCTCTGGCATCCATCCGCGACTTGACCTATAATACCGCTCTCTTTTATCATCAAATCCCCGAAAGAGCTGCTATGATTTCCCGATTCGCCGGTGCCCTGATCTGCCTTTGCGCCATTCTGCTCTTTGGCTGCGAACAGCACAGCAACACCGAGACACCAGCGCTTCAGCTATCAGAGAACCAGACTGCTGCGCCCACAGATGTGGTGCAGATTGCAGTCACCGGTATGACCTGTCAGAATTGTGCTGATTCCATTTCCAAAACCGTCACCAACCTGAACGGTGTCTCCTCCTGTGAACTTACTTTTGACAGCAAAATCGCAACTGTGACCTATGATCCCGCTGTCGTTACCCCGGAAGTTGTTACCGCTTCCATTACCGCCATGAAATACGGTGCAGAGCTGGCCAAACCAACTGCTGAAGCTACTCCGTAACCTTTATTTGAGCTAAGAAAGGGATCCAAGTGTCCGATTCGACTATGTCCTCTCTTGCGTCTGAGCTGAGAGCCTTAGAGAAGCGAGTAAAGGACTCCTTCGAACCTGCCGACTTCTCCCACCTGCGTAAGATCGAGCGTATCGGTCGCATCTTCACGATACTTGGATTTGCATCTGCCTGGACCGGAATCAATCCAGCAAGTGCTTTTGCCATCAGTCTCGGCATCTTCACCCGCTGGCTGGTCATGCACCACGTCAACCACCAGGGTTATGATCAGGTACCAGGAGTGCCAGAACGCTATACCAGCCCGGTCTTTGCTCAAGGCTGGCGTCGTTTCGTTGACTGGTTCGACTGGATTCTGCCTGCTGCCTGGGCCTATGAGCATAATACGCTTCACCATTATCATACGGGTGAAGAACTCGATCCCGATCAGGTGGAGATCAATACGGATTTTCTGCGCGAAATGCGGGCTCCCAAATTCTTCAAACTGATCATCCTGACCATCATTGCCTGTACATGGAAATTCACCTACTACGCCCCGAATACCATTGGCTGCCTGGACCCCAAAACCCTCAAGCGCCGCAAAAAGGATGATATCAAGCCTATTGGATTCAGTGAACTGCTCTCTTTTCATCGTGCGGATGTCCGTCGCCTTTGGCGTTCCTGCTATCTGCCATTCGGCCTGTTTCATTTTGCCTTGATTCCCGCCCTCTTTCTGCCACTGGGAACTGAGGCAGCGCTATTTGTACTGATCAACCGCATTCTGGCGGAGTTCATGACCAACGTCCATTCCTTCCTGGTCATCGGACCTAACCATACCGGCTCAGACATCCACCGATTTGACCACCACTTCAAGACTGCCGATGACTTCTATCGCATGCAGGTTCTGGGTACGGCAAACTACATCACCGGTCGTGAATGGGTAGACTACCTGCAGATTTACCTCAATTACCAGGTTGAGCACCATCTCTTCCCCAAACTGCCTATGAGGCGCTATCGCGAAATCCAGCCGGAAGTCAAAGCGATCTGCCTGAAATATGACCTTCCTTATATCGAGGAAAACGTCTTTTACCGCCTGTACCGGATGGCGCGGGTTTGTATCGGGATTGACTCGATGAAATTTGTCAGCGAATCTGATCACGTTCAGGCTCTGAAAAGAGTGGATGCAGATTCCCTCAGTCAGGCATCCTGACCGTCCTGACAATTCCAGGAAGTCGTCCAGCGAGATCTTGCACCAAGGCAAATTGTGGCTAACTTCCAGCACACACAGGATGACTGACCTGAGGGGATACGAGCCAGAGACGGTAGAGCGATTTACGGATCTGCCACCATGCCACCAATTGTTGGTCTGACAATCCTGCCTGAACATTCAAGTCAGAAACCTGCGCATGTACGTCATCATCCAAATTCCCTGCTTCAATGAGGAGCAAACCCTTCCTGCGGTATTGGAGAGTTTGCCAAAATCCTTACCAGGAGTCAACAGGCTTGAAGTCCTGATCATCAATGATGGCAGCAAAGACAAAACGGCAGACGTTGCCCGTGAACTGGGCGTGCAACATGTAGTCAGTTTCCCTTGCAACCGGGGTCTGGCTTCTGCCTTTTCTGCAGGGATTGAAAAAGGCCTGAGTCTGGGAGCTGATATCATTGTCAACACCGATGCCGATCATCAGTATCCCTCCCACTATATTCCTCAGCTCATCCAGCCTATTCTGGACAAACAGGCGGATATCGTCATTGCAGATCGACAGACCGAAACCATCAAACATTTCTCCCCCCTGAAACGCTTCCTGCAAAAACTGGGTTCCAAAGTTGTCTCTTTTGCCTGTGGCAGCCCTGTTCCTGATGCCCCCAGTGGCTTCCGTGCTTACAGCCGCGAAGCAGCGTCCAGGCTACATGTTTACAATCGCTATACCTATACGATTGAAACCCTGGTCCAGGCATCCCATCAAGGGCTGCACATTCACTGGATTCCCATTGAGGTCAATCCCACTGATCGGCCTTCGCGCCTGGTCAGAAGTATGCCGGCCTATATCTTCAAAGCCGTGCAGGTGCTGATCAGAACCTGGGCGACTTATAAGCCAATCGCCTTTTTCACCACCCTGGCGGCACTCTGTTTCATCCCTTCCATGGCGATCTGCCTGCGCTTCCTCTATTTCTTCATCCAGGGTAATGGTAACGGCCACATCCAGTCACTGATACTCTCCTCAATCCTGCTTTCTGCCAGCTTCGCTCTTTTGCTGGCAGGCATCATTTCTGATCAGATATCCAGAAACCGTTTCCTGCTGGAATCCATCCGAATCCAGCTCAACCGGAAAGCAGCAGAAAAACGGGAAGACTCCTGATTCCTGCCAATAATGAGTCCAACTGTCTGCGTAAAGCTAAACGCGTGGCAGGCCAGGAGTCAGGAAATCATCACCAAGGCCCTGACGCAAGGTATTTTTCAGTAGAGTTGCGGGGTCAGAAGCAACATTCTTGTCGAACTGATTTTCATTTTCGGAGCCGCAGTTCCAGCATGCTGGCATGGTTGCGGGTACCATCTCCGCACACTTGGTGCAGGGGTGCTCAATATTCACAATGAGCAGCTTTCGGATAACTTCCAGGTTCAGCTCCACCACCTCATCCAGAAAAATATCACTGTCAAGTTCCCCGGCCAGAACCAGTTTTGCACGTTGAGCAACCTGCTGACAGGCTGCTTCTTCAGAAGGCTCGATATCCAGTCGGTATCCACATGCTTCACACTTGATGTACCAGAACTGTTTACTCATCACCAACGCAATCAAACCACCAGCCAGCTCGTGATGCAGATGGAGTTTGCGTTTCTGACAAACCGAACAGGGAATCGGGGCAAATGGACCTTCATCCAGATCTTGTTTCCTGGAAAACATCAGGTCGTCTCAATCGGTTGTGGGGTTGGAGTCTGCAGAAATTGTATGACTTCGTCAACCGTACGTTTTGAATTGGCAACGCAGCCAGGTATCCCGACACCACGGTAAGCACTCCCCGTCAAAAACATGCCAGGCACCGTTGCAGCCAATGCTTCCATATCGGCAACACGATCCAGATGGCCGACATCATATTGCGGATTGCCTTTAGGCCAGCGGTAAATGCGATGGGTCAGCGGCTCGACATCAATCCCCAGAATATTCTTAAGTTCCAGCCTGACTTTGAAAAGCAGCTCTTCATCCGGCAGCTCAGCAAGCTTCTCCTGAGCATAGCCTCCAACAAAAAAGCGCATCAGCAAAGCATCATCTTTAGCCCGATAATTAAACTTGTTGCTGCTCAAGGTGCAGGCCAGGACGTCGTGCGACTGCTTGTCGGCAACAATAAAACCAAGGCCATCCAGGTGATGCGCCCCGGTGGATTCCAGTTCCTTACGGTCAAAAGCCAGAGAAACCGTCGCGGTGGACAGGTAGCGGATACTTTTCAGCATCTCACCCAGTTCGGGAAGAAATGGTGCGACCAGATCTGCAGTATTGTAGGCCGGGCATGCCAGGATTACAGCATCGGACTCCAGTTTCGTGCCATCGTTCAGCGTTACCAGATGACGACCCGCATCATTCTGGGTTAAGGCCTCCACACTCGTGCCTGCCCGTAGCTCACCCGTAAGTTTTTCCTTCAGGGCATTGGTCAGAGTCGACATCCCATTTCGTAAAGTCAGAAAGGGGGAAGGTGGACGGCGCTTGCCCTTTGATGCAGCACCACCTGAGGGAGTATGTTTGGCAGCCATTTTCTTACGGGCACGGATCGCCTTGATCAGGCTGCCATGCTTTTCTTCCATCTCCAGAAACTGAGGAAACGCACCCTGCATGCTCAGTTTTTCTGGATCAGCAACAAAGATTCCTGCCATCAACGGGGCTGCGATGCGTTCCAATATTTCCACCCCCACGCGCCGTCGAATGAAAGCGGCCAGACTTTCATCACCCTTTTCCTTTCGAGGGCCAATAAAAGGCTCCATGCAGGCTCGGAGTTTCCCTCCAATCGAGAAGAGCTTGCTGCTGGCAAAAGCTTTAAAATTCGCGGGAACAGCCAGATAAAAACCTGCCGGTATACGATGCAGCTCATGATTGTAAAGCACATAGACAGGACGGCTGTTTACCGGCATGAGCTGATCTTCCAGCCCTAGCTCCACACACAATGCCCTGCCTTCCGGCTTTTGAATGATAAAGGAATCAGGGCCACCCTCAATCAACAGGTCCTGTGCCGAATGATCGGTGATGATTTTGCCACCCAGATAATCACCAGCTTCAATCAGTGAATACTCAATAGCGATTCCGGCTGCTGCTGCTTTCTGCTCCAGGTACCATGCCGTTGACAGTCCGGCAATGCCGCCGCCAACGATGGTGATATGTGGGGGTGTTTCTTCTTGCTCTCCCATTCAGGCTGGCCTCACATTGATCATGGATGATGCACCGTCAGGCCATTCAGCAACTCAATCACGGCGTCCGCGATACCGGAAATAAAACGAGGATGGGTATTCATCGCTTCTACCCGGGTCAGCCCCATGCCGATTTCCTTGGCCAGAGCTTTGGTCTCAATGTCGATATCATACAGAATTTCAAGGTGATCACAGACAAACCCGATCGGCATGGAGACGATCCACTCCACCCCATCCTCCCGCAAGGAAGGCAGGACTTCATTGATATCGGGTCCTAACCATTCACCGCCACTGGCCCCTGCGCTCTGGAAAGCAAAGGTCCAGTCCAACCTTCGCATGTTCATTGCAATGCGATTGGCATTGGCGCGCAAGTCATCCTCGTAGGGATCATCGTCGCCAAGATAGCGCTTGGGCAAACTGTGGGCAGAAAATATGACTTTGGCATGCTTACCCTTCGGCACTCTGGTCAGTGCTTCGCGTAGCGCATCAATCTGTGCCTGCAGAAAATTCGGTTGGTCCGACCAGTAATCGACATAATGCAGTCGTATCTTTTCACCCAAACCAAGTTTGTCTAAAGCACGGTCAACCGCTTCAGAATAGGTCTTCAGGGTCAGTTCACAATGATGCGGAGCCAGAATCAGCACGACCGCTTCCTGGATGCCATCTTCATGCATCTGGCTCAGGGTATCCTTGATCCAGGGGCGCCAGTGCCGCATGCCCACATATACCGGTAAATCAATTTCACGTTGCTTGAATACCAGGCGTAACGCCTCGGCCTGATCGTGGGTCAGCTGCGTCAGTGGGGATTTACCGCCAATCGCAGCATAGCGATCCGTCATTTCCTTCACCAGTTCAGATGTCGGAGGCCGTCCGCGGCGAACATCCAGCAGATAGGCAGGGACATCATCCAGTCCATCGGGGGTTCCGTAGGCGAGAAGGAGAACAGCACGACGGGGGGAATTTGAGAGATTCATCTGCTTGCTCCGGGGTTGAGGCGGACCAAAACCCAACCTAAATCAGGCTTTGTCCGTCGATTGACGGTTTTGGCTGTACGAGTGGACAAGATCAACCAGGGCTGCTACATGCTCAACAGGAGTTTCCTTGATAATGCCGTGACCGATGTTGAAAATATGGCCCGCGCGACCGTTAACCGCGTCCAACAGGCGGATTGCCTGCGGTTTCAGGCGCTCATGGGGAGCGAGCAACAGGTGAGGGTCCAGATTGCCTTGGACTGCCAGATCGTGACCGATCATATCCCAGGCATCCATCAGATCGATACGCCAGTCCACCCCAACTACCGTCGCGCCACAATCACTCAGAAGCGGCAGCAGCCCAGCCGTACCAGTACCGAAATAGATCACCGGTACGTCATGACCGTTGCGCGCCATCTGCAAGGCACGACGGATATAGGGGAGAACGTGCTCACGAAAATCAAAGGGACTCAGGGCACCAATCCAGGAATCAAAGAGCTGGACGGCTTGAGCACCTGCTTCAATCTGTGCCTTCAGATACTCTCCGATAGCGCGTGACAGCTTATCCATCAGTTCATGCCATGCTTTGGGCTCCTGATGCATGAACTGTTTGGCACGGTTGAAATCCTTCGAACCTCCCCCCTCAATGGCATATGCAGCCAGAGTAAAAGGTGCTCCTGAAAAGCCAATCAATGGCACTCTCCCGGCAAGCTCCTGGCGGGTCATGCGCACAGCTTCAATGGTGTAATCAAGCGCTTCACGAACTTCCGGCACCACCAGAGATGCCACATCGGCAGCACTGCGAATCGGATTGTGCAGAACCGGACCATCGCCTTTGACAAACTCCAGGTCCATCCCCATGCCTTCAAGGAGTGGCAGGATATCGGCAAAAATGATCGCAGCATCCAGGTCAAACGCATCTATCGGCTGCAGCGTGACTTCACATGCCAGTTCCGGGGTCTTAACCATTTCCAGAAATGGATGTTTTGCACGCAGTTCGCGATAATTGGCCATGTAACGGCCAGCCTGGCGCATCAGCCAGATAGGGGTTGCGTCGGTAGGCTCTTTACGGCAGGCTTTCAAAAATCGATCGGCTCTGGACACGGTACTGGCTCTTGATGGGGGTAAATGTTCAGGTCAGGCAGCGACAAAGCTTTGGGGCTTAAAGGCTTTCAGCCCATGGTCTTACCATACGTCCTTCGATCTTCAAATGCGACGAGTTTCATGACATTTTCGCCATTCATCACCTCGAAAAAGTGCTCCTGAGCTTATCGCAACGCCAGGTGCAGGATCACGGCATCTGCCACCTCGATATGAGTCGGGACTACGGGAATATCCGGCGGCAGATTTGGAGCAATGGGAATCCCGATTTCTCCGGTAGATTCGTCTCGACGGATCGCCAGCTTGCTCCCTGCTTTTTCTGCCAGCTTTTCCAGAAGCGAAGTTCCGGGTATTTTCTTACCAGCCACCCTGAGCTCGCCGACATGGAACCAGAGCAGTCCCTCCCTGATGCTGATATCTCCAAGCACGAGTTCGGATGAAAACTTTCCGGCCTGAAACGGAACCAGCAGCGTATCACCACGTATATCCAGCTGCTCCGGCCTCAGGGTAATCGTCATTTTGAAACCCAGGGCCAACGGCACCTCACTGGAAAGTGGTTTGAGCTTTAATCGCTTTACAATCCCACGCAACAAATCACGGGAGATATGAAGCGAATCAGGCGTATCAATAAAATGGTCGATGGAAGACATGATTGGCGAGGCCGGGTCAGATGGCTTAAAATCAGAAGGTTACTGTGGGATTTCATTTAGTATGGTCGTCGGCAGTTGTCATGTACAGCTGCAGACGTACTTTTGCCCAGAACAGATTATCATATCCGAGGATGGAGATCCCTTTGCTTTGGCATCAAGCGTTACCTTACATCAATTGACTGAAGTTGACTCAACGAATCTGTATGGACTGCGTGAATGGCGACACCTTGGCCACGCCTCCCTGATTCTCGCCGGGTCGCAGACTGCAGGTCGTGGACGCCGTGCGCGCTCCTGGCACTCCCCGTCAGGTACCAATATCTATGCCTCTCTGGTCTGGAAAGAACCGCTCAATCCTCAACATTTCGGTCTGTTCAGTCAGGGAACAGCCTTGACAATTGCAGAAACTCTGGTGGATCTGGAAATTCCGAAAGTCACCCTGAAATGGCCAAATGACGTGCTGATTCGGCAACAGAAGGCAGCCGGGGTACTCTGCGAATGCGAATGGGCTGGCAGCATACCGCAGGTCATGATCATTGGTTTCGGCATAAATGTCAACACACCTGCTGCAGATCTGGCTGGCATCGATCAGCCTGCCACCTCCCTTTATCTGGAAACCGGAGACCAACAGGCGCTCCCACAGCTTGCAGAAACCATCGGCAACCGTCTGGTTACAACACTTAATGCCATCAGTGAGCACGGACTATGGGCGATTCAGGAACGCTGGCAATCCCTCTCCTCGTTGGCAGGGAAATGGGTACAGGTACAACACGGCACTGAACCGGATTTTGTGGCTAAAGTGGTCGGGCTCAACTCAGATGGCGGTCTCACCGTGCAGGATGAATCAGGCTCCTGGCACGAACTATCCAGTGCAGACACCACCGTCAGAATCCTTGAGTAGATCTAAGGATGGTGTAAAAAACCTGTAATCAGTTTTACCACCCCATTTTGCATTGGTTGCATTCCGCTAGCCCCGCACTATTATAGGGGACTCATCAGCAGGGGGCTATTTGAGCGTGAATGCTGTGACTGCGGCTTGCGCCACCCCCGG
>MDTD01186223.1_pt1 | contig 12142 bp, 11 predicted proteins | sample 811221 | NCBI WGS metagenome assembly MDTD01 (sample SAMN05326646, study PRJNA326480) | marine metagenome | isolation source: seawater | place: Pacific Ocean: South West | collected 2011 | reverse complement strand
CCTAACTACCACATAAAGTTCATCATCTGTATCATCTAAAAACATACCATCCGCATTTCTAATCGGAATTGTGTATGTGTTACTTGAAATACTACCACCTGTATTTCCATATAAATCTATATTACTTGAAAATGGATTTTTATGATTATCTTGTGATATTCCACTCTCAATTAAGTTACTTGTGGTATCACTTGGGTCATATAATCTACAAGTAGTTATACTTGTATTCCCACCAGCACTTGTACCACTCTTAAATATTAATGCACATGCTATTCCATCTGAAGTAGAATTCCAATTCACTAATGTTTTGTTATTCAAGTTTATAGTCATTTGAGTTTTGTTTCCACTTGTTTTTTGGAATCTTCTAACATAATACTTATATGTTCCACTACCATGATTAGATGTATACCAATATCTATATGTCCCACCTGGGTCTACCAAGAATCCTGGTTTTACTTGTAAATCAAAATTACCTAAATGAGTTAAATCATAACTCGTAGTGAAAGCAGTTCCACTAAACGATGTAATATTATTATTTAGTACTATTCTAAAATCTTCTCCACTAAATTCTTCTGTTGTTCCATTTAAACTACCACCATCATATCCTTGTGCTCTTCCATAAATTCCTAAACTACCACTTGATGATGGTTGACCAAAAGTTCCTGCAGTATGATATGAAATGGTTTGTGTATCTAATGTAGATTGTGAACTTGCTCTATTTCTGGCCTTTGTAGCGACCGTAAATGATGTATCAGAAAATCCACTTTGATTTATATTATCTGAAGTTCCACTATCGTAACTAACTGAAGCAGTTACTATAGCGATATCATCAACTCTTGGAACACCACTATTTACGGCTGTACTTCCATCACTTTGAAAAACTTTTCCACTTGTTTGTATTGTTCCACCACTTGTAGAAATAGTATCTCCATTTATTGATACACTACCAACACCGACTGAACCTGCTGTCATATCCACTAATGTGGTTGATGAGGCATACATTGGATTAAACAATCCTGTAATTTTTGTTGATACTTCAAAAGTAGAGTCTAATAAGTAAGGAACTCCACTTAAACTTCTTGATGTTGCGGTTAAATTTTTGTGTGTTGTTCCAACATCTGCTAATGAATTCGTTCCGATATCACTTTCTATTTGGTCAATTGGTGCATAGAATCTGTTTATTGTAGTACCATTTACAAATTGATAATTACCTGAGCCTGTTGCCATACCAACTTTCAAATCATGAAACCTATAATATCCACTTGAAGATACACTTGTAAAATCAGTCGCTGATGCTCCATATTTTCTTGATAAGGAACCAGTCATCGTAGTACCACCAACATTTTCAAATTTTCCATCTTGAAATGCTGCTGGAATGACTGCGGATTGAGCAGTATTTATTTTTGCCAATGTCAATCCATTTGATGTTCCAAAAGAACTAACTGATATATCCTTAAAAGATTGTGTAGTAAAAGTATTACTACTTTGATTAGGTGTTGAAATACTACCAGTATCACTAAATGATTGTGTGGCAACAACTCTAACTTTAAATTCTGTTGCTCCACCACTTGTCAAACTACCTAAACCGAATAACTCTGAATCAACAGATGAACTAACACTTGTAGAACCACCACTATTAGAATCAAAGTCTATAGAATAAGAACTTCCATTATCATGATATACTGAAATACCATTAAAGATTGTAGAACCAACACTTGTCCAACCCTTAGATACTAAATAGTTTAATGTTGCATTACTTAGAGAAGTATAATTTGTTGGTAAGTACCCATCAACACTATCTGTAGTTCCTAAACTATTTTCATTAGTATCTACACTTGCAAATGTTTTTGTATTGGCAGTTGCGTCTGCCACATCTAAGGATGAACTCAATACACCTGCCATGAATCTTAGTATTTCACTTACATGGGTGGTGTTATCAAAATTGTTAAAAAAACTACCACCTAAGTTTTCTCCCCAATTGTTTGAAGTTGGATACCCATTCTGTATATTATTTGTAAAAATGGCGGTAGAACCTGTTGATGCAGTATTTGCAGTTAGTGAACCTGTAACGATTGTACTACCTGAAACTTGTAATGAACCAGATAGAACACTATCTAATTGTTTTAAACCTATCTTAGCCATTTACTTTCTCTATCATCTTTTCTATCTTCCCACCACATTGATATAGATTTTGAAATCTTTTTCTTATGTTGTGTGGATTTTGGTTGTTTCATTTTTTCAATGGTCTGAATAGTTAATTTTCTATCTGATTGTGCACATGATTTACATACTGAATTATTACCAACTGCTCTATCAAATGAATCCTTTCTTGTGTAGGTCAACATCTTCCCACAATCTGGACAAGGCCTATTTTTTCTATTCTTCCAATGTCTTTTTCTCATACTTATAAATATCAAAAAATGGTAAAAGAAAAGTGGGATTTACGAATTAAATTTACCTTGAGCGATTATCTCGTCATCACTTTCCAAACTATAGCCGATTGAAGATGTATCAACATGTAATTCAAATGTACTACCATTCTTTTGAAATATTGATAATGCATCATGTTCCATATATTGTCCATTGATAAAGAATACGAAATCATTTTCTGATGTCGCCGTTAATCCACTTGGAGCAGATGCAGTAACTGCCGAGAAACTTGCAGTTGCACTTAATATTGAGTTTGCTTTCTTTACAAAAGATTTTCTAATGTAGGTATCAAAAGTAGAGACTTCTGAACCACCAGCAGTTATACTACTACCATTCAATGTTAAACTACCAGTTATATCTACTGAACCTGTAAATCTTTGATTATCGGTTAAGGTATCACCAAAAACATTTTCACCACTTGCAAAACTTTGAGTCATATGCATGATGGACGAACTTACAATATAGTTCTCTGCAAAAATATTACCCTTTACATGCCAATCTTTATCTACTTGTGCAGTTCCATCTGCTCTTTGTGATATGGTGAATGATGTTTCACCAACATGGATTGCACTTGATGCAGAAACATCATTAAATGTAACATTAGATGTAGTACCAACATCTTGACCAATTGATATTGTTCCAAGTGCTGCAGTCTCACCAGTAAAGTTAGTAACTCCTGTCATGGTTACACCAGTTCCACCTTGTAATGTTAGTGCGTTTGTTAATGTTGTTTTTGCAGATGAGACTTTGTTGGCCTGTGATACCGTAATACTCTGAACACCTTCTTCAGGTTTAATTAAACTTGCCAACTGAACATCTACATCGTCTTTTAATATGATTTGTTTTGGTGTTAAATATTTTTTAGTAGTGACATATTTGTTAAATGACTCTGGTATAATGTATCCATACATCTGAACATTAAATGTTGTTTTAATTAATCTTTCTGTATCTATTTCGGTTGCGTCTGAGAAACTTTCAATCGTGGTTCTAAATCTCATCTTACCAGGTTCACCCCAATATGCACCATCTGAATAATTAATCTTCTCAACTATTCTATTCATTTGTTCTATATATGAAGTCCAAATCGTAAACTCGTATGATAGTGTTACATAGTCGGGTATCACTACATTGTATAATTCTTTATTATGAAATAATCCTTGTTGTACAGAAAATCTATCATATCTTTGTTGGTCTGAATATTTTTGTTCAAAGGTGTAGAAGTGGTTAGGATTGTTTGCATCTAACTTATCTACAGGTATATTTTCATTTTTCTCAATACCTGTCCTTTTAAATACAATTAAAGGTACGATGATTTGTCTTTTTTTGTCTCTTAGGAATCCTTGTTTCTGAATACTTACCCATCTCTCTGGTGAAGCATATAAACATGGAACTTTTACGGTTTCTTTATTTTCAGTTACAGCAGGTTGGATAACTTCATTGAAATAGTACATAATTGCACTATCCATATCCATGATACCAACCGATATATTTTTTACGGTATCTTTTGCATTAGGTGAACTACGACTCAATTGTTCACCTCTATTAAAGCTAAGTCTCTGACTTCTTGGTATTGGTTTTTGTCTTGCCATTATATACTTCTAAATTCTTCTATGTTTAAGGTTGGTAATCTTACTAAGTGTGCGTTTGCCACTATTGAAAAGTTTCTATTATAATCACCACCTATTAACTGATTCTCATTAAAACTATTTATTTCAAAATATCCTTCATTCCAACTAATAATATCACCGATATCTGGTCTAAACTTTATCTCTACCAAATAATCTCTTTGAAACGCAAATGTTGCATTTTGTCTATTATCAGGCCCGAAGTCATCTGTTTCAAAATTTAAATCTTCTGCATCTATGAGACAATTCAACTTGACACCTGGTCTATATACTTTACCACTTGATGCCTCACCATACATATTTGTGGATGTGTCTTCGGCAGACACTCTGTATACATAAACCAATTGGTCTATGATACCACATTTATCTTTTTTTGGGTCTCCAACAAGTTCACGATTAAACCTGTCAATTATATCCATGTCTCTTTGTGGATAATATCTACTTGGCATGTTGTTATCCTATGTATACAGGGTAAGGGACTTTTTTAAGTGTCTCTTGTTGGAAGTCACTTTCATCTCTTTGTGCTTCTAACAATGCCTTACGACTTGTTTGTTCAAGTGTTTCTCTCAATTGTTCCATTAAAACTTCTTTTTCTGAAGTTGCCTCAGCTCTTAATGTATCACCATCAAGTGAAACTTCAGCATTAGGAATAGGAATTGTACCATATTTAGAACGAATCATTCCTAATAATTCTTTTGCTAATGCATATCCATATTTACGAATCCATTGTCTACCAACATCATTGATTTTGTTATATTCCATGTTATCATATCTAACATTTGAGTAATCAGATACAACATCTGCAGAACCACTATAACGAGTTCTTAAAGGATTGTCTCTTTCTGATGTTAGTGAGTACTCAACCCATAGAGAACCACTTGATATAGGTGTAGGAAACACTCTCATTTGATTATTACGAATTTCAAATGAATATCCTGATTTTCTAATTTGGTCATTAAACTCAATGGCCTGAATTCTCAATAAATCTGCATATATTGGTTGTAATACAAATGTAATTGCAGGTGACATACTCCCAAACCCAAATCCATCTAACATATTCATTGTTCCGAATCCTGTCATTGCATATGGGTCAAAGTATCTTGAAACTGCAGGTGATGATTCATAAAATACTCTTTTAACTTCAATTGATGCACCACTTTCACTTGCCTCACCAATAACATTATTTAAATCATAGACTTGACTACCTGAATTAACAGAAACTGCAGTTCTTTTTACTTCTACCGTACCACCAACTTGTGCTTCTTGTCCATATTCTTCTGAAATAAAGATATTTTCACTTAAAGTTGATTTTACTCGTTTGTGTGTGAAGTTTGAACTTGTTACTTGTCCTCTTAGGTGTAATAAATTGTCACGAATGTTAAATTGATTGACTTGTGCACTATATTCTGTGACTGATTCCTCAAGACATGCATAAAATTGTGTATCTTGAAGTTCAATCGCAGTTATTGGGTATCCCAATCGTTTTGCACACCAACTAGCAAATTGTGGTGCCTCTGATTGGAATTCTGAATCATTATCATAAAAACCAAAAGGTGTAGAACCACTTACTGCGGAACCACTACCTGGCCATATTGCTTCTTGAGCCATTGAATTTCTCCTAAAGATGTAATATTACACTAATAAATATCAATTGCAACAAAAAAGGGTGATGAAAAATCACCACCCTTTTTAGTATCAATCTAAGTTAATAATTAACTACTAACTTACACGAAGTTTACATCAGCAACTACGACCTTACCATAGAATTCGCTTCTAACGATTTTCTTAGCATATCTTGTCATCACACCTTTTCTTGGAGTGAAGTTTTTAGGGTCGTATACCAATGGTGTCATGATTAATGGTACATATGGAGCATATACAGCACCTGTTTCTAAGAAGTTACTTCCACGGAAACCAACAAGAATGTTGTTTTCTAACATGTAAGGGTTCTTATAAACGGTGTATCTATTGTTCAATGCACCTACTTTTTGTACACCCATTGCAAACTTGTTTGAAGTTGCATCACCATCTGTGTCTGCTGCGTATCCAGGAATTGACTCTATGATAGTTGCTGTTTCAGGTGAAACCACGATGAAGTTAGCACCACCTCTTAGAGTTTTCTGATGGATTGCATTAGATACAGCTTGTATTTTGTTTCCAAGTGTTTGGAACCAAGTACCTTTAGTGTATGCGTTAGACTCACCACTTGATTGTGCGAACAAATCAGTTGCTGAGTCATACTCAAATCCAACTCTTGCTGACCATTTTTCTGTTTTTGCAGAAGCATTAGCCATCAACATGTCTAAGATTTCTAAGTCAATCTCCATTGAGATGTACTCAGAAAGTAGAGCAGTTAACTCAGCTTCAGCATCAACTGAATGGTATGCATTTAAGTCTTGAGCAAGTTCTGGAGTCCAGACTGCTTTTAACTTACGAGTTTTCGCAATGATTGGTATGCTCTTTAACGCAATGTCTAATTCTGGTATATCAATATCAGTTTCAGGATTTGCGTCTATTCCAGTTCTTGTTGCCTCAAAGTCTGTTCTGTCAAAGTTAGTAGCAGAAACTTTGTGGTATTTAACAACTGCAGTTGTTGGAGCACCAGCAATATCTTTTCTTACGATAAACGAAATCTGTGAATTCGCTGAGTCGTATGAAGTGTATGCTGGGAAGAATTCATCATATCCAGAACCACTAATTGAGAAGGCTCTTACACCATCAAAATCTGGGTTTGAGTAAGAATCAACAGAAGTAGTTAATTTAACAAGACCATTGTCAGCTGCAACACCTGTTGAAACTGAAGAACTTAGGTCTGGTTCAAAATCTACATCTGACCAACTTACAGATGAACTAATAAACTGAGTTGAGTTTGCAGTACTAGCATGTCCTGCAAGTGCAGCAGTAGATACATCATTAATAGAGTATCCGAATTTACCTGCACCATATAGACCGCCACTTGCATCTACATTTGAACCAGAAGTATTACCAAATACATCTGAGTTATTTGTATGTGCATCAGTTTGGGCAGTACCATATTTGAAGTCAAGATAGAAAATAAGACCAGATGGTAAGTTCATTGGTTGAACTGACACAAATTCTTGTGCAGCTAATTCACCAAAAATTCTTCTTACCAATGGAAGTGCAACACCTGACCACTCTTCAGAGTTTGCAGATGTACCAGTTCTTGAAGCCTCATCAATTAACTGACGAGCTTGGTTTTCAAGAAGAACTGCCATTCCATTTACTTTATGGTCTTGCTCAAGGCCTTCTAAAAGACCTGTTGGTTCCCATTTCTTGACTAATTTACGAGTTTGTTCAAGTAGTTGTCTTTGTGGATTATATCCATCCATTAAAGACTCTACTGATTTAAATTTGTCACTCATCTTTTAGTCTCCCGATTAAAGTATGTTTGCCAATTTTTTGAAACGATTCTTTAACTCTGAACCTTCAGTCAAAACTTCATCGTTTTGTGGTTTAGTAGAAGCAACGGCTTTTGAACTTGAACCTTTAGATTCCTTAATAGGTTTTCTATTTTGGAAAGATTCAGCAAGTGTAGAGTAAACTAACTTGATTTCTCTAAGGTTTTTAGTTCTATCAAAAGTTTCAACAACTTTTAATTTTTGTTCGTTACTTAGACCAAACGCTCTGAATAGTTTGTTTGAGAATAAGAGTTTCGCATTCAATAAATTGACTTCGTTTAATTTTTCACGAAGATATTTTACAACATCTCTGTGTTCTTTCAATTCGTTTTGAAGTGTAGCGATTTCATCCACTTTATCTTCATCATCTTCTTCTTCAGAAAGAGCTTTTAATACTTCTTCTAAATCAATGTCTTCGTCAACTTCGTCTTTATCGCCGTCCTTGTCGTCAACTTCATCAATAGATTCAGTATGTTTTGCTTTATCTTTGTTTCCGATGTCTGAAGAGTCTCCAGCTTTACCTGGTTGTTTGTTATCTGATTTTCCGATATCAGAAGATACATCGTTTTCTTCAATTTCCTCACCCTCTTCAACTGCGTCTTCTTCAGTTACTTCTTCAGATTCTTCAATTTCTTCGGATTCGTCCATTTTGTCTTCTTTGTCGTCTTCTTCTTCTTCTTTTAGTTCAGATTCCAACTCAGCTAATACAGCCTCAAGGTCAAGGTCGTCATCTTCGTCCTCACCCTCATATGCGACTTCATCATCTGCTGGTTCTTTATCATCATCTTCACTATCTTCTTCAGATTTCATCATCTCATCATCTGCAGGTTCTTTGTCGTCATGACCTTCACCTTCATCATCTGCGATTTCATCGTCAGCGACTTCATCATGTGATGTTTCATCATCAGCCATGTGAGCTTCATCATCTGACATATCTTTCATTTCATCATCTGCGATTTCATCGTCAGCGACTTCATCATGTGATGTTTCATCATCTGCGATTTCATCGTCAGCGACTTCATCAGAAAGTTCAGCTTCAATCTTACGAGATAGCATAGATTTTAATCGTGGTGTAAATGCTTCTTCAAGTGCTATCTTTGCATTTGCAAGTGCAGTTTCACGAACAGCTTTTGCATCAGCGATAGCTTCTTTTAATAAATCATCCATTTTGTAATCTCCACGGAATTAATATAGTTATTGGGAACTATAATTGAATTAAATTGGTGACACTATATGATGTGCGAAATGCACGATAGTGTATTTTATTTCTTAATAAATATCAAGAAAGGTAATAAAAATCACACAAAGTGTGTATTTTTTTTAATCTTTTTCTTTTAAGGTCTTGTAGTAATTTCTTAAAATAGCTTTCTTTTTTTTCTCTCTTTTGATATCTGATGGTTTACGATAGAAACTTCTTTCTTTCAACTCTAACATCATTCCACTATCTTTAACTCTTTTTTTGAAGATTTTAATTGCCTTCTCTACACTCTGACCTTTACGAATTGTAACTTTTATCAAATGAACCTCACTTAGTCTTTTTCGTTTTTTGCTTTGTAGTTTTTATCTACAAAATTAAAGAATTCCTTTTTCTTATCATCATCTAATTCAGCTGGTGATTTGATTCCAAACTTCTTCATTGCACTTTGGAAGAATTTTTCGTATTCTCCATCCTTTTCAGATACCACACCATCCGCATTATGTGTCTCAACTTCAGGTATATCATAATAACGATTCAAAATGTTACCCATGTCTTCATATAATGTTGCAAGTCTTTCACGAACAGCCTGTGCTTCACTTGAAATCTTTCCAAATTGTTTTGAAAAGTTTGTTAATTCTTTCATGTTACGATTTACCGTAACTTTATCAAACCAATCTTCTGTTTCACTTAAAGTATGGTTTTTAGTTAATTGTGCGATTTGAGATAATTTTTCTGCAGTCTCTCTTAAATCATCTTTCATATATAGTGATTTACCAATTTCATTGTATTGAGAAAGTGCTTTCATTACTTGTTTTGCATCAACTCTTTCTTCCTCTACTTCACCATATTTGTCTTCAACGATTGAAGTAAGAGAAATTCCATCTCTATTGATAGATGGTGTTGAAACCATTCCACCAACGAGTGAAAAATTTTCTTCTATTAAGTCTTTTAATTTTGCCATTTTGAATCTCCTTGTTCCCTAATAAATATCATTATCTTCGTTTTTTACCACCAAGATAACTACGAAATCTTTTATCTACTTTGTTCCATAATACTCTCAACATATCTGCAACACCCATACTTGTGTCACCTGCTTTACCATGCATGATACCACGAATTAAATCCATTGCATCATACTTACCATTTTTTACACCATTCATCATTACTTTGATACTTTGTTGAGATGCCTTGTTAAACATTTTACCCATCGTCTGAATATCTTTCTCAACCATTTTTTGTGCTTCAGGTGATGAATATTTCATCATTGCAGGACTAAATTTAGATGGTGTTTTCATTGAACCAGGAACATAACCCATGTTCTCTAATATTTCAAACATCTCAATTAAGTCATCAGGATTCTCGTATAAACGATAATCTTTCCACTTTGCCCACATTTTTGGTGTCATACTACTCATTAGAATGCCCCATATATATCTTTAAAATTACTAAATTCTCTTTTTGCTTGTTTAAATAACATATCATCTAATCTTCTACGAGCGGATGATAAGTCATTGATATCTCTAAAAAACATATGTAATGCATCAATGTGTTTATACATTTCTACCAACTTTTTATTTTTTAACATTTTTGCAAGTTCAATTCTAGCTTCAGTATGATAATTTCTATCGGTCATCTTTGCAAGTTTATCAATGTTGACTTGATTAACTTCTTTCTTTTCTTGTAATATGTTTTTTAATTTAATCATTACTTTTTCTCTAAAATTTCTTTCATTTGAAATGCCTTCAATACTATATACTGAATATTATCAATGGTCATTCTATCGTTTTGTTTTCTAATACTTTTTTTCAAATCTTTTACACCAAACTCTAAATGTCTCATTTGTCCATTTACTTCTGAGTAAGCTTGTCTTGAAATCGGTTGATTTTTTAATTCATCTCTGAAATAAAGTTCAACTTTCTTTTCAGTTATCACTTCTTCATTCACTTGTTCTTTAGTGGAACAACATGAATCCCCACAATGACACTCTTCTTCTTTTATTAAGTCTTTTAACTTAATCATTAGAAATAACCTCTGAATTTACCTTGAATGATTAAATTAGATATTTCAGCAACCTCTTTACCATACTTTGAAGCTTCTTTACCCATATATTGATTATCTGGATATTTTTCTTTATCTCGTTCATCTTGTTCTAATGCTTGTTGATAATAACGAACTTTATCATAGAATCTATCCATTCCATCTGCAATATCTCTTAATACGGCCATCGCTTTCATTTCATCAGTCATATCTTTAGTGTTTTGTTGTGACATAAGTTTTTTAGATTCTGCATTTGGTTTACCACCAATCAAACCTTGTATTAATTTATCACTATAATCTTTTGTCTTTTTGATTTTTGCTTTTACTTTTTCAGGGTCATCATATAAACTTCTGATGGCATCTTCATATCTTCTTTTGTTTTCGTCTTGGAAAGATTTATCATCTCTAAATCTAAATGAACCAGCCTGTATATCTTGTCTTAACTTTCTGATTTTATCACCACCCATAAATGGTAAATCTTCATCCATTTTAATATGATAATATTGAATACCAGATATTCCTCTTACTGCCTTAGGACTTTGCCACCCATATTTATTTAAACCAAATGTTCTATAATCTTCAGAACCCCAACTTGTAGGATTACCAACTGAAATATCTTTGTTTCTCCAAGACTTTGTATACCAAAGTGTTTTACCATCTTTGAATACGGTAACGATTGTTCCTTTTTCTAACTCAACATCTCGTTCCCAATATCTATTACCTTTTGCTCTTAGTGTTACAGGTTTACTTGTAACTGCAATCGCAACACCTTTTCTTGGTAATTTAGTTACTTTTTCAATTTGATTATCTTCAATCTCACTTGCTCTTAAACCTTGTTTTGCCAAGTAAGTATACAAATCTCTATCTAATGAATTATTACCCATAGAAAGTTTTCTTAATATTGAACTTTTAAAGTTCTCTGTTAAGTAAGATACTTTTGATTCTTTTATTATGTCTGTTAATTTAATCATCATTATTCCTATAAGCTTGTATACATACCTGTGTGCATTGTAAACACTTTTTGTAATTGGTCTGCGTAAACACCTTTTAGTGTTTTCTTGTTTTTGATTCCTCTTTTAGTAACCCAATCAAACTTAATATTGTATAAATCTCTACCTCTATCGTAATCTATTTTAATATGATTTACTTGTTTAGAGTTTCTACCAATCTTAAAACTTAATCCCTCTTTACCTACACCAAAGTGTTTTGCTCCTGTCATCATAATAAATCTATTACCACCTAATTGATTTAATATTTCTGCACCTTGTTTCTTATCTACAGCTTCATTTACTGATTCTTTAATCTTTTGTAGTATCTTTGGGTCTTCTTTACCAAACATATCAATCAAAGTATCTTGTATTTCACCTCGTGAGTATCTCATTTGTTTGAATTGTCTTTTGGAATTATCAATTGCTTGAAAGATTGGCCCATAT
>MDTD01124745.1_pt1 | contig 12142 bp, 6 predicted proteins | sample 811221 | NCBI WGS metagenome assembly MDTD01 (sample SAMN05326646, study PRJNA326480) | marine metagenome | isolation source: seawater | place: Pacific Ocean: South West | collected 2011 | reverse complement strand
CCGTAGAAGTTCCAGTAGTCACCGTGCTTACCGACTTGTCCGGGAGAATTGGGATCGTAGTCGACGGCATAGTTGCCACGGCCCGGGTGCAGGTTCACGAAGTCGAACATGTCCCATGCACCGAGTTCATACATTTTACGCAGGAAGCCTTGATCCATGCCTGCCAAACCGAGCATGGTGAGTTTGACTTTGCTGTTGCGCTCCTTGAGAACGTTGTGAATGACTTTGAGATAGTTGTTGACGTAGGTGGGCGCCATGTAGGCTTTGCCGATACCGTTGCGCATGTTCCATTCGTTGCAGAACTCGATTTGTTCGCAGTTGAATGCTTCAGCCTTATCCACCATTTCGCGGATACGTTTTTCGATGGCCTGTTTTTCTTGATCCGTCGGATTCACCTTGGCAGGATGGAAGTTAAAGTGCAGAGACGGGTGCAGCCAATCGGGGTAGTCTTCGGGTTTGGGGAGAATAATGCTACGCGTGTGACGGACACCCATTCGTTTAAGCAGATTGAGCATGTCATCCTGCGAAGGCATTGGCCAGGCAGCAGCAATGCCAAACATGCTGGTTTTGGAATCCTGTTTGAATTCATACTCAGGAAGGACTGCGATGTTCGTGCGGTCAAAGGCTTCGTAGTGATTTTCGTGGATGCAGGTTTCCACGAAGTAGAGCGTGCGTTTGTCTGAAGGCAAGGTGAACTCGATGACTTTCTTGCCATACGGTTGCATGTTCATACGCTTGGAATAGTCAAAGACGATGTTGCCATCAAAGTCGCGGACACTGATTTCCGCATCGAAGGATTGGGGAGCATTGGTCGGGTTGGCAGCAATGATTTTCTGCGTGATGGGCTGCCCGACTTTGTACAGGTTGTAGGGTTGGTCACGGGTGATCTTCACGCACAACGGTCGATCATTGAGCATGGCATTGAAGATGTTGGTGGGGATATCCAGGTCGGTGAGAATCAGATCAAACTTGGCCTGGTAATTTTGATCATCCAATTTGGATGGGGGCAGGTGCGTTTCCCACGCGGTTTTCCAGTTTGGGTTGGATCGATCACAAACCAATCCGATACGCATTTTGTCGGTGTCGTGGTAGTAGAGCGTGCCTTCTGCGACTTCGTAAGGAATACCGCCGTTGGGATCGCGGACCCAGTTGGCCATGTGTTCGCTTTTTCGGTCGGATGCATTCTTGGTGACGTGCAATTCTGCCATGGCACCACTGAGCCATTTTCTGAATTTGTCTGAGTCGTTGCCAGTCGTCTTGAGATTATAGGTGACGGTCAGATGGCGGGGGGAATTGATCTTGATCAGCCCGGTGAGGGTGAGATCCTTGTACGCAGTGTTCTGGTGATAGTCGGTTTCGTAGGTGATTTGCCAGGTGTTGTGCTGACCCTCCACCGGATCAAGCGAAGTGGCTTTGAAGCTGGTTGCCGGTTTCCAGGGCGCCTTGTAGGTACCGATGTACATGACATCCAGGCCGTCAGCACTGTTGATGTAGACGCGATTGTTTTTGAATGTCAGCGTTGGGAATTTGTCTTGCGCCTGCAGCGTGTTGGACATAAGCAGGGCAGCAAGGACAGCCATCATGGGCAGCAACATTTTGCCCAGGCGTGAGGTTGGTTTTGAAACGAAAAGAGACATTGAAAACTCCATTGGTGATAGCATCAGAATGTAGGTGTTTGGTGTGCAAGCGTGACTGTGATGTGTATTGGTTGACTTGTGTGCGTTTGGATCAGTGACCGCCTGATTCCCAGTAGTAGTCGGGATGGAAGTCGCGTGAGACGAGATAGGAGCGGCTGCTTCCTGCCCGTTGGGGTGCATTGCCACTGAGTGTTGCAACGTGCCCGTCGAGCATGGAGATGTTCAGGGCGTTGTTGTGTCGGAAGGCAAAGTCGTACCACGATCCGCCGTTGTGCCAGTTGTTGGTGGGATAGCCGCCTTGGAAGTTATTGTTTTTTTGCAAGTCATCCCAGAAGAGAACGAGTTTGGATAATGGTGCGGTAAGGTTGTCGATTTTGTATTGCGTGGAACCTGATTTGGGGCGGATATGTGCATTGCCGTTGGATGAATGTCCGCCGTACTCTTTACCCCATGAACTGGTTGCGTGGGGCATATACTCCGGGCAGGCGGGGGTCTTGATGCTGTAACCGGATCGCTGGACTTTCTTGAGGCCGTACTCGTAGAGATAGTTCCACCAACTTGAATGCGATGAAAGGTAACCATGGTAATCCTGCGTGTATAGCAGACTCGCGGTCATGAGGAAGCGAACCTGAGTCTGACATTGGACATTGCGTGCAGCTTTGCGAGCGTTGCCCAAAGCAGGTAGCAGGATGGCAATAAGCAGTGAGATAATCGAGATGACGACAAGGAGCTCGATGAGCGTAAAGCCGTTGATGTTTCTGCGTGTGGACATTTCAAACTCCATGTTCGTGGATGCGTCTGATGGTTTTCCCGGTCAAGGCAAACGATAAGTGATGCAACACAAAAAGTTGGTCAACCACGTCTTATTCAGTGTTTTCTTACAATCTAACCCGACCCAACGACATGTTGCGTCGATACGGAATTTCCTTCCAAAATCTCCATCGGGATAAACACCCGGTGCGGCATGGGACTGATTTGTTTTTCCTGAATCATTTGGATCAGTCGCTCAGAACCTTTATGGCCGGTCTGGTAAGGGTGTGTCTTCAAGACCGTCGGCTTGATGTGATACGACTCCACGTGATGGGCGCCAAAGGCAATAAAACTGTAATCCTCAGGGCATTTGAGATGATGCTTGGTGAGTACCAACTCCATGGCCAAAAAGGACTCGACATAAGGCAAGATCACCGCGGGGGGACATTCACCGCTCAGAAGCCACTCCTCAAACGCACGGGCGACTTCCGTCATGTCCGAGTTCTTGGCGCAGCGACTGTGAAAGTGACCTTCCCCCAGCGTGATGTCAGTGATGATCTTGGCACCCTGTTTGTTTTCCTGCCAGGTCTTGACCGACTGCGAACCCATCAGATAGCCGATCTCAGTAAAGCCACGATCCAGGAAATACTTGGCTGCCAACTGACCGCCCTGAATTGCATCACTGGTGACAATGTTGATCGGCAGGTCCATATGACACGGACCCAGTAGCACCATGTTATTGTTGATCTGATTGACCTTGGCGATCAAAGCTTCGGACGGGTTACCCATCATCAGAATCCCGTCAGCTTTGTGAAGCTGATCGAGAATGCGCTTGTTGATCGGATGTGAATCGGGCTCTCTGACCGACCATGTGCTGATGCGGTTGATGGCAATATCCGTTGCAGCAAGATGATTTTCGATCCCTTCAATCATCTTGCTAAAGTGCGTCAAAGCCATCATGTTCGCCTGCTCAGGCAAAGGGCAGAGCAAGGTCTCAATGTGAATCGTCTTCGCCTTTTTACGCGAAGCACGGGCCTGAGCTTTGCGCTCAATCGCCTGGGCGTCATAGCCAAGCTTTTGCACCACCGTGAACACACGCTTGGAAGTCCGCTCGCTGATCCGCGGGTGCTTGTTGAGCACGCGGGAGACCGTGGACTGGGAAACACCTGCTCGCTTGGCGACATCTGAAAGTGTGACATTGCTGGTGGGTGTTTGAGCCATACTTACAGGTTATGCAAGTTTCAAAGGCAGTCAAAGCATAATCAGGAAATATTTTTAAATTGCACAATTATGCACAAATGGTGTTTAAGTCTTTTTAAAATAAGGTTTTTAACGGATTTTGTCTGTGTTTTGTGCAGTCGGTGTGTGCAAAATCAGCCGAATTGTGCAAGTGCACTTGGCGAATTTGATTGCGATTATGCAGTGATTTGGGGACGCGGGTGCGAGACGAGTCCCAACAGAATCCCCACCAAGCCAAGCAACATGACCCAGAGGCGCATCGGCCCGGTGGTCAGTCGGACGAATGCCGTATTCAATGGTTGCGGGGGTTGGTTCATCAGAGGCATTTGACCGGGTTCAAGGACCGAATCAAAAACGTCCTGCCCGGACGAAGACGACCAAGTGGGCGCAGAAAACCACCCGTCGGTTTGCTGGGTGGTGTAGGTAGGTTGACCGACGGGTGGCAGGGGTTGATCAGATTGTAGCGGGCCGGTTCCTTGCGGGATAAGCCCAAGTTGCGTGTAGGCAAGACGTTCGAGCAGGATGGGGTCTTCGGCATCCAGCGCCTGGTCGAACCTGTTGTAAATACCCGCCTGATTTTCCAATAGATGCATCTGCGAACTGAGCGTCTGCTCACGCCACTGCATCATGCGATACTCCTGCAACGCAGGCATCAACAGGCAGGCCATCACCGTCCCCAACCCAGCCAGCAGAAACACCCAGCCGGGCAACAACTGGAGCAGTGATTTAAAGATTGTTCGATCTGAAGTACTCATCGTCTATTCTTTTTATCGTCTTTTGTGACTTTTTTTCATCAACATGACTTTTGTATTTTTTACAGAGTTAGGGCAATTTGGCCAGAAAATCTGATTTTCAAGGCAGATATTTACCGCCAAGACGCCAAGAACACCAAGATATCAAGACAGAGAATGACCTGAATTACCGTAGCGAACTTATTAAACAGCGATCATGTCATCGAAACAGATAGCTTCGTCGGATACTTTTTGCTTGTTTTTGTTTCATGTCTTCGACTCTCTTAACTTGGCGTTCTTGGCGTCTTGGCGGATAAAAATGACTTCCCCTAAAACCAGAAAACCAACAATCAGACTTCAAATCTGCTTTTTTTCATGGTATCATCTCCGATTCGCCATATACGGACACCCCGGCCATCGGACACCGCCATGACTGACACGCAAAATACATCCCGACAGGTTTACCTCGAAACGTTCGGCTGCCAAATGAACGTACTCGACTCCCAATTGGTCAAAAGCCAGCTCACAGGGCTCGGCTACCAGTTCACTGACAATTGGAAGAAAGCTGACGTCATCCTCTACAACACCTGTTCCGTTCGTGAACACGCTGAGCAGAAGGTCTACAGCCGCATCGGGATCGTCTCCAAGTACAAAAAAGAACAGCAGAACCGCAACATCATCCTCGGCGTCATCGGCTGCATGGCAGAGCGCGAAGGCACCGACATGGCGATCCGTCATCAGGACATCGACCTGCTCTGCGGTCCCGGTGAACTCGATAAAGTCCCCATGCTCATCGACAATGCCATCAAGACTCACCCCGACTTCCGTGGGGGCAAAGCCAATGTCCGGGCGGCTCTGCAAGGCAACACGCACCGTCGGTCCTCCACCTTCGCAGCAGCGGAAGACGAACTGGAAATGCTCGACCTGGCGCGCAGCTTTTCACCGGACGAACATGCAGGCTCTGCCTACGTCAGAATCACGCGTGGCTGTAACAAATTCTGCACCTACTGCGTGGTCCCCAATACCCGTGGTGCTGAAGTGCATCGCCCGCCGCAGCACATCATTGACGAATGCAAAAAACTCGTCGACTCGGGCGTCATTGAAATTACCTTGCTCGGTCAAACCGTCAATCACTATCACTATGACAACGCAGCAGCAGTCATGTCCGAACATGGGCATGCTCAACCCCAAATCGGCAGCGTCATCACCGTCAACGGCTCGCGTCGTGGTAGTGACGATGTGACCACCTTTGCGAACCTGCTTCATCGGATTCACGAAGAAGTATCGGGCTTAAAGCGTCTGCGTTTTGTCACCAGTTTTCCCCGCGATTTTGGTGATGACATTCTGCAGGTCATTCGCGATAGCCCGCGCATCTGCCAATACCTGCACCTGCCTGTGCAGTCGGGTTCGGATCGTGTGCTCAAGCTCATGAACCGTGACTACACCGTGAGTATGTTCCAGGACCTGCTCGGCCGCGTGCGACACTACCTGCCCGACTGTCAGATTGCATCGGACCTCATCTGTGGTTTCCCAACTGAGACTGAAGAAGATCACCAGATGACCGCGAAACTGCTTGAGGAAAGTCGTTTCAAGAACTGTTTCATCTTCAAGTATTCCCCACGCCCCGGCACCGCTGCCATCGAGCGTTTTGAAGATGATGTCGATGAAGCCACCAAGAAGCGTCGCAACAACGAACTGCTCGCCATCCAGAACAAGGTCTCCACCGAGATTCATCAATCGATGATTGGCAAGACGGTGCGCGTCTTCGTCGAATCACTGAGCAAGCAATCGCAAAAGGAATCCGTCAGTGCAGCAGACCCGTCGATCACACTCGGCTGGGAAAAGCCCCGCAGCACGACACAGCTTTGCGGTCGCACTGACGGAGACCTCATCGTCATGCTCGACGGCGACACGTCCATGATCGGCAGCATCGTCGAAGCCCAGATCGAATCCGCCATGCCGTTGACGTTGTTCGGAAAATGCGTCGGTGAACCGGTCGGCTAAACATTCTGCTATTGAGCCGCATCACTTGTGATGCGTTATGTCTTGTTGAACTGATGCGATTTATCACATCCCCCAATAGCTGCGACACTGCGTGTCGCTGTTGCAGCGAAGATGCAAAACAAAGCTGAATAACGTACCGTGAAAATTTCGCACAATGCGATATGCTTATACCTATCGCATTACCTTTTCACGGATGAACCGATATGCCTTCACTGATTTTTGATGCCCACCTTGACCTGGCCTGGAATGCCCTGCAATACGACCGCGATCAGCGACTGGATGTTATGCAGATGCGATCGCTCGAATCCCACATGATTACCGACACCCGCGGCCAATGCACCGTGAGCTTGCCGGCCATGCGGCAGGGCGGGGTGACTCTCTGCTGCGCGACCTTACTCGCCCGCGTGCTCCCCAACGGTTTTGGGCAACCCCAGCATCCATCCCAACGCACACCCAAAGTTGCCTTCGCCCGTGAGGATATCGACTTTGCTGACAGCACCATTGCCTACGGCACAGCGTTTGGCCAACTTGGTTATTACCGTCTGCTTGAGTCGCTCGGTGAGATCACGCTCATCAGCACGCAACAGCAACTCAAAGACCACCTCACCAACTGGCAACCCACCTCACCCATCGGCGTGATTCTCTGCATGGAAGGCACCGACCCCATCGTCACCCCCGATCAGGCAAAGCACTGGTTTGATCTTGGCATGCGCACTGCCTGTCTGGCTCACTACGGACAAAGCGCCCATGCCATGGGAACCGGCTTTGATGGCCCACTCACCAAAGCAGGCGTCCAACTCGTCAAACAATTCGACGAACACGGCATTATTCTCGACCTTGTCCACACCGCCGATCTTGCCATCGAACAAGCGTTGGATTTGTACAGTCGACCCGTGTGTGTCAGCCACGCCAATGTCCGTAGTCTCGTCAAAGGGGACCGCCAACTTTCCGATAGCCAGATTCAACAGGTCGCCAACCGCAACGGTGTCATCGGCATGGCCATGTACAACAACATGATCAAGACCAGCGATCCCAACTCCAAGCTACAACGCGAACAGGTCAGTCTCACCGACGTTGTCAATCACATCGACCACATCTGCCAACTTGTGGGCAATGCCAACAACGTCGGCATCGGTTCGGACATGGACGGCGGCTTCGGCGTCGACTGCATCCCCCGCGAACTGCAAACCATTGCCGACCTCCCCAAACTTGCCGACGCCTTGAACGCCCGCAGCTTCACCGACGAAGACATCAACAAAATCATGATCGGCAACTGGGTGAGATTCTTCGCCGAGAATCTGCCATCTGCGTGAAATGCCCCCGGTGCGATCACATTTAGCCGTATCACTTGTGATGCGTTTATCTTGATCGTGAAACATATTGGCAAAGCCATGACGCGCATCACAAGTGATGCGGCTAAATATTGTGCAAAAAAGACAACAATCAAACGTCCTTCACAACCCCGTCCCGCACGAAGATCAGCTTTGCCTTCACCTTTGACATCGGCAATTTGCGCATCGCGGCCAAGGCCTTGCGATACGCCTGAATCTGCGGGCGATAGTGATCGATCAATGCGTCATAACCGCCAACTTTTCCGGGGGCTTCCGGGGGGGGCGTGTCGGTTTTGTAGTCCAGAATCAACGCGTGGTCCGGCCAGATGTGGACACGGTCAAGCTGGCCTTGCACCAGTCTCCCGTCCATGACCACAGCAAAGCTCTTTTCCTGCCAAAGCTGACATGACGCGTCATCCCAATCCACAGGGCGCGTTAACGTATCAATCACCGCCGGCATTTGCAGCATGCCCATGAAACTCTCGGTGAACTCCGGCTCGTGTTCCAGGCCTTCAGCATCGAGCATGTCAATGAGTTGCTGACGGTCAGGCAATGCGATGTGATCACCGAGCCAGTCGATTTCTTCAAACAGTCGATGGATCACCGTGCCACGTGATTGGCCCGAGGATTTGGTTAATGCCAACAGGTCCGCGACATTCACACTGCCACCACCTTCAAGCTGTGATGGGGCGATGCGTTGGAGCGAGCGTTTACCCGTGGTGGATTGGAGTTTGATGGTTGCGGTCTTGTGCGGATCGACCTTATTTTCAACGGGTTTCTGAGCTGGTAGGTGTTGGTCGACCTGATGCCAATTCGGATCACCATGCGTGTAAAGCACGCGACCCGCATCAGGCTGAATATGATCCGGGGACAGCAACGCATGCCTAAGAATCGCTGCAGCCGAGGAGTCGGTGTAGCCTGCAGTTTTGAGCTTGTCACCTTTTTTATTCAGTTGCAATGGTTGGGCGAAAAGGTACGTCGCATGCCTGGCACGCGTCATTGCAACATACAGGCTACACAGATCATCACTGAACCGTCGCTGCCATTCCTGGGCATGCGCTTCAACCAATGGCGCATAGGTCTGACGCAATTCCTTGTAACCCGACGCATACACATATTCCACCGGTTCCGTCGGCGCAGGACGCATGAGAAAACACGTGCTCTGATGCATGTACCCAAGCTGCTTGCTGAGCACCGGCAGGATCACCGCATCAAACTCCAAGCCTTTTGACTTATGCACCGTCATCACCTGCACCGGTGATTGCTGACTGATGGGCACCTGTTTGGCACGCACATAACTGGAAAAGTCCGACGGCTTGAGACTTGCAGATTGGGACGCTTCAAAGTTCGTTGCCAGTTGGACGAGTAATGTCAGACGTTCACTGCCCCGTGCGTCAGCGTGTTCAGATAGCCAGTTGGCCCATTGCCCGATGAGTCGCGGGTAACCGAGTCCTGCAAGCTGCACGCGAATCCGCCAGGCAATGGGATTCACGTCGGTGCGCGTGTAACCGGTCATGCCAAGGTATTGACCCAACGGTGAGTTGAGCACTTCAAACGCTGCTGCCGAGTTGTCCGGCCGATCTGCCATGTACAGGGCAGCAAGGATGCACGATACTGCCGGATCATCATGCAGATAAACCCCGCCTTCGGAAGCAACGTCAATATGCAATGTCCGCAGCCGCGTCATGTATTTCTGGACATCCGCATTTTTCCAGACCAGTACGCCGATGGTTTGATGCGGTGCTTTGTGATGCAGGTCTGCGATGTGGTTACAGACATCAATGGTGTGATCATCCATTGCCGGATCATCTTCGGTGTCCATGGGTTGGTCGTCAGAATCAGTGTCGACATTGCCGGTGACTTCAAAGTGGACATAGCCGGGCAGGTCGCGGGCAGCCTCGTGATCCGCAAAACCCTTTTGCCAATCGTCGGACCATTCGACGAGTTCATCACTACCGAGGCCTGCGTTTTGCGACAGTTGATTGAACGTGAGGTTCACCGCGTCGAGCACAATCTGACTGGAGCGATAGCTCAAATCCATCGACACCATGGCAGCATCGGGGAGATTCAGGTCTTGACCAATGTGGTTGAAAATTTCAGCACAGCCGCCACGCCAACCGTAAATCGCCTGCTTGATATCACCAACGCAGAAGAACCGACGGCTTGCGTACTGGTCCACATGCGAACAGATTTCCAACGCCTGTTCACGGAGAATGTTCCATTGCTGCAGGCTGGTATCCTGAAATTCGTCGAGCATCATGTGATCAATTTTTTGATCCATGCGATAGGCAAGATCGGAGATAAACGCTGCATCCGGATCGGAAAACGCCTGCTCCAATTTTTCAGGGATATCACTGTGCATCAGGGCGCGGGCATCCAGTCGCAATTGATCAAACACCTGGGCATACTGTTTGGCAACGGTGTATCGCGCCAGGTTCAACTGCTTCTGTTCATCCAGTAACGCACCACGTGCATGCTGCACCAGCAGGTCATACGTGCGGATGACTGCGTCAGAAAGCTGGGCACGATTGAAAATGTCTTTGCCTTCACAACGTGCTTTGGCGATGCCGTTTTTGATGAAGTCCCGCCAATTGTTTTCCTCGATGAGTACCTGATCCTTGAGCCATGCCTTGGAGGCAACGACCTGCGGACTGCCATCTTTCTTTTTGGGTAGTTCGTCTTCAAGCGATGCATGGATTTGGGCCAGTTGTTTGAGGCCGTCGTCATCCAGTTTGCCTGTTGTGTCATAGTGCGTCCATTGATGTTCATCAGGGGCGAGTTTGTAGACATGGTAGAGATCACTGACGATGCCCTGGAGGATGGAGACCACCTTGCCACCACCTGCAGCATTGCTGTGATACAGCCTGCGCATCAGGTCCAGGAGTACGAACGGTTCGTTGGCAGTGAGTACCTGTTCAATCGCCTGCTGTTGAAGCTTGAGCATCGCAAAGTCGCCAGGCTCAAAAATCTGTGCGTTGGACGGAAGCTGCAATTCCATGGCAAAGCAGCGACCCATTTTCTGAAACAGGCTGTCGAGCGTACTGATCATCAACCGATGCAGATTCGTCGTCAGTGATTTGAGAAACGGGATTTGAGCCTTGTTTTCAAGGGCATTTTCAGCAGCGGTCTCAATGACACGTTCCAGAATTTCGTTGGCAGCCTTGCGCGTGAACGTGGTTGCGAGAATGGATTGGGGTGGTGCCGCATCTTGGACCATCTTCAAATACTGCTGCGTCAGTTGATAAGTCTTGCCGGTTCCGGCAGAGGCGCGGATGATCAGGTGTGGCAGGTCGGGAAGAGTGCTCATGCCTCACCTCCTGCGCTACTGGCAGTCAATACATCAAGGCGACGGTACGGGTACGCATCCTGACAAATCCCACCTAAACCATCCTCATATGCAGGCGGATCATGGGGCGGCCAGAAGATGCCGTTACGCACATCACGGATGATCTGCTTGGCAATCAGCAGCGCATCATCCAATTCATCAAGCGACCAATCCGCATGATCAAAGCCGATCTTTTTCAGATCCTTACCCAGTTGACAGTAGCCCAACTGAACCTTGTCATCGTAAATTTCCGATGCAGCAAGGACGCGGTAAAGCGGCAACTGCAAATCCACCCATGCCATGGATTGGTCGGACTCCTTGCGGCGGTGTTTGCTGTCTGGATCAATACTCGATTCGCTGGTTTTGTAATCCATGATGCGCAATTGGCCGGTCTTTTCATGGCGATCCATGCGGTCGATGCGACCCACCAACGTGAACGGCTCATCGTTGACCATAAGCTCGACTGTGTGTTTGGATTCGATCTGAGGCGTGATGATTTTCCAACCTTCGCTGCGCATCCGGGCCTGCTTCTGAGCAAAGACACAAAGGCGTAGTCGCAGCTGTTCACGTTGAATGACGACCGCGGGCAGGGGGTTCTTGCCATAGTGTTGATCACAAAATTGATCGAGTAATTCCGAGAAATATTGCTCCAGCGCCTTGTCGTCGGTGCAGTCGATCCAATCACTTTTGCCAAAGGTCTCAAAGATGTGATGCGCCAGGTTGCCGATGGCCATCGTCGAAAGTTCCGGGACATACTCTTCATGCGTCCGGAGTTTGCGAATGTGTTTGAGGTAAAACCGATAAGGACACTGGATGTAATCCTTGAAGGCAGTGACCGGCAGTTGATTGATTGGTTGCTCAGGCGGGATCGGGCGATGCAATAGAAAGTCCGACTGATTTTTGCTTGGCAGTAGTGGTGCATCAAACCGCGGGGGGGATTGGAAATAATCAATCACCGTCTGAGCCAATAACACATCTGAACACTGAAGCATCAGTCGGCTGGGAAGCATCGGTTCGTTACGCAGATTCATCTTGCCTGCGATGAGTCTCAGATGTTTACGACTATGCATGATTGCTTCGAGCATGTATCGGTCACGCGCCAAACGTGATTTGTCACAGGTCAAT
>MDTD01078179.1_pt1 | contig 12142 bp, 11 predicted proteins | sample 811221 | NCBI WGS metagenome assembly MDTD01 (sample SAMN05326646, study PRJNA326480) | marine metagenome | isolation source: seawater | place: Pacific Ocean: South West | collected 2011 | reverse complement strand
CCAGTTTTATCTTTATCAGGACCACGATTAAGAATTAGTAGTTCAAATGATATATTTTATGATTCTGGTGACGACCATATATTCTTATCAGAAGGAACTGAAGTAGTTCATATAAGAGGAGATGAAGCTATATTTGAAGTAACTGGAGATATAGATCTAAATGGAAATTTAGACACTTCAGGTCATATAACAGCCTCAGGCAATATAAGCGGAAGTGGAGATTTAATCGGTAGAAGAGTAGTTGTAGGATTAGCTGATACTCTTCGTTTATCAGAAGAAGGTGGTACGGGTAATTTTGTAATAGATGATAATGCGGGTGGTAATGTAAATCAATTCACAATATTTGCAGACGATTTCGCAACAGAAGGAAATACTGTATTAGGTAATACTATATCCGATCGCACTCTTATAAAGGGACATGTAACAGCCTCAGGTGAGATAAGTTCAAGTGATGATATATATGCTCAAGGATTTTATGTAGAACATGGCGGTAGTTTCCATAACGCTAGTTTTCTAGGAACTAAAATAAATTTCAATCAAGGTCAACAAATATTTCATGTTGGAACCGGTCAAACTAATGTAGAAGCATTTAGAATAACAACTAGTCAAGGTGCATGGTTTAATGCTTCAAATATTACAGCTCATGATTTTAGAATAGATGGTTCAAGTGATTATTTATTATTTGCAGATGCAGGATTAAACAAGATAGGAATAAAAACAAGTACACCTAAAGCAGAGTTACATGTAGAAGGCGATATATCTGCTAGTAATGAAGTTCGTGGAGTTTCTGGATCATTCTCAAAATTAACAGGCCATGAAGCTTTTACAACTGGATTGGAAGTTAATGGTTTCATTTCAGCTAATGAAATAACTGCTTCGATTATAAGTTCAAGCGGAACTATAACAGCAAATACTTATGTAGGTTTACCTAGTGGAATATTATCGGGTTCGATAGATTTAGAAAATAATCTAGTATTACCACCTGGTGTTATTTCAAGTTCAGCTCAATTACCATCTGGAATATATTCTAGTTCTTTACAAACATTAGGTAATATAACAGCATCAGGTAATATAAGTGCAAGTGGAACTGTGTTTGCAGATAAAATCCATCTAAAATCTTCAACAACTCCAGGACCTATAGTACAATTACAAGCAGAAGGAGCATCAGGAGCAGACAATTTTATTAGATTTGGAGATAGTACTGAAAATTATTCCTATGCTGTAGGAGCAGATGATAGTGGTAATACTTTTAAAATAGCATATAATGGATCAGCTTTCGATGGAGCTGTTTTAGGAACCAATGATGTATTAGCAATAGATACAGTAGGTAACATAACAGCGTCAGGTAATATAAGTGCTAGTGGTAATATTATTGCTGATAAATTTTATGCAGATGGAGCATTAGAAAAAGGTTTTATCGCAGTAGATTCATCTAATACTCATTTAGGTGTTAATACAGGATGGAAAGTTGGTACACATATTACAGCATCAGGCGAAATTAGTTCAAGTGATAAAATAACAGCCGTTCAATTTAATGCAAGAACATCTGGAACAGGATATAAATTATCAGGAACAAAGGCATTATATACTCACGATTCTTCAACAGTAGTAGGAAGAACCGGAAGATTAACTTTAACTGGTTCAAGCGCAAGATTTGGTAGACCAGGCCATACCATGCATGTTACAGCCTCAGGTCACATAAGTTCAAGTGCAACTATATTCGCTTTATCAGCTTCGATTATAGGACCTGTAAGTGCAAGTAATATTCATATTCCTGATGGTGGAAAAATTACATTTGATAAACATGTTGGGTCACTAACAAACATAACAACTACAGGAAATCCGTCAGATTTAGAAATACATACAGCTAAGCATATAAAACTTATGCCTGATGATGATGTACAAATATTTGAAGGTAGTACTCAATATGCAACATTTGATGGTGGCCAAAGATCTTTTGAAATAGAAGGTCCAATTACAGCCTCAGGTAACATAAGTTCAAGTGCAACAATTATACCAAAGTATAGAGACTATCCATTTGATTCCTTTTCATCTGGCGCATCATGTGGTGATATTATAACAATAGGTTCTGGACCAGCTGGAAATAATGGTGACATAGTTGCAGGAAGAATATATTGTATGGACTCAGATCAACATTGGGAATTAGTAGATGCAAATGCTTCTGCAACATCAATAGGTATGTTAGGTATTGCAATTGAAAATGGAACAGCTACCTTTTTAATAAAAGGTCTTTTTTATCATACTAATTTTAGTGCAGGAATTGCAACTGGTAATCCATTATATATAAGCGAATCACCTGGTGTTATGACTGCAACAGCACCGACAACAGCTGGAGCATATGTACGAATCATAGGATATATGGTCGATCATGGAAACAGAGGAATCTTTTTTGATCCTGATAAATCATGGGTAGAGTTATCTTAATGGCGTTTATTAGAGCAATATATAATAATAAAGTTGTAACAAAAATTGATGATTTATCTGAACTTACAACAAATCAAAATAAATACTGGTTAACAGAATCTGGAGTATCAGAAACACTTGGCGTATGGGATGATGTAAATAATAAATTTATACCAGATGGTATATACGATGAGGATACTGGTTGGCTTTGGCCTGAAGATTTAGATTGGAGCAATTACGATGGCTGATACTGGTATACATGGACCAACTTCAAACGTAGGTATTTCAGGACTAACAAATTTTAGTAATCCACAAAGATTGCATGAAACTGTTTCAGGAGCATCAGCAACTGGATTTACAAATGCAAATAGAGGTCATATATGGAAAGGATTTTTTTCAAGTGAAATACCAACAGGTGCAACAATTAATGGATTTGAATTGATATCTACCATATTTAATAGTTCAAGAGGTAACATAGGAAACTTTGGTTCAACAGGAGCATCAGAATCAACCACCTTTACATTTCATTTATGGAATGGAACTTCATTAAGTTCGGCACTTGCTTTTCAAAACGTTTCAACAAGTCTAAGTGGTATTGCTCTTGCAAATAGTGATACAGAGTTAACTTTTACAGGATCTAACAAAAGACATCCAGCTTTGCCATCTAGTAATCAAGGTAATGATACGGTTATGGCCGGATCACCAACTGAAACAGGAGGTTTATCTTGGACTGTTGCTGACCAAGCACAATTTGGGTTTGGATTAAAAATAATAAGTGTTTCTGCAACACCTGTTTATGGAGCAATTAGAGGTTTGGCATTGAAATGTTATTTTACAGCCGCGGCTACTGGTTATGGTGAAAAAATTCTTTCAATTGCAGCAGGTGATATTGAAAAAGTTCTTGGAGCTCCAATTAGTACAATCGATAATTTTAGTGGAGCCGAATAATGCCATCTGCATCAGATACACCAAACCTTGCAAGTCCAACATTACCAGCTGGAAGTATAACAGCTATGGAAACTATAAATGGTGATAATGCAAAACTAGAAGCTAGTCATTTCTTTAGCGGATTTAGTATACCAATACCAGCACTACATGATATAGTTGGGATAGAATTGGTAGTAACAGCTGCGTTTAGTCCTTCAGGCGTATCAGGTACTGCAAACGATTGTTTTCGAATTGCCCCAGATGGACGAACTTTTACTGATGCATTATCACCTAATGCAGCCTTTCCTAGCCTTACAGATGGTGTAGCTACAAGAACATTTGGAGGTTCATCAAATTTATTAGATTTGTCACCAACATTATTAGAGTCAGCTGCTGCAGCTAGTTTTGAGAGTCTGGTGATCACCTATATCCATCCAGCTGCAGCTGATATATTTCATGTAGATGAATTAAAAATTGTAATTCATTATCAAAAGAAACCAGGTGCACCAATTCAAATAATATCAGGAAGAGTACAACTAATTAACGGTCGTATCAGCATTTAATCTTGCAGTTCTACATATTTATATAAAAATGGAGAGAAAGTAAGCTATGGCGGTAAAAATTCCAATTTGGCCGGGGTCGGCATCATTTTCAGATGTATCAGGTAATACACCATTCGGAATATATGATTCAGATACAGTATATGTCTCTGCATCAGTTAATACTGCAGACTGGTGTGCAAAAAGATTAGGATATCCATTAACTGATATAGAACTACAAAATATTAACTTCTTTGCATGTTTTGAAGAAGCTGTTACTGAATATGGTAATCAATTGAATACATATAATATTCGAGATAACATGATTAATTTATTTGGTGCTGCAACTGGATCTAATTTAACTGGTCAAAAAGTATCTTCAAACATGGGAGGTTTAGTTGAACTAGCAGAAGAATATGGAACAGAAGCAGGATCAGGTGGTAATGTAACATATTTTACAGGATCTGTATCAATGTCTGCTAACCAACAAATTTATGATTTAACTGATTCATCAAACGTAAATTTAGAATCAGGAACAGCTGGAGTAGATGATATTGAAATAAAAAGAGTATATCACGACGCACCTCCAGCATTAGCAAGATTTTTTGATCCATTTATAGGTACAGGATTAGGTTCACAGCAAATGTTAGATTCATTTGGTTGGGGTAATTATTCTCCAGGTGTTTCTTTTATGATGATGCCTATATATGCTGATATTTTAAGAATACAAGGAATTGAATTTAATGATCAAGTAAGAAAATCTGCTTATTCATTTCAGTTAGTAAATGATAGATTAAGAGTTTATCCAATACCTGATGGTAAATCATTTACAGTAATACATTTTGATTATATATTAAAATCTGATCGTTCTAATCCTTTAAAAGGAGCAACAGGAACAATATCAGATTATTCAAATGTTCCATATCAAGATGTTGTATATTCAAATATTAATTCAGTAGGTAAACAATGGATTAGAAAATATACTTTAGCATTAGCCAAAGAGATGTTAGGATATGTAAGAGGTAAATACTCAGCATTACCTATACCTAATGCAGAAGTAACATTGAACGGATCAGACCTAACATCAGCCGCTCAGACTGAAAAAGAGGGTCTTATAACAGAACTTAAAGAAATACTGGATTCAATGTCAAGGCAAGCACAATTAGAAAGAAAACAAGCTGAAGCAGATGCATTGCAGCAGCAAATGAATAAAATACCACTTAAAATTTATGTAGGGTAATTATGGCGTTATTCGGATCAGCAAGAGATGCAAGTTTAATTAGATCAATTAACAATGAACTTATTGTCAATTATATAGATACAGAACTAGAATTCTATAAATTGGTATTAAATGAAACACGTGAAAATATATACGGCGAATCTACAACAAAGAGTTATTATAATCCTATTAAGATTCCAGGACTAATGCAGAAAGATGAAAAAACAATGATAGCAGATGATTATGGAATTGATTCTACTAGAACTGGAATTTTTGCATTTTCTAGAGATTTTTTAGTTGATAGAACTATAATTATGGAAATTGGTGATATACTACAATGGGATAATGATTTTTATGAAATTGATAAAGTTGGTTCATCGCAATACTTTAGAGGTATTAATCCTGGCACAGATTTAGGATTTACAACTGGTGAAAGAGGCGAATTTGGATATAGCGTTGCAATAATTGTTGAAGCTCATATGACTCAAAGAAATAAACTTAATTTAGTAGAAACAAGATCAGGCGGTGTTAATCAAGAATATCAATTACCAAAAAATTTATAATAAATGAGTAAATTAAGATTAAATAAAAACAAAAGTAGTTTTTCAATAGATCAAACTATTAATCGTGCAAACGAAGTAAGGAGAGATACTGATACTATAAAAACACCTGCATGTACAATATATGATGTAGATTATGCAATTATATCGTATATTCGTGATGTTATCAAACCTACAATTACAGAAGATGGTAATGTAATTGATATACCAATAATGTATGCTAATGGAGAAAAATGGAGTCAGGTTCAAAAACATGGATATATGAGAGACCAAAAAGGTAAACTTATGGCACCATTGATAATATTAAAAAGAAATAATATTACAGAAAGAGATCAATTAAAAAAATTAGACGTAGAAAGAAATCCATCAGGTAATGCTCAAACATTTCGAAATAGATTTACTCAAGCAAATAGATATGATAGATTTGGAGTTCTTAATAATGCTAAACCAACTCAAGAATTCTTTATAACATCAGTTCCAGAATTTGTAGACGTTACATATGAATTATTAATATGGACTCCATATATAGAAGATATGAATAAGGTTGTTGAAGCAATAATGCCAACTGGAGGATTTGCATGGGGTACGTCATGGAAGTTTAATACATATATTGATGATTATTCTTTTGAAACAGTTAATAATGTGGGTGAAGATAGAATAGTTAGAGCAACATTACCATTGCGTACAAAAGCAACGTTGCTAATGGAAGATGAATTAAGAAAATCAACATTACAAAAAAGATATGCTGTTAAACAAATTAAATTTGGATCTGAATATCAAACAGATGAATTTCCAGCAAAAATAATTGAAACAGGAAAAACATATAGTCAAATAGAAAGTGAAACAGATTTAATATCAAAAATTACAAAACAAGCACAAGATAGGAGTTAGGTTATGCCATTAAATGATAGTTTATTAGAACAAGGAATATATGCCGCATTTAAAAGACAGTCGGCAAAAGGAGAAGTATCAAAAGCAGGTGTTGATAGACAACTTGCAAAAGATATTGCTCGGGCAATATCTGTATATGTTAGATTAGGAACAGTACAAACAGCTGTAACTTCATTTGGTGTAGGTGCAACAGCTCCTCATCCAATGGTTATTCCAGTATTTACTGTAGCTACAGGAACTGGTATAGGATTTGTAATTTAATGGTTGTTTGAACAACAAATAGTATATTTATATATGTTAATAAGGAGAATTAGTTATGTCAGAAAATAAACAGTTTACAAAAGAAGAACTTACAGAAGTTCAAGGTTTACGAGATAGAATGTCTAGATTAGTAGCTCAATTTGGTGAATTAAAATTAGAACAAATTTTACATAAACAAAAAGCTGAAAATTTGGATATACTTGAAGACCAATATAATAAAGAATATAAAGATATTCAACAAAAAGAACTTGAATTAGTTAAAAAGTTTAATGAAAAATATGGCCGCGGAACTCTAGATCTAGAATCTGGTACTTTTTCACCAGCAAACTAAAGGTTTGAGGTCATTTAAGCATATTTATTAAAAAGAAAATAAACAGGAGAAATTAAATGGCCGAAAAAATTGTATCGCCTGGTGTATTTACCAGAGAAAGAGATTTAACTTTTTTACCAGCAGGAATCCAAAATATTGGAGCTGCATTGGTAGGACCAGCGGTTAAGGGACCAGGATTAGTTCCAACCGTAGTAACGTCCATGGCAGAATATAGAGCATTATTTGGCGATGTATTTGAAAGTGGATCTGGAGCTGTATTAGGTAATTATACTTACTTTACTTCGTTAGCAGCTGAAGAATATTTAAAACATCACGACACATTAACAGTTGTTAGAATTATGGCTGGTGATTTTGGTGGAGCTGAAACAAATGTTGTTTCATCCGTTGGATCATTAGGAACATCATTTAAATTACATACACTATCAGACGGATCTATATTAAATAGCGGTCAAGCAGCTGCATCAACTGCAGGTGCTGGTATAGCTGGTGATGAAGGAACAAATAATATTTTAGTATCTGGTTCAAAAGATAATTTAAGATGGGAAGTTGCAAATGTTAATCAGTCAAGAGGAACATTTACATTATTTATTAGATCAGGTAATGATACTAGTAAAAGAAAAAATATTCTTGAAACTCATAACAACTTATCATTAGATCCAAATTCAACTAATTTTATTGCAAAAAGAATTGGTGATTCAAAACTTAATCTTAAAGATTCAGGTACAACTACACCATATATCCAATCTTCAGGATCTTACTTAAACAAATCAAAATATGTTAGAGTTTCGGTAATAAGAAATACATTAAATTATCTTGATGAGAATGGAAATATTACAAATGCAAACTTTACAGGTTCTTTACCTGCAGCAGTTTCAGGAACATTCTCAGGAGGATCAGATGGTAATGTACAACATCCACAAAAGTTTTATGATGAAATTACATCAACAAATTCTCAAGGGTATGATTTAACTAGTGATGCAAATGGTAAAACTGCATATGAAGATGCAATTAACTTATTAGCTAATGCAGATGAATATGATGTTAATTTATTGTTATTACCAGGTGTAATATCAGGATTGGCAGGTCATTCAAGTGTAGCTTCTTCAGCAATTCAAATGTGTGAAGATAGAGGAGATGCATTTGTAATTATTGATCCAGTAGCATATGCATCGACAATAACAGATGCAACTACAGAAGCTTCTTCAAGAGATACAAATTATGCAGCAATGTATTGGCCTTGGATTCAAATACCAGATAATTATGCATCTAAAAATGTATTCGTTCCAGCATCTGTTGTAATGGGTGGTGTATATGCATTTAATGATAAAGTAGCAGCTGAATGGTTTGCTCCTGCAGGTTTGAATAGAGGTGGTATTGATATTGCAATCCAACCAGAAAGAAAATTGACTCATGGTAATAGAGATACTTTATACGATGATAATGTTAATCCATTAGCAACTTTCCCTAATAGCGGAGTTGTTGCATTTGGTCAAAAAACATTACAGAAAAAAGCATCTGCATTAGATAGAGTAAATGTTAGAAGATTATTAATTGCAGCTAAGAAGTTTATTGCTTCATCTACAAGATTCTTAGTATTTGAACAAAATACAGCAGAAACTAGAAATAGATTCTTAAGTATTGTTAATCCATATTTAGAATCAGTACAACAAAGACAAGGTTTACATGCCTTTAAAGTTGTAATGGATGAATCAAATAATACACCAGATGTAATTGATAGAAATCAAATGGTAGGACAATTGTTCTTGCAACCAACTAGAACAGCAGAATTTATAATTATTGACTTTAACATTCTTCCGACTGGTGCAGCATTTCCAGAATAATAGATAAGAAAAAGTAGAGTTGAGTATATTTATATTAAATAAATAGGAGATAAAAAAATGGCAGATTTATTAAGTCCAAATGAAATAATGTATACCGCGTATGAACCTAAAGTAGCCAATAGGTTTATAATGTATATCGAAGGTATTCCAGCTTACATAGTTAAAGCTGCATCTAGACCATCAATTGATCAAGGTGAATTAATTTTAGATCACATTAACGTTGAAAGAAAATTAAAAGGAAAATCTAGATGGCAAGATATTACGGTAACATTATATGATCCAGTAGTTCCATCTGGAGCGCAAGCGGTAATGGAATGGGTTAGATTACATCACGAATCAGTAACAGGTAGAGATGGATATTCTGATTTCTATAAGAAAGATATTGTATTTAATACATTAGGACCTGTTGGTGATAAGGTTGAAGAATGGACAATTAAGGGTGCTTTTATCTCTGCTGCAACCTTTGGTGATATGGATTGGGCTACAGAGGATGCAATTAACATTGAATTGACAATCAAATATGATTATGCAATCCTTCAATTCTAGATCAAAGATTATATAAGATCATTAAAAATCCTACCTTATGGTGGGATTTTTTTTGGGCAATTGCATATTTATATTAAATGTTACTAAACAAAAGGAAGATTAAGTTATGGCAAAAAATGTAAATGAAGAATATCCAGGCAAGGCAACTACACAAAAAATGGCAGAAGCTAACAATATTTCTGCAGAAGAATTAAAAGCAAGAGCTATTGATGCATATCAAGGTGAAGTTGCAAAAAAGCATGATTTCCCTACTGAGGTAATTGATTTACCTTCTAGAGGTTTATTATATTCAGAAGATAGCGCATTATCATCTGGTAAGGTAGAAATGAAATACATGACCGCAAAAGAAGAAGATATTCTAACTACTCAATCATATATTAAACAAGGTATAGTATTGGATAAATTATTTCAATCATTAATTGTTTCAAATGGTGAAGGTAAAAAGGTAAAATATAATGAACTACTTGTTGGAGATAAAAATGCAGTAATGATTGCAGCAAGAGTATTAGGATACGGTAAAGATTATGAATGCGAAGTTGTTTCTCCTCATTCAGGTGAAAAACAAAAAGAAATCATTGATCTTGCTATTCTTGAAGAAAAGGAAGTAGATTATAATTTATATACAAAAGGCCAGAACAAATTTTCTTATACATTACCTCATTCTAAAAGAGTTGTAGAATTTAGATTTTTATGCCATGGAGATGAACCAAATATCCAAGCGGAAATAAAAGCAGCAAAGAAAATAAATAGAGGTGTTGATCCAACATTATCAACAAGATTAACATATTCTATTTTATCAATAGATGGTGATACAGATAGAATGGCAATTAGAAAATTTGTTCAATATCAATTACTAGCTTTAGATTCTAGAGCATTAAGAGGATATATGAGAGACATTCAACCAGATGTACAATTAAATCTGACATTTGAATGCGAATCTACAGGAGAGGATTTCCAAATGGATCTTCCCATTGACACCAACTTTTTTTGGCCTGGGGCCTAATTACCGGCCCCTATTACATGGACAAATATTTGACCTCGTATACTGGGGCAAAGGTGGCTTCGGCTGGTCTGATGTTTATAACATGCCTGTATGGTTACGTACATTCTATATTAAAAAGATTGAAAAAATTCTTAAAGATCAAAACAAAGCTCAAGAAGAAGCTAATAAAAAAGCTAAGGCCGCATCTCGAAGAAGAAGGTAGAATTATATTCTCATAAATCACATAGTTACATATTTATATTAAAATAAATGGACGAGAACTATGGCAAATAAATTAGAAAAACTACAACAAGATCTTATCAACCAAATTGATGAAGGAATATTTTCGCCGTTACTTAAAAAACTAGTATCTGGTAAATTAAAACGTACATTACGTAAATTAGAAAAAGACCCTGGATTACGAAACGCTTTAAAAAATGTAGATAGAGCTTTAGATGATTTTGAAAGAGAATTAGAAATAGGAGCTTCAAATCTACCATCCGCAGAAGAAGTAAGAGGTTCCAGAGCTCGTTACAGAAAAGAAATGGCAGATTTTTATAAAGCAGCTGGATTAGGACATTTGGTTCCAAAAAATTAATTGGTGAACGGGCATGACTCCAGAAGAACAAAAACAACTTAATGCTCTTCGACAACAAGAAGAGAAAATAGTAATACGTATAAAAGCTATACTAGATAGCAGTATGCCCAATCAAAAAGAACTGGTTAGATTACAACAACAAAAAAATGATTTAGCTTCTAAACAAAATTCAATTCTAAATGTAACAGAAAAGAATTTAAAAAAGGTCGCCGAAACAGCTGAAGAATTAGTAGAGTCATCTGCAGATTCACAAAAACTCTTTAAAGGATTAATAGATCAATCAAAGAAATTTGGTAAAAATAATCAAGTAGCTGCTCAAACTACTAAAACGCTGCAAGGCTTCTTAGCCGGCTCTTTAATGAATACAGAACAAGCTGTTTCAGCAGCTGAAAGAGTTGAACGTATAAAAAAATTAGAAACAGTTCATGGTGGTCTTGCATCTCAACAAGCTAAAGCATATGCAGATTCATTAGCAACTCAAGTTGATATAGCTACACAATTAGGAGGAGTATATTCTGATTTAGCTGATGAATCTCAGGTAATAGCACAAAATGAAGTAGCACGTGGACGAGATTTATTACAAACATTAAATACAGCAGCTGCGCAAGAAAGATTATCTGAAGCAGAAGTATTCTATCAGCAGAACAAAGCTAATTTAAGAGGTAAAGAATTAAAACAAGTCAAGCAAAGCATTAGAGAAGCTCAAAAAGCAGTAGTATTATTAGAACAACAAGCAGACCTAATTGATTATCAAATATCAGCTAGTGAAGCTGCAGCAAATGCTATAGTAGGGCCATTTGAAAATGCAAAATCAGCAATAGAAAGTATACCTGGTATTGGTACAGGATTATCTAAAGCATTAGGATTAGATGTAATGTCTGGCCAATTAAATGAAATAGTCACCAAATCTGTACAAGTTGGATTAAGAGATGGCGCAGCAGCAGGTGTAGCTAATTTTAAACAATTGGTAGGTCAAACAAAAATATTTGGTGTATCATTAAAATCTGCATTATTACCATTAAT
>MDTD01122696.1_pt1 | contig 12143 bp, 12 predicted proteins | sample 811221 | NCBI WGS metagenome assembly MDTD01 (sample SAMN05326646, study PRJNA326480) | marine metagenome | isolation source: seawater | place: Pacific Ocean: South West | collected 2011 | reverse complement strand
CTTTTTAGGGTAGGTCCTATAAACAGACTGTATTTGTTTTCCTCAGAGTATCTAGAGTAAACCTTATATCCTAATTTCTTAAGCATTCTGAAATCTCTTTTCAGATCATCCAAGTCTTCATAAGTACTAACTTTTATTGTCCATGCTCTTGTAAGGTCATTTCTAAATTCATTTTTCTGAATATAACTATCATCCTTAGTATTTTCAGCTATTGGTTCATCTTTCAAAGGTAAATTTAGATTTACTGCAGGTATTTCATAAGAACCGCGGCCATCTTCTCGATCTATATATGTAGTTGGTTTAATCAAGACTGATAAAGCAATAAAACTAAAAATAAATAGTATGAGAGAAATATTGATGAACTTCATTCTTCTTTAAATTTAATGTTTTCAAGAGCCACATAAGCCTCACTAACTGTTATGAATGAACCAAAAACAACATGTGGTGTTCTTGAATGGTAACCTCTTTCAACAGCTGAATAAACCGAATCTACATAATTCACTTTAGTATCTGTTAAAGATTCTGTTAAGCGCCGAGAAAGCATAGAATCAAATCTGTCATCTTTAATAGAACAGATATTCCACTCCGATATTAAATGAGTTATTTCTTTTACGATACTTGCAATATCCTTATCAACCATTGGAGCGAAGATTGCATTAAATTTTGTACCTTGAAATTTTTGCTGCAAAAAATAAATTAAATTCCTTACAGAAGCTGGATTGTGAGAAACGTCTAAAACAAAATTATCAATTACATCGCAGCGGCCTCTTAGATAGGTATTTTTAATAGCTAATTTAAAGTCAATTTTTTTATCAGTGAGGAGTTCAAAAGCGGTTATTGCAATTGACGCGGACTCAGTACTTAGGCTTCCATAAGGGACCTCATTAACTTCAAGATCTTTATCTTTAAAAGAATATGACCAATAAGAATCAGATCTTTTTATTAAAAAATCTTCATTTAATTGATAATAGGAAGAACTTAATTGTTGTGCTTTTTTAATGACTGATTGTGGCATTTTTTTGGATCCAAGAATGGATATTCTACCGGACTTAAAGATTGCAGCTTTCTGGGACCCGATTTCTTCGACAGTAGAACCAAGCCATTTCTCATGATCTAACTCTACATTAGTTACTATAGAAAGATCGGCATTTATCAGGTTAACAGGATCGTATTTACCTCCAATTCCTATCTCTAAAATTGCGTAGTCTAAATCCTCTTTAGAGAAAATATCAAAACATGACAAAGTTGCATAATCAAAGTAAGTTAGCCTTGTATCCTTTTTTAGATCGTCTACTTTTTTGAAGGATTGAACTATCTCTTTGTCTGAAACAGGCTCATTATTTATTTTTATTCTCTCATTGAATTTCATTAAATGAGGAGAAGTATAGGAGCCAACTTTGTAACCCGCAGTGATAAGGAAATTCTTTAAGTACTCTGTAGTGGTTCCTTTTCCGTTTGTTCCGCCAACTAAAATGGTCTTTTGGGCAATCGATTTAGTTACGATTTTGTTATAGATGCCTTTTAGCCTGTCTAATCCAAACTCTCCCTCATTTGGTCTATTGGAATTGATATATACGAGCCAATCAGATAAATGATCTGAATTCATCTTATGCTAATTATTAGATATTAAGCTAGATATCAGCCTATGAATGGTGTCCTTCAGATCTTTTCTGTGAACTATCATATCGATCGCCCCATGTTCAAGTAAGAACTCACTGCGTTGAAATCCTTCAGGTAATTGCACATTTAATGTTTGTTCTATGACCCTTGGACCTGTAAATCCAACGAGTGCTTTAGGTTCAGCAATATTAATGTCTCCTAACATAGCAAGACTAGCTGATACACCTCCGTAAATGGGATCGATCATTACTGAGATATAAGGTAATTTTGCTTCTCGCATCTTTTCTATGGCTGCACTAGTTTTTGCCATCTGATAAAGAGATACAATTGATTCTTGCATCCTAGCACCACCACTAGTTGAAAAACAAACCATCGGTAACTGATTTTCAAGAGCAAAATTCACTGTATCAACGAATTTCTGTCCTACAACGGATCCCATCGACCCGCCCATGTAACGAAACTCAAAGGCCGATGCAACAATAGGCATCTTTTTTAAATACCCCTTCATGGCCAATAAGGCTTCCTTTTCATTACTGCTCTTTTCCGCAGAATCTATTCTTTCTTTATAAGGCTTAGTGTCTTTAAATTTAAGCCAATCTTTTGGTGCTTTATCTTGCGAAATTTCTAAAGTTTCTGATGAGTCTAGGAAGAACTCTAATCTCTTTCTTGCACCTATTCTTATATGATGATCGCACTTCGGGCAAACAAATAAATTAGATTCGAGCTCTGGCACATAAAGTATATTTCCACATGAACTACAACTTTGCCAAAGACCTTCTGGTATAGAGGATTTTTTTGGAGTTCCCTTTCTGATAAAAGAAGGAAGTATTTTTTCGAACCAATTCGCCATTATTAATTTAGTGCTTCAGAAAGTTCTTTTGTTTTAGAAGAAACCTTTTCAATAATATTGTCTCCCTCGCCTATCAAATCAACAAAGACGCTTCCTGCTACTATACCATCGGCTACGTCTTTTACAGAAATTGCTGATTTGGCATCTTTAATGCCAAATCCTATTGCTATAGGTAGATCAGTTAGCTGTTTAAGTTCGCTTACTTTATTTTTAACATCCACCGAATCTAAATTTGCTGCTCCGGTAATACCTTTAACAGAAATATAATAAACATATCCCGAACATTGCGAGCAAATCTTTTTAGCACGGTCACCAGCTGTAGTTGGAGCTATTAATCTAATGATATCGATACCATATCTTTTGGCTTCTTTACTGAACTCTGAACTTTCTTCAGGCGGCATATCAACAATTAATACCCCATCTAATCCGACATCTGCGGCTTTTTTCATGAATAATTCAGCACCAAGAGATTCAAAAGTATTCATATAACCCATAAAGACTATAGGTGTTTCTTTATCCACTATTCTAAAGTCCTTAACCAATTTGAAAGTTTCTTTCAGGGATGCACCTTTTTCTAAAGCCCTTTCATGGCCCCTTTGAATTGAGACACCCTCTGCCATTGGATCTGAGAAAGGTACCCCGAGCTCTATAATATCTGCTCCAGATTCCACCATTGCATGCATAACATCAAGGGTAGTTGCGTAATCGGGATCACCTGAAACTATGTATGTTATTAGGGCCTTTCTATTTTCAGTATTAACTTTTGAAAAGGTTTCTTTTATCTTTGAGCTCAAAGTTCGATTCCTTCAATTGAAGCCACAGTATTGATATCTTTATCTCCTCTTCCTGAAACGTTAACAACTATAGATTGATCTTTAGTCATAGTTGGGGCGACCTTTTTTACATACGCTATTCCGTGAGCTGTCTCTAAAGCAGGCATTATGCCTTCGACTCTGGTTAACTCTTTAAAGGCGTCTAAAGCTTCTTCATCATCTGCTGCTTCATATTCAGCTCTACCTATGTCCTTCAACCAAGCATGCTCTGGACCGACACCTGGATAATCTAATCCTGCAGAAACTGAATGTGTTTCTATCACTTGACCTGCTTCATCTTGCATCAAGTAAGTTCTCATACCATGGAGAACTCCTTCTCTTCCGTCATTAAGAGGAGCTGCATGCTTTCCAGTGCTCAAACCTAATCCACCTGCCTCTACACCTACTAACCTGACATCTTTTCTTTCTATAAACGGATAGAACAAGCCCATAGCATTTGATCCTCCACCCACACATGCAACTAACATGTCTGGATCGCTGCCTATCATTAGCTTACTTTGCTCCAGTACCTCTTCACCAACCACGGAATTGAAATCCCTTACTATCTGAGGATAAGGGTGAGGACCTGCAACACTTCCTATAATATAGTAAGTATCATCAACGTTTGTTACCCAATCACGCATTGCCTCATTCATGGCATCCTTGAGAGTAGAAGTTCCAGAACTTACTCCAACAACTTTTGCTCCCAAGAGTTTTATGCGAAAAACATTTAATGATTGCCTCTTAATATCTTCTTCTCCCATATATACGATGCATTCCAAACCATGCCTTGCAGCAACAGAAGCAGTTGCCACGCCGTGCTGACCTGCGCCTGTCTCAGCAATTATCCTTTGTTTGCCCATATGTTTAGCTAACAGTATCTGTCCAACTGTATTGTTGATTTTATGGGCTCCAGTATGATTCAAATCCTCTCTCTTTAGATAGATTTTTGCCCCACCGAGCAATTCTGTCCATCGTTTGGCAAAATACAAAGGCGAAGGCCTTCCGACATAATGCGCCAAGTCATCTCTAAACTCTTTCAAGAATTTCTTATCCTTTTTTATTAATTCATACTGCTCAGATAGTTCCTCTAGAGCAGGAACGAGTGTCTCAGCAACATACCTACCTCCGTATATTCCAAACCGACCATTTTTATCTGGCATAAGCTCTTCAGACATGAAAACTCCTTACTTTTTCTACTAAATTTTTTACCTTGGAATGATCTTTTATTCCAGGTTCTTCTTCAACACTTGAGCATACATCTATACCAATACAATTTTCTAACTTGAGTGAACTTTGAAAATTTGATTCATTTATACCGCCTGCAACAAGATAAGGTACTCTCACCTTATCTTCTAGTAAATTCAAATCAAAAGTTCTTCCAGTTCCTCCATATTCTTGCTCATCGAAACTGTCGAAGATCAACATTTTAGCATCTTTGAAGTCATCATTGATCTTTTCTAGATCAGTATCAGAATTAATTCTTATAGCTTTGATATATTCTTTTTCAAAACTCTCACAATATTCTCTACTTTCATCGCCGTGGAATTGTGGAATTGCATTTGGTATCTGTTTTAAACAGTCAGAAACAAAATCCTTTTCATGATTAACAAAAATCAGAACAATTTGATATTTCTCAGGAAGCTTCTCTACCAGCTTCTTTACATGATGTATATCTATAAACCTTTTACTCTTTTCGTATAAATTGAAACCTACAGCATCAACATCTAGGGTAGTTAGCAACTCAAGATCATCTAAATTTGTAATGCCGCAGACCTTAATAAAATTATTCATAAATAAAATTATAGAATATAAAAGATAAAGAATAATTAAATCAGATTATTCTTAAAATTCGGTAATTTAAATTTTTTGGGATATTCAGGGCCAAGAAAATATAAACCAGAGGAATTAACCGTCTTTCCTGCCATCCTTCGATCTTGTTGAAGCAGAATTGTGTTAATCTCTTTTGGCTTAATCTCTTTTTTCCCTACCATCAACAGCGTACCTATTATTATTCTGACCATATGAAGTAGAAATGCATTTGCTTGTATCTCAATCACTAAAAAATTTTTTTTTCTTGAAATATTTATATTTGTGATATTTCTTACGGGTGTCTTAGATTGACATCCAGAACCTCTGAATGATGAAAAATCGTGCTCTCCGATTAAATATTTTGCAGCTATTTTCATGGATTTTGTGTCTAATTTTTGAGGTATAAATAATGATCTGCCAGACCACAAAGCTGACGGAGTCTGATCATTTAATATGTTATAAATATAAGATCTTTTTTTAGCTGAAAATCTTGCATGGAAACTTTCATCAACTTCTCTGGACCAAAGCACTCTTATATCAGGTGGTAAATAAGAATTTATACCTCTAACCCATTCAGTTGGAGATCTTATTGATTCAGTATCAAAATGTAAGACTTGCATGAAGGCGTGAACGCCTGCGTCAGTTCTCCCGCTGCAGAAAGTTTTAATATCATGGTCAGCAACTTTAGAAATAGATTCTTCAAGATGGCCTTGAATTGTTAGTTTTGTAGTTTTTTGCTTCTGGAAACCATAATATTTGGATCCATCATATTCTAATCCTAAAGCTATCCTTGAGGCCATTTATTATCAATTAATCTTGTTAAGTAGAAGATGAGCTTGAGCTCTTTCTTCTTCCGTTGGTTGATCATTAAGAACTTCATTTAATAAACGGGTAGGTTCTTCTAACTGATCCATCTCTATTAAACTTCTCGACAAATTTATCTTTGCTTCTTTCTCGTTACCTATTTCATTTGTGATATCAATATCTGTTATGACGGGATTTTGGTTTTTCTCGTATCTCATTACTAATAAAACTAAGATAAAAAATAAAAGGCCAAAGACTAGTCCGCTAATACCTTCTAGATATACTCCAGTTAAAAAGTAAAACTCAGTTTCGATACCCAGTAAGAGATTATCCATTAACTAATCAATCAAATATTAATGCAGCGATCTGAACGCTATTTAATGCCGCGCCTTTTAGAAGGTTATCTGCGACCACCCATAAGTTCATTCTATTATCACTCCATAAATCCTTTCTAAGTCTTCCTACATGCACAAGATAATCGCCATCTGCTTCAGAAGCTGCAGTTGGGTAATCATCTTTACCAGAGCCATAATGTAATCTTAAACCAGGTGCTTCATTAAGAATATTTATAGCTAACTCTTCAGATAGTGGTTTTTCTGTTTGTATGTGTATAGATTCAGAGTGTCCATTTAGTACAGGGACTCTTACACAAGTTGCAGCAACCTGTATATTTGGATCAAGAATTTTATGTGTTTCTTTTAAAAGTTTATTCTCTTCCTTCGTATACCTATTTTCTTCAAAGACATCACAATGGGGCAGAGCATTATTGGCTATTTGCTTAGGATAAACAGAAGATTTCAGTTCCGTCTCACCCTCATAAGCATTCAATTGTTCAAGTAATTCTTCTGTTGCTTCTTTACCTGTTCCGGAAACAGCCTGTAAGGTGGTTATGTCAATTCTTTGTATATTGAATTCATCATGTAAAGGTTTCAAAGCCACTAACATCTGTATAGTGGAGCAGTTTGGGTTAGCAATGATGCCGGGGAGAGAATAATCTTGAAGATCCTTTCCATTAACTTCGGGAACAATAAGTGGTATTTTTTCTTCATATCTAAAGCAAGAAGAATTATCAACGACTACAGAGCCTTGAGAAACTGCTTTAGGGCCGAACTCAGCAGAAACTGATGCCCCTGCCGAAAAAAGAGATAAATCTGTTTGACTAAAATCATATTCTTCAAGGGCCTGTATGTAATGATCCTCACCCCTAAAGGTTACTTTTTTGCCTTTAGATTTCTTGCTTGCCAATAAATCTACATCAGCATCTGGGAAGAATTCATCTTCTAACAAGTTCATGAAAGCCTGACCCACCATGCCAGTTGCCCCGACAACTGCTATTCTTTTTGCTTTTTTCATAGTCCTAATTCAGTTTTTCTATAATCTTATTACCCATCTCTGTAGTAGAAAGCTTTTTATCTTCAGAACCTTCCAGATCATGAGTTCTGTAACCTTCCGATAAAACATCTTGTATAGAATTTTCTATAGCCAGAGAGGCATCCTGATCATCAAAGCTATATTTAAGCATCATAGCAACTGATAATATTGCAGCTATTGGGTTAGCTAAACCTTTTCCAGTTATATCAGGTGCAGAGCCGTGCACTGGCTCATACATACCCTGATTCTTTGAATTTAGAGATGCAGACGGCAACATGCCTATCGAGCCAGTTAACATCGCTGCAATATCTGACAAGATATCTCCAAACAAATTCCCGGTAACCATTACATCAAACTGCTTTGGATCTCTCACTAACTGCATAGCGGCATTGTCAACAAGCATATGAGATAACTCTACATCAGGATAATCTTTAGAAATATCTGAAATTACTTCCCTCCACAAAACACTCACTTCTAGTACATTTGCCTTATCGACAGAACATAAAATTTTATTTCTTTTTTGTGCAGCCTCAAATGCAACTCTTCCTATTCTTTCAATTTCTTTTTTACTATAGATCATAGTATTGAAAGCTGAATTGTTATTATCTGAAGTGCCTCTAGGTTCACCAAAATAAATTCCACCTGTAAGTTCTCGAATTATTAATAAATCAAGGTCTTGTACTTTTACAGCCTTTAGGGAAGAGGAATCACTGAGGTATTTTGAAAGAATTGCAGGTCTCAAGTTTGCAAAAAGATCTAACTCAGATCTTAGACCGAGCAAAGCTCTCTCTGGTCTGAGGTCATAATCTAGATTATCCCAGGTCGGTCCACCAACAGCACCTAGTAAGATTGCATCAGCCTCTTTAGCTAAGTTTAAAGTTTCATCAGGTAAGGGTTTTCCAAATTTCTCAAATGCAACTCCTCCAACTTCAGATTCCACTATTGAGATATCTAAATTGTGAGATAAGTTTACGTGATTAAGTACTTTTTTGGCTTCGTTACAAACTTCTGGGCCTATTCCATCTCCAGGAAGTATTAAAACTTTTTTATTCCCACTCATGCTTAACTCTTATTATTGAAAACCCAAGGTGATTGCTTTTGTCTTTTCTTTTCGAATTCTTTTATGTCATTAGCATGAGTCAAACTGAGACCTATTTCATCAAGACCTTCCAAGATACATTTTTTTCTAAATGGATCAATTTCGAAATTAGCTATTTCATTATCTTCTGAAAAAATGACTTGATTGAGAAGGTCTATCTCAATTTCTTTTCTTTCCTCTGCAAGATTAAGAAGATTTTGAATCTCTTCTGATGAAAGTGCTATAGGCAGTAGTCCATTATTGAAGCAGTTGTTGTAAAAAATATCAGCGAAACTTTCTGCTATTACTACTTTGAAACCATAGTCCATCAATGACCATACTGCGTGTTCCCTACTAGAACCACATCCAAAATTCTTCTTACTTATTAATATGTCAGAGTTAAGGTATTTTTTTTGATTCAAAATAAATTCTTCATTTATTTTTCTATCATTAATATCTTGTCCGGGAAATCCCTCATCTTCATACCTCCATGCATCAAAAAGGTTGGGGCCAAATCCACTTTTCTTTATCGATTTCAAAAATTGTTTAGGTATTATCTGATCGGTATCTATATTGTCTCTATCTAAAGGAATTGCTTGTCCTTTGTGAAAACTATTGGAGTTTTTCATGCTAAATACTCCCTGACATCGACAAAGTGGCCTTCGATTGCAGAGGCTGCTGCGGTTATTGGAGAAACTAGATGCGTCCTGCCCCCATATCCTTGTCTACCTTCAAAATTTCTATTTGATGTCGAGGCACAGTGTTCGCCATCTCCTAATTGGTCTGGATTCATAGCCAGACACATAGAGCATCCGGGAGCTCGCCACTCAAATCCTGAATCTCTGAAAATTTTATCTAAGCCTTCTTCGATGGCTTGCTGAGAAACAAGACCAGATCCTGGAACGACAATAGCCCTTTTGATTGATTCAGATACTTTCTTCCCTTCCAGAACCTTAGCAGCTTCTCTTAAATCTTCTATTCGAGAATTTGTACAAGAGCCTATGAATACTTGATCTAATTTTATATCTTTTATCCTTTTACCAGGCTCTAGGTTCATGTAATCAAGGGCATGTTTAACTGATTCACTATCAGGATGCGGTATCAAGCCATCTATGTCGCACACCATTTCTGGAGAAGTTCCCCACGTAACTTGCGGAGCAATTAACGATCCATCAATTGTGATCTCTTTATCGAATACTGCTTTCTTATCGCTAACTAGATTCTCCCATTGACTCTTCGCTTCAAGCCATTCAGATCCTGAAGGAGAAAAAGGTCTATCTTTAATGTATTCCTCAGTGACTTGATCATAAGCAACTAAGCCTGCTCTGGCTCCAGCTTCAATAGCCATGTTACAAACAGTCATTCTGCCTTCTATAGTCATGTTCTCAATAACCGATCCAGCGTATTCAATTGCATAACCTGTCCCACCAGCGGTCCCTATCTTACCTATGACCGCAAGAGTTACGTCTTTCGGGGTCACACCCTCTTGCAATTCTCCAAAAATAGTAACTCGCATGTTTTTAAGTTTAGAAGTTTTTAAGCATTGCGTTGCAAGGACATGCTCAACTTCGGAAGTTCCTATACCCATGGAAAGGGTTGCTAAGGCGCCATGTGTAGATGTATGCGAATCACCGCATACAATTGTCATTCCTGGCAAGGTTAGACCTTGCTCAGGTCCTACAACATGAACAATTCCCTGACGTTTATCATGAATATCGAATTGTAAGATTTCGTGCTCTTTACAATTATCGTCTAAGGTTACTACTTGGAGTTTTGCCACCTCATCGTGAATGCCCTCAATACCTTTTGGTCTATCTGTTGTTGGGACATTATGATCAGGTGTAGCTATGTTTGCTGATATTCTCCAAGGTTTGCGACCAGATAATTTTAAGCCCTCAAAGGCTTGAGGAGAGGTAACTTCATGTATTAGGTGCCTATCTATATAAAGTAAATAAGTTCCGTCTTCTCTTTGAGTTACCTCATGAAGATTCCACAACTTGTCGTATAGAGTCTGAAACATAGTAAATTAAGTAATATCAGGGATTTCACTGACGACATCTGCATTTTGAGCCCTATTTCTTAAGAAATGATCCATAATTACCAAAGCAGTCATAGCTTCAGCAATGGGTGTAGCCCTTACTCCAACACATGGATCATGTCTTCCTTTGACTTGTATTTTTTTGGACTCACCAGAAGCATTAATTGTTTGCCCTTCTTTAGTAATACTGGAGGTAGGTTTTAATGCGATAGATATATTTATTTCTTGACCAGTACTTATTCCTCCAGAAATACCACCAGAGTTATTTGATAAATAACCAACTGATGACATTTCATCCCTTACTTCCGAACCTTTAGCAGATACAAGACTAAATCCCCTTCCGACTTCAAATCCTTTAACAGCGTTGATACTCATTAGTCCCTTAGCTAAATCAGCTTCTAGCTTATCAAAAACAGGTTCTCCTAAGCCAACTGGTATATTTGTTGCAGAAACTTCAATTTTTGCACCTACGGAATCACCATCCTTTCTTAGTTGGTCAATAAGATTCTCTATGTCCTCCAAGACTTCTTTATCAGGACAAAAGAAAGGGTTTTCATTAATTTGATTTATATCAAAATTTGAAATCTTTATATCACCTATCTGAGACAGATAACCTTTCACTTCAATATCTTGTTGTTCCTTGAGATACTTCTTCGCTACTGCTCCAGCAGCTACACGCATAGCTGTTTCTCTGGCAGATGATCTTCCACCTCCTCTATGATCTCGGAAACCATATTTCTTTGAATATACATAATCTGCATGAGATGGTCTAAAGACATCCTTTAATTCATCATAGTCTTTAGACTTCTGATCATTATTACTTATCAGTAAACCAATAGGTGTTCCGGTAGTCTTTCCTTCAAATACTCCTGAAAGTATTTTGACTTCATCATCTTCTTTTCTTTGAGTTGTGTATTTTGAGGAACCAGGTTTCCTTTTATCTAGTTCTTTTTGAATATCTTCTTCTGAAAGCTCCAAACCAGGAGGACAGCCATCTATCACACACCCAAGTGCAACCCCGTGACTTTCACCAAAAGTAGTCACGACAAAAGAATTTCCAAAAGAATTTCCTGACATATCTATATCTTATTACGTAATTGGGGGTGCGATTATAGAATTTTTGAGAATTTTAGGTATTAAATTTGATATTTATTTAAAAACCTCCAATATACTCTGATTAAAAAAAACGAGAAATCTATGATAAAAGCAGTTTTTTGGGATTTTGGAGGGGTCGTAACAAGCAGTCCTTTTGAGGCATTCAATAAGTTTGAAAAGGACAATAGTCTCCCTGTTGATTTTTTAAGATTAGTCAACTCCACTAACCCTGATTCTAATGCCTGGGCTCTCTTGGAAAGAAATGAAATTGATCTTAATAAATTCGATTCATTATTTGAACTTGAGAGTAGAAGTTTAGGTCATCCAGTGAAAGGGAAGGAAGTCATTGCCCTTCTTAAAGGACAAGTCAGACCTGAAATGATCAATGCATTAAAAAAAATAAAAGGAAATTATGTTCAGGCATGCTTAACAAATAATATTCAATCAATGGGGGACTCGGGTTTTGAAGGAAATGTATCGGCATCTGGCAAACATGAAGAAGTAATGAGCATGTTTGACTTTGTTTTTGAATCAAGCAAAGAGAACATTCGTAAGCCAGATCCTGAATTTTATCTTCGTGCTTGTGAAAGAGGAAATGTTAGTCCAACCGAAGTCGTATTCTTAGATGATTTAGGAATAAATCTTAAACCAGCCAGAGCGCTT
>MDTD01175223.1_pt1 | contig 12144 bp, 9 predicted proteins | sample 811221 | NCBI WGS metagenome assembly MDTD01 (sample SAMN05326646, study PRJNA326480) | marine metagenome | isolation source: seawater | place: Pacific Ocean: South West | collected 2011 | reverse complement strand
GCGATGTCACACAGGACCCAGCCACGATTTTGGGGGGCGCGACTATAGGAGTCCGCCCCCTGTTGACAAGGCCTATTTCGCCTATTTTTTTAAGAATTCTATGCCCGCCTCCTAAACATCCGGAATAATCTACAATTTCCCCTCCTTTAGCTCTTAAATCCCTGTTTTTAGCCCTGTTGGCTCCCTTCCTCCGCTCCCCAAGGCCTCCTGGGGCTCCAAAATGGACGAGGCGCCCCCCGGCCCCTTCTATTTACCGAAAGCTCTCTACGAACCCTTTACGGCTCTTTCAACCTCTCCTGATTTCTTTTTGATATCGACACCTCCGGACCCAATATATACTTCCCCGTCGCCCTCGCGGCACAATGGCAGGGTAGCTCAGGGGTAGAGCAAAGGACTCATAAGCCTTGGGTCGGCGGTTCGAATCCGCCCCCTGCTACGTTTTTATCGATTAGTTTCCAGCCGAGACGCCAGGCAGATCTCGGCGCGCCCCCTTTTACAGCCCTGAAATCGTGCCCGAAGCTCGCTTCACTCTCCTTAACCGGACCACTGGGATCGGCGCCAATAGCTACCTGCTCGAGATTGGCGACACACGCGTTGTGCTCGATGCAGGAATGCATCCTAAGGAAAAAGGACAGGCCAGCATTCCCCGTTACGAGGACCTTCCACATGACAGCCTTGACGCCATCATTGTCACTCACTCCCACCTTGATCATGTCGGCACGCTTCCAGTCCTGATGCGAGACCAGCCTTCTGCCCGAGTCTTCATGACCCCGGCCACATGCGCCCTTGCTGACGCTCTCCTTCACAACTCTGTCAATGTGATGAAGTCTCAGCGAGCCGAACTGGGAATTGAGGACTACCCGCTCTTTACTCATCGCTTAATCGACAAACTGCTCCCACGCATCGAACCCCGTGATTATGAAAAGCCTTTCGATCTGGACTGGAACGGATCCGTGAAAGGAACCTTCTATGACGCGGGTCATATTCTGGGGTCAGCAGGAATCCTGCTTGAAGGAAGCAGTAAGCGAATCTTTTACAGCGGCGATATTCGTTTCGAAGACCACGCCCTGATCAAAGGCGCGCGCTTCCCAGACCTGGCAGAGGAAACACTTGATGCGCTCATCGTGGAGACTACCCGTGGTGATTCTCCCCGGCCTTCTTCCTTCTGCCCGCAGAAAGAAAGAGCCCGCTTCATAAATGATATTGAGCGATGCATGGAACGGGGCGGATCGGTGTTGATCCCCGTCTTCGCCATCGGAAAAACTCAGGAAGTACTGACGATGATCCATGAGGCCATGCTTGACCACTCCCTCAGCTCCGCTCCGGTCTACATTGGAGGACTGAGCACCAAGATGACCGTCGTCTACGACAAGTTTTCAGGCTCAACACGGCGCAGCTCTCCCAATTTCAAGATCTTGAGGGATATGAATCCCATCACTGGAAACCGACGAGGCCGCAGGCCCATACCCCTTGAACGAGGAGCAATTTATGCTCTTTCGAGTGGAATGATGACAGAAAAGACAACGTCGAATGGATTTGCCCGAGGCTTTATCGACAAGCCCGGGAACATGCTGCTTTTTGTAGGTTACGCCGATCCGGATAGCCCGGGAGGAAAGATTCGTGCCGCTCAACCGGGTGATGCAATCCGACTTGACCCAGAACTCCCGGAGATCTCCCTGAACTGTGGAGTCAAGATATACGACTTCAGCGGGCATGCTCCCCGGAATCACCTGTTGGACTTCATGAAGACGGCAGATGCTCGCAAGACCGTTCTCGTGCATGGTGATCCCTCAGCTCTCCAGTGGTTTGAGACGCAGGTCGAGAGGGCCGTCATTCCTGCACCCGGAAAGACTCTCGCCCTTTAACTCATTCATCCACTTCCTTCAAGTGGTCTACTTCTTCCCGCAAGACCTTTAAGGCGCGACGCATTTCCTCAAGATTATTGAGGTTACGCCATTGACGGACCTCTTCCTTAAATGGCTTCGCTGGAGTGCCCATATAAACTCCAGCCTCGAGAATGCTCTGCATCGCTCCAGACTTCCCGCCCAACTGGACCTCATCTCCGATCTCTATATGACCGTTGATGCCGACCTGAGCGGCGAGGGTTACCTTTTCTCCAAGCTTAGAACTCCCCGCTACGCCTGAAAGCGCAACAAGAATACAATTTTTCCCGATCTCTACATTATGGCCCACTTGAACGAGATTATCAATTTTCGTTCCCTCACCGACCACTGTTCGACCAAAGCGAGCTCTATCAATACATGCGTTAGCACCGACCTCTACATCGCTTTCCAGAACAACGATTCCCAGCTGAGGAACCTTGTGGTGCCTGCCGTCGACAAACTCATACCCGAAACCGTCAGATCCTATAACTGCCCCAGGTTGCAGAATCACTCGATCTCCCAGGATACACCCTTCCCGCACACTGACATTCTGGTAAATGGTGCAGTCTTCTCCAATCACGACGTTTCGACTGATCACGGCTCCAGAGCGAATGTCTGAGCCCCGCCCAATCGATGCTCCATCCTCGACCACCGCGCCCGCGTGTACCGCAGCTTCAGGACTTACCATCGCATACTCCGAGACGTGAGCTCCCTTTCGAACTCCTGGGGAAAATGCCCTAGTTCGTGACTCAACTTTTTCTGCAAGTGCCGAAAGGGCATGAGAAGGGTTGTCAACCTGAATCAGGGCGACTCCATCCGGGCCTGACTTAATGTCTGGAGGTACCAGAACCGCTCCCGCACGGGTCGCGTCAAACTGGGACCGATACTTCGGATTGGAAAAAAAACTCAGGTCACCCTCCTCCGCCTCGTTGAGGGTCCGCACTCCTTTCAGGACCAGATCCTGTCGCCCCGAAACGAGCACCCCTCCAACCAACTCGACCACTTCCGCGATCTGCAATTCCACGATCAGAAGGTGTTATGACCAGAAGCCCTAACCGGGCCCTTATTCACCGCTCGCGGGAGTCTCCGCTGGCGCATCCTTATTCAAAAGCACAAGCAGACCAGCAGTGATATCCGTGGCGTCCTTGGTGTAAAGCAGGAAGGGGACTTGCGAAGTACTCATGCCCGATTTATCGAACACATAATCGTAGTCGTCGGACTTGGCGCGATCCTCCACGAGCTTCTGTATTTCCTCGAGGATTCCGCGCATCTTTTGCACCATCTTTTCGTTCAGAGCGGTATTTCGACGCTGCAGAAATTCACGACGCTCCCGATCAAGCGCAACCCCTTCCTGCGTTTTCATTTGAAAACCCTTGAAGAGCTCCTGCTTTCTTTTGTCGCTCAGAGAGGGATCGTCCAGCTGCTTACGTAATCCTTGCAACTCATCTTCGAGCGCACGGATGGTTTCGAGACGCTCATTGTTATTCTGCTGAATCTTCGCTCGTTCAACATTGACCTCCTTCTGGGCCGCATTAGTCCGGTGGTATTGCTTAAAAAGCGTCTGCATGTCTACCGTGGCTATCTTCAACTTGTCCTGCGCGGCAGCGGACATGGAGAAGAGCAGAAGAGTAATTGCGGCAGGAACGAGTAGGCTGAAATTCATGTGCTTGGCGTTTCGAAGTGGAAGGAGTCTGGAGAAAAAACCTCAGGCCGTCAAACCCCAAGCCCTCACCTCTGCACACCCTGCGGAGCCGATTCTGCAAGTATGCTTATGATTCGTGGAGTGATGTCGTGAGCGTCCTTGGCGAAAAGCAGAAATGGCACTTGCGAACTACCAGTTCCCTCAATGTCAAAGACGAGATCATAGCCCATACGCTCAGCCTCTACCCTCACAACCGTGCGAATCTCCTCCAGAAGAACCTCCATACGCGCCACCATGAGGCGATTCAGGTCCGCATGGCTAGCCTTCAAATCCAACGCTCTTTGCCCCTTCCACCGCTCTCGCTCACGAAATCGAACCCCTTTTTCTCTCTCCAGGTCCCCACGCCGGACATCGGAATCACTCAATGCCTGGAGGGAGCCCTCCAGTTCCCGAAGAACCTGATCCATCGCTCGCAACTTAAGCTCTTCCTGATTCTTCTTCTTCTGAATCCTCGATCGCTCAACATTTATTTCCGTCTCAGCGCGCGCAACCTTGTGGTAGGAGCGAAAAACCTTCTGAATATTGACGGTAGCCGTGCGCAACTTTTGTTCTGTCTCTCCCGCCACTGCATCCCGGCCAAGTGCTGATCCATCCGAGTGATCCACATCTTCAGAAGGAACTTCTGCGCAATGACTCGCAGGGCCAAAAGCCCACGTTATCCCGCAAAAAAATGCCGCTGCAATTTTTGAGTTCAAAGCCTTATAAGGTTACCGAGAATCGCCTTCACTTCAAGTTCATTCCCTAATCAAGATCCTCTCACAGGACATCACGTATGATTCAATTTTCTTCATCGGACGAGCTCCCCTTGGATCAGCGCCCCCCGTCGGTTCTCGTGCCGACAATGGGTGCGCTGCACGACGGACACGCCGCCCTGATCAGAAGGGCAAGAGAGATTGCCGGACAGGAAGGAACCGTCACGGTCTCGATTTTTCTAAATCCTCTGCAATTCAATTCTTCATCCGATCTGGAAACCTATCCCCGAACCCTTGAAGCAGATCTTCTGCTCTGTCGCAGTCTTGGTGTCGACGCAGTTTACACTCCTTCTCCCGAAGAATTTTACGCGGCCGACCACTCAATCTCAATCGTCGAAAACTCTCTCTCCCGTGCCCTGTGCGGGGCCACTCGCCCCGGTCATTTCGAAGGGGTCTGCACGGTCGTCCTGAAACTTTTCAACACCCTGCAACCATCACATGCGATCTTTGGAAAGAAAGACTACCAGCAACTTGCGATCATCAGGCGCCTTGTTCGTGATCTTGGTGTATCCGTGCAGATCCATGGCGTTGAGACTGTGAGGGAGCCTGACGGCCTTGCGTTCTCATCGAGGAATCTCATGCTTACGCCTGAACATCGAAAGGATGCTTCTCGTATACGGAGAGCCCTTCTTTGCATTAGGCACTTGAGGGAAACAGGGGAACAGCGGAGTGAAGCATACCTCCAGACCGTGCGTAAGCATCTTGTTGAAAACGCGCCACCCGAAATGGGAATTGAATATCTTGAGATTATTGATCGCGAAACTCTTATTCCCCTGGAGAAAGTTGCCGGGCCTGCCTTGCTTGCCACGGCTGTCACCTACGACACGGTCCGTCTCATTGACAATATCGAGATCTAGCCATCAGACCCGTGGCGCTGGAGCTAAAACCAGGCCGCTACTTTCCGGGCGGAGAGCAGCACCGCTAAGAGGATACCTGCAACCGCCAGAAGCTTGAGGGTCCAAGGCACCCTTCGCTGACCAGTCAGTTCAGGCCTCGTTGCTAAATAGAGCATTGCGAGACCAAGTGCTGGGATTCCCAGAACCGTCAGTGCCTGAGCTCCCAGCATGAGCGAATCGCGGCTTTCCTTCCAGATAGCCCCGAATATCGCAACCACCATTCCAATCACTAGCGCCAATGCCGTAAAATGACGAGCCCAACGCCCCTCCATGCTGGCACCTTTTCCAAGGCTATCGGAGAGAACCGTTCCTCCTATGGCTGCATTTACCATGAAAGAACTCAGTGCTCCTGCCATGAACCCGCCACAGAACACATATTTCGAGCCGGAACCGAACAACGGCTCCAACTGGGTGGCGAGAGCTCCGATCTGGATACTCTCGGGAACACCCGGGATACGGTGAAACATCAGCAGGGAGGTTATCATGATCACCGCTGAAACACCACCGAGCACCGCGACTCCAACTACAGAATCGAAAGTTCCCTGGCGCAAGTTCACCATACTCCAACCTTTTTCTCTGACCAGATAGCTCTGAAAAAAGGCACCCCCTATGGAAAAGGTCGTTCCGACAAGAGCAATTACCGGAAGCCAATCACGCTTGGTCGGAATCGAGGCATTCCGCTCTGGGGCCTCGCTGGAGATCGCGGCAAGAAGATTAACCACGAAGGCTCCGATCATTAAAAGAACCAGGATCTTCATCGCTCTCTCCACGGCAGAATAGAGTGAACGCATGAGATACAGGCAGGATAGGATCACCGCATTAGCGATCAGTAAAATGAGAACCTGCAGCAGCACCCATCCCCGGGGCAGACTGCCTTCCCCATCTTCAAAAAGAGGCTCCAAGCCAACACCCAGAGCGAGATTATTACTGGATTGATACAGAGCAACTATTCCAAAGAGTACGATCCCAACTCCTGCTGCTGTTGTACGCCCCAAGCGACATGATATTTCCTCACAAATACTTCCCTTGTAAATAACCCCGAGGCGGGCCGAGAGAGCAACCATGCCAACCATCAGAACAACAGCGAGGGTCAGAAATGGCAATCCCATCCACCCCCACTGAGCCCCTACTCGCGAGCTCGCAAGAATACTTCCGGGTCCAAGTACAACTGCTGCCACGATAATGGCAGGACCGATAGATTTTACTTTTTCGCGAATTTTCATTAAAAATCCCTCCGACTGCGTGTCACTGTCCAACCTTGCTGACCTGAATCAAATAACCAATTATTACCAGCTCGGATGCGTCAGAGCCCAATCGCCCTGCGAGGCCTGTCATAGCACAGTCCCACAATCTCATCGCCGTTGAAGCCGAGGCCTCGCAGGACTGCTGCCACCCTTGGCATAGTTGCAGTCGATCCTACGAAATGCCTCCCATCGGGTGATCGTGCAACACCATCCTCCCCGACTTTAATTTTCTGGACTCCAAGGGTGAAGCTGCCCGGTCCGCAGTGCGCTGCAGAAATCGCATCTGTTACCATCAGGCACCGTTCGAGTGTAGCAGCCCTGAGATAGTTTTTCAGAGCGAAACCGGGAACATGAATACCATCCCCGATAAAGCAAACCCACAGACGCTCGGAGAGGCTCAGCGCCCGTTCCACTATATTTTGATGCCTTGGCAGATCCTGAGGACAACCGTTACCGAGATGGGTGAACATCGTCAGACCCGCGTCAATCGCGGCCCGGAGCTGATCCATCGAGGGGTTACAATGTCCCGCTGACACGACCACTCCCTGCGTAGCCAGATACCGAGTTGTTGCCAGTCCCGAGTCACATTCTGGAGCAAGTGTCACAATCTTCGTAAGACCATCTGAGGCCTCGAGCAGTTCCTCCATCACTCTTACGGAAGCAGACCGCGCATGATGTCGAGGATGAGCTCCAATAAAGCCATCCGCAGGGTTCAGAAAAGGCCCCTCAATATGAATTCCAACGATCATCCTCCGAACGGTCTCGTCTCCCTCCCGCGCTCGAACAATTCTCCGGATTTTTGCCTTCATTGCCTCCACTGAGTCGGTAATTACCGTGGCAAGAACTCCCTCGATCCCATCTTCCTCAAGAGCAGAGCAGGCCCGCTTCGCCTCCTCCGTCGTCAAAGTGCTAGAATTAAAATCAACTCCTGCATATCCGTTCACTTGAAGGTCAAAATATTTCATCGTGTAAGCAGGCTTGCTGACGATTGATCCAGAAAGAGCCTGCAATCGGAATGCTTCTGCAGAATAGTTGCGGGAATTTCAGGGCGCACCTCCTCTTCAATGGCACCTCTGACTGCGGATGCTTTTCGAACATCGGGAACCGCACAGATAATCTGCTCCGCTTTCAGGATCTGACCTACTGACATTGAAATAGCACGTCTGGGAACTGATTTCAGGTCAGGAAACCATCCCTCTCCTACCTGCTGCTGCCGGCACTCTTCATCCAGCTTCACAACAATGTACGGGTCTTTGGCATCAAAATCAGCAGGTGGATCGTTAAAGGCGATATGGCCGTTTTCACCAATCCCGATAAAAGCAACCACAGGGTCTCTGTCGGCAATCATTCCTCCCAGTCGCGCGCATTCCAACATGGGTTCCGCACAGCCATTGATTGCGTGAAAGCGTTTCACCTCGCGGGGCAATTTAGCGACAAATCTATCTCGCAGGAATTTACTGAAGGAGGCCGGGTGATCCTCTTCAAGACCGATATATTCATCCAAGTGGAAAAGGACAACCCTGTCCCATTCAATACCAGCTTCTCCCAGAAGGGATTCAATAACTTCAAACTGAGAAGCCGCGGAAGCCATCACGATCGAAACCTCGTCTCTGGTTGCTAAAGCTTCACGTATTTTGTCAGCTCCAGCCGCTGCCGCGGCTGCCCCGAGCTCCTTCTTGGTTCGGCAAATATTGAGATCCATTTCTCACTCCAGTATGAGAAGGTTTACAAAGTCTCCACAACCAATAACTCAATAACCGGCTTGTCCTTCGCTCATTTAGGGTCAAATGATACCTCCGGTAATGAAAGCAGATTTTCTGGTTATAGGTAGCGGAATCGCTGGACTCTCTTTTGCGATCAAGGCAGCCGCACATGGATCTGTGACCTTGATTACCAAGAATGAACCCCTTAATTCAAACACCGCTTGGGCACAGGGGGGAATTTCTGCCGTCCTCTCGGAGTCGCTTCGTGATCCCGGTGATACCGTGGAGAAACATATTGCCGACACCATTGATGCCGGAGCCGGGCTGTGCAACGAAGAGGCGGTCAGGTCTATCATTGGAGAGGGTGAACAAACAATCGATGAGCTGGTCTCCTGGGGAACCGACTTTGACCAGAACGGGGATCGCTACTCCCTCGGGCGGGAAGGCGGACACTCCAACCGCCGCGTGCTTCATTCCAAGGACACAACTGGTCATGAGATTGCTTCATCTCTGCTGGAGACTGCCCGTAAGACACCAGACCTGACAATTCTGGCCGATCATATGGCCGTCGATCTTATCACCACAGACAAGTTAGGCAGCGTCACAGACGACCGGGTTGTCGGAGCCTATGTCCTCGAAAAGGCTACCGGAGAAGTACATATCCTGCATGCCGACAGAGTCATCCTGGCCACAGGTGGATGCGGGAAAATCTACCTCTACACGACAAATCCGGACTCTGCGACCGGTGACGGTCTGGCGATGGCGTGGCGAGCGGGAGCCAGAATTGCGAATATGGAGTTTATCCAGTTTCACCCAACATGCTTTTACAACCCTGCAGCTACCGGACCAGAAGCGCGCTCTTTCCTCATTTCGGAAGCCCTGAGAGGCGAAGGAGCCGTATTGCTTAATGACAAGGGTGAGGACTTCACGCTCGGATATGATGAGCGAGGTTCGCTCGCCCCACGAGATATCGTAGCCCGATCGATTGATACGGAAATCAAGAAAACCGGGGCAAGCTGCGTCTATCTTGACGTCACTCATAAACCAGCCGGGTTCGTTGCCGAAAGATTTCCCTTTATCTACAAGACTCTTCTTGAGTTCGGGCATGATGCTGAAGAGACCCCGATTCCGGTCGTTCCCGCGGCACACTACCAATGCGGCGGAGTCGTGGCCGAGCCCGATGGCTCCACCAACCTACGCGGCCTCTTTGTCATCGGAGAAGTCGCCTGCACTGGACTCCATGGAGCAAATCGCCTGGCTTCCAACAGCCTGCTTGAGGGTAACGTGATGGCTCGAAAGGCTCTCGCTACAATGCTATCACAGCTTGCCTCAGGGAAACCGGCGCCCGCGCCACACATCCCTGAGTGGGAGCACGGAGACACCGCTCCGCCTGATGAGCTTGTGAATATCTACCATAATTGGGATGAGGTTCGTCGCACGATGTGGGATTATGTTTCAATCGTGCGGACTGATAAACGACTCCTGAGAGCAAGCATCCGCCTCCGGAACCTTGCCCGGGAAGTCCGTGATTTCTATTGGGGCTACCGAGTCAATTCAGACATCCTTGAACTCCGAAATCTTGTCACCACTGCCTCTCTCGTGGTGGACTGCGCCATGCAGCGCAAGGAATCTCGCGGGATACACTATACCCTTGATTACCCGGAGACAGACACTCGCTTCAGGCAGGACACCGCCATCTGCAGACCCTGAACACGGAAGGTTGAGGGCATAAACAAGGCTCTTTGCCAGCATATCCCCTTTCCGAGGATCCCCCAAGGCTGCAATTGCCTCTACCGTTATGTCTGCTTTATTCATTGGCATGGGCATTTCCCCACACAATCTCCTCTATCTGCCACTATTGCTTCTGGCTGTTCTCCTTCTCCCAACCATTTCCCTGGCTGAAGAAGAAATCGAAAACCGAGTTACTTCCCTGCTGCGCAGAATGACTTTGGAGGAGAAGGCAGGCCAGATGACCCAATTAACCCTGGGGGCGGTTTCGAGCGACGAGGCTGATTCCGAAAATCCGGAGGCTCATAAATTTGACACGGACAAACTTCGGCATGCGCTCATCAAAAAGCACGTTGGATCTATTCTGAATGTTCACAACGTGGCATTCAGTTCCAAGCAATGGATCTCACTCATCACCGAGATACAAAAGATCGCTACCGAGGAAACCAGAATTAAGGTTCCCATCCTCTATGGAATCGATAGTGTCCACGGAGCAAATTACGTGCGGGAGGGGACCTTGTTTCCCCACAATCTGGGGCTGGCTGCGACTCGCAACCGCCATCTGGTTGAACGCTGCCACAAAGTAACCGCCTTGGAGACAAGGTCTGCTGGAATTCCCTGGAATTTCGGACCTTCTCTCGACGTGGGCCGGCAACCGCTCTGGTCGCGCTATGTCGAGACCTTCGGAGAAGACGTTCATATCACCAGAGTGATGGCGGAGGCTGCTATCCGGGGTTTACAGGGATCTTCTCTATCCTCCCCGGAAACAGTAGCTGCTACCGCAAAACATTTTCTGGCCTATAGCCTTCCCACCAGTGGACACGATCGCACTCAGACTCTGCTGCCGGAGCACGATCTCAGAGAATATTTTCTGCCACCCTTTACAACCGCAGTCGATCAGGGAGTTCAGGCAATCATGGTGAACTCCGGCGAAGTGAATGGAGTTCCCGTCCATGCCAGCCACAAAATACTGAGCGACCTGCTACGGGAGGAAATGAAATTTGACGGCGTGATCGTGAGCGACTGGGAGGACGTGAAAAAACTTCACAACCTCCACCGGGTCGCACCTGACCTCAAGGAAGCGGTTCGTATCGCAGTAGATGCTGGAATCGACATGTGCATGGCCCCCTATGATTTTCATTTTTCCAATAACTTGATCAAACTGGTAAGGGAAGGAGTCGTCGCCGAGAGCCGACTGGATGAATCCGTAAGCAGAATTCTCCGGATGAAGTTTTCTCTCGGGCTCTTTGAAAACCCGGTGCTTCCTGCCTCAACTCCCGGTAAAATTGGCAGTGAGGAGGCTAGCAATACTTCTCTCCAAGCCGCTCGGGAGTCTCTGGTTCTTCTCAAGAATGAAGGGGTTTTACCGCTTGAGGGGAAAGGTCAGATTCTCCTCACCGGCCCTGGATGCCACTCTCTTGCTGCCCTGCATGGATCATGGTCCTATACGTGGCAGGGAACAGATGAAGCTGCATACCCTGAAAATCTTGAGACCATCCTGCAATCCTTCAATAACGGTCACGGACGCGAAAATATACTTTGGGCTCGGGGCGCGCAATGGGATGGCTCCACTGACTTTGAATACGCCCTGAATAAGGCTCGGAATGCCGACACTGTGGTTTGTGTCCTGGCTGAGAAACCAAGCACTGAAACACCCGGAAATATTCCGGACCTTTCGATGCCTGACAACCAGCTTCGCCTCGTCAGGCGTCTCGCAACGGGAAAGCCCCTGATCCTCGTGCTTCTCGGGAATCGCCCCCGACTCATCACCGAGATAGCAGGACACTGCCACGCAATTATTTATGCAGGTCAGCCAGGCCCCCATGGAGGAAAAGCGCTCTATGAGTTACTGACAGGCCAGTTTAACCCTTCAGGCCGCCTGCCGTTCACGTATCCTCGCCATCCGAACAGCCTTCTGACGTATGATCACAAGCACAGCGACAGCGTAGGACCTGACAAGCAAACCCCCGGGTTCAACCCTCTTTACGAATTCGGACACGGCCTTAGCTACACCTCCTTTACCATTAGTGATCTCAAGTTGAATTCTTCTACTTTGACAAAGGAGGACGATATTATTCTCACCGTCAAGGTGGCTAACACGGGCTCGCGCAAGGGCAAGGAAACCGTGGATGTTTTTACTCGCGATCTCTTTGCCACGATTACACCCTCAGTGAAGCGTCTTCGCGCTTTCCGCCAAGTTGAACTCAAGCCTGGGGAAGTCAAAGCTGTCACTTTG
>MDTD01170097.1_pt1 | contig 12144 bp, 11 predicted proteins | sample 811221 | NCBI WGS metagenome assembly MDTD01 (sample SAMN05326646, study PRJNA326480) | marine metagenome | isolation source: seawater | place: Pacific Ocean: South West | collected 2011 | reverse complement strand
CTCTTGGAGCACGAGCGCAAGCGCGCGTCGAGAAATGCAGCCTAAGTTTGGCAATCGCCCTTATCTGGTCTCATCCACCCGGGTTCTGAGCATCTCGATGTGTGGAATGTCATCCTCAAGATAAGGCTCGCCGACTGCGGTGAAGCCCAGCGATTCATAAAACGATTGTAGATAGGTCTGGGCGCTGAGCCGCACTGTTGACCAGCGCGCATCGCAAAACGCCAGCGCAACTATCATGAGCTCGCGACCGAGACCAACGTTGCGATAATCCTCGTGCACCGCGACCCGACCAATTGAGCACTCCTTATAGGAAAGTCCCGGCGGGAGCACGCGCAGCGTTCCGATCAACCTACCTTGGTCGGCGACTTCCAAGTGCCAGCTGCCGGTGTCTCCCTGATCAACCTCTTGATAAGGGCATTTCTGCTCAACTACAAAAATGGCCGTTCTCAGTTCAAGCACTCTGTGCCATTCCGGGCCACTGAAAAGCGCAAAGTGACGCCAGCGCCAAGTGAGCGTTTTGCGAACTGATTCGGTGCCCAATCTCATGCCGGAGCTCCTAAAAGTTTTGCACCAATTCGCTGACCACCGTGGTGTTGCCGCGTTCGAGTGCGTTAGCATATCGCGGTTGCCGGGCCACGCGGGAAAGCGTGACCCACCGGTTCTAGAGAGAATACCCTCAGCATGACAGACATGATGCCGCCCTCCGTTGATGTCGAGCAGCTGCCGCTGCGTGATTACGCGGAAAAAGCGTACCTTGATTACTCAATGTACGTGATCTTGGACCGTGCGCTCCCACACATTGGCGATGGCCTGAAGCCGGTGCAACGGCGCATTGTATACGCAATGAGTGAACTGGGTCTGAAGGCGTCTGCCAAGTACAAGAAGTCGGCTCGTACCGTGGGTGACGTCATCGGTAAGTTCCACCCGCACGGAGACAGCGCGGCCTACGAAGCGATGGTGTTGATGGCGCAGGACTTTTCCTACCGCTATCCCCTTGTCGATGGCCAGGGTAACTGGGGCTCTCCCGACGACCCCAAGTCCTTCGCCGCTATGCGCTACACCGAGTCTCGTCTGACCCCTTACGCCGAGGTGCTGCTGTCTGAGCTGGGTCAGGGCACGGTTGACTGGCAGACGAACTTCGATGGCACCCTGGACGAGCCTACCGTTCTGCCGGCTAAGGTACCCAATTTACTCCTAAATGGCAGTACAGGCATCGCGGTCGGCATGGCCACCGATATTCCCCCTCATAACCTTAACGAAGTGGTGGCTGCCACTATCCATCTGCTGGACTCACCAAAGGCGACCGTTGTCGATCTTTGCCGCTACATTAAAGGTCCGGATTTTTCAACCGACGCTGAGATCATCACGTCAGCCTCGGATTTGCAGACGCTATACGAGACGGGTAGGGGCGCACTTCGGGTTCGCGCTGCGTACTTGGTCGAAGACGGTGCGGTGGTAATCCATGCACTGCCCCATCAGGTCTCGGGCGCCAAGGTGCTGGAACAAATTGCGTCGCAAATGCAGGCCCGAAAGCTCCCTATGGTTTCGGATTTGCGCGATGAATCGGATCATGAACACCCGACCCGGCTGGTACTGGTACCGCGATCTAATCGAATTGATCTTGATGGCTTGATGAGCCACCTTTTTGCCACAACCGATCTGGAGCGCACCTACCGTGTGAACTTGAATGTGATCGGCATTGACGGCCGCCCGGCGGTGAAGTCGCTGGTTACGATTCTCAAAGAGTGGCTGGCCTTTAGGAAGGTAACTGTCAAGCGGCGTTTGGAGTATCGGCTCGAGCGTGTCGAGCGGCGCATGCACATCCTTGAGGGATACCTTGTTGCTTATCTGAACATCGATGAAGTGATTCGCATTATCCGCGAGGAGGATGAATCTAAATCCGCGCTGATGAAGACATTCAAGATCAGTGAAATACAGGCAGAAGCTATCCTCGATCTAAAGCTCCGTAATCTGGCCAAACTGGAAGAGATGAAAATCCGTGGCGAGCAGGGTGAGCTTGCGGAAGAGCGCGGCATACTAAAGAAGACGCTGGGTAGCGACTCGCGGCTTAAAACATTGATCAAGCGCGAGTTAACGGCCGTTGTTGATGCCCATGGTGACGATCGGCGCGCGTCTTTAACTGAGCGGGAGGAAGCCAAGGCCTTCAGCGAGCTTGAGCTTACTACTGCAGACCCGCTAACAATTGTGCTGTCTGAAAAAGGCTGGATTCGCGCCGCCAAGGGCCACGATATTGACCCGACTTCGTTGAGTTATAAATCGGGCGATGGTTTCCGTTTTTTTGCATGGGGCAAATCAAACCTTCCGACGGTGGTGCTGGATTCTACTGGCCGGGCCTATACTTTGCCAACGCATCAGCTCCCATCCGCTCGGGGCCAGGGAGAGCCGCTGACCGGCAGGATTAACCCACCGTCGGGCGCGACCTTCGAAGGGTTGTTGACCGGCGCAGAAGGTGACCGCTTCCTACTCGCCAGTGATGCAGGCTATGGTTTTGTGGTGCAGTTTTCTCATCTTCAGACGAAGAACAAAGCGGGCAAGGCAGTTTTAACGTTACCAAAAAATGCCCGGGTGATGGCGCCTGCAGAGATTGCTTCGGGAGACGATTCACTGGTTGTCGTGGCGACCAATGAGGGCCGCATGCTCGTTTTCCCTCTCGTTGAGTTACCAGAGCTTGCGCGTGGCAAGGGCAACAAACTAATTGGCATTCCCTCTGCGCGTGCAGCTGCCCGGGAAGAGTTTGTCGCGGGACTTTGCGTTGTCACCGAAGGTGACACCCTCCAAGTGACCTCTGGCGGGCACTACCGTAACTTCAAATGGTCGGAGCTTGAATATTTCCGCGGTGAGCGTGGACGTCGAGGTAGCAAGCTGCCCAAGGGCTATCAGCGTGTGACACGCCTACAGGTGATTGCCGACTAGTTAGAAGGGAAGGAACCCTTGCGGCGTGTCACCATCTGGCGGTGTGATCATCCGCTTGATTAGTTGCAGTTGCCGCTCAAGTAGGTCTAGATGTGCGCCGCTGATTTCTCCTAAAGCCATCCACTTTTCGTCGATCACATCGATACCCATGTGCGTTGCCAGCCCATCGTCTTCAGCGGCATATGAGGAGAGCAGAATCCCCTCCACCTGTTGGTTCGCCAGGTCGAGCAGCTCATCCAGCGTCGATTGAACATAAAGCCCAGGGTAGATGTCATTATCGTCACCCTGTCCCAGCTCACTCACACCGATCGCCAAACCCGCAGTGAATGAGAGTCGATCTTGTTTTTCAGCCATTTTACTGCTTTGTGATAAAAGCCAGGCACAGCTGGCGGCGCGCAATACCGGTGAGCCGGAAGGGTGATCACTTGAAAAGTAGATTGCCAGTGTGAACTGCCGAACAACGCTTAGGTCCCCACCGTAAAATCCTGCGCAACCGTAAGCCATGCGATGCAGCACTGATACGTACTGCTGCAGGCGAGATTCGTCCAACGTGTCGAGGTAGCCGGGTAAGTGTTTGAGTGAGATGCATAGTATCGCTGTGTCGGTGTAGTGTTCTTCCCCATGGTTGCTGGGGTCACGGGATTTGAGGAGCTCGAGTGGCAAGGCATTTATGCGGTCCTGAAGTTTGTGGACCTCATTGATCGAAGCGGAGTCTTCTCCCGTAACGGCATCAAGCTGCGCGACTGCCTCACTGATGTTACTCGCCAGCTTCTGGCCCACTGGTCTGGTGAGGGCGTACACCGCAATGCTAAGCAGCGCGGACAGCGCCACCAAGCCCCAAATGAGGGTCTCCAAGGCGCCCCTTTGTTCACTGAGATCGAGATACAATTCAATTCGACCTGCAGTGTTTCCATCGATAACCACCGGGTGCTGGAACGCTCTAGAGCCGTACATGATTTGACCCCGCGTAGCTAGCTCCATGTCCTCCACGTCAAGCACCCTCGCGGCGACAAACAGCGTTTGGTCCGCGTAGAACTGCAATTCCGCGGCAAGCCCAAGCCGGTCACCCGCCGACAATTCTGTCCCTGCGCGAGCTGCGAGTTGCGCCGCCGCGGCCCTAGCATGTTCGATGAGCGTCGTGTTTTGAATAGAGTGAGTGGCCTTTGCCGCGACCAGCACCAGTGTCAGTGTGGTCAGCAGGCAACAGCCCGCCGCCGAGAGCGCGAGCTGCTGCGAGAGAGGCTGATTACGTAATCGGTGCAATAGCCTGTTCAAAGAGATTCTCCACTGGTTGCAGGATCAGTATAAACTTTGCGCAGTGCGGCTGGTCAGCGATCGTCGCATTCCAAGCGACTTAACAGACAGGAAATCCGTCAGTGGTAGATGCGACACATGCGATCGTCCTAATGGCGCCTAAGAGCGCCAAGCTGGACGTCCACCGTGTGTCGGAGGTTGTCCAACGCGCAGGCGGCCAGATTATTGCATCGCGTGATGTACCAGTGCCGGTCTCGCTCTCGGATCGCCGCTCGGTGCAAACTTTGCTGATTCACTGCCTCGACGACGAGGCGGTCTCTGCTCCGCTGCGCGATCTTTCTGATCAAACGGGGGTTGATATTGCTCTCCAAACCCGGCGTGCACGATGCCAGCGCTACCGGCTGGCTGTATTTGATATGGATTCCACCTTGATCGATTGTGAGGTGATTGATGAGCTCGCTGTCGCTTCGGGCGCCGCAGAACACGTTTCGGATATTACTGAGCGAGCCATGCGCGGTGAGCTCGATTTTGATGAGAGCTTTCGGACTCGGCTTGCCCTGCTAAAGGGGCTTGATGTCAAAGCAGTGCAGGATTTGGCAGACCGACTTCCTGTCAAAGAAGGGCTCCGGGAGATGACGACAACGCTTAGGGCCCAGGGAATAAAGCTGGCTATTTTTTCGGGCGGTTTTACGCCGATCGCCAAACGGCTTCAAGCGGACTATGGCTTCGACGAAGTTCTCGCTAATGAGCTCGAGGTTAAGGACGGCAAGATCACCGGGCAGCCGGTGCCACCTATCGTGAATCGAGAATACAAAGCCTCGGCTTTACGAGATTTGGCCGCAAGCCTGAATATATCTATGGAAGCCTGTATCGCTGTCGGCGACGGTGCTAATGATTTGTCAATGATGTCTGCCGCCGGACTGGGCGTGGCCTTCCATGCCAAACCCGCGGTGCGCGCCGCCAGTCCTATAGAGGTGACACACTGTGGTTTGGATGGCGTGTGCTATTTACTCGGAAGCGAGGGCGAGTTTGACACCGGCTGAGCGAGATAATCGCGATTGAGGATATCCCTGAGGTATCATCACGCTTTTGATCAATAGGTCAATATCGATGCCCAACTTCTCAACCAATGAATTCAAGCCCGGGCTGAAGGTGATGCTCGATAGTGAGCCTTGCTCCATCCTCGAAAATGAATTTGTTAAACCGGGTAAAGGTCAGGCATTTAACCGAGTGAAACTGCGTAATCTCAAGTCGGGTCGTGTTTGGGAGCGCACGTTCAAGTCTGGCGATACGCTCGAGGGTGCGGACGTGATGGATGTCGATCTGGAATACTCCTACACCGACGGCGAATTTTGGCACTTTATGGATCCCTCGACCTTTGAGCAGTACGGCGCTGATCGAGAAGCAGTCGGAGAGGCCGAGAAGTGGCTTAAAGAGCAAGAGCGTTACGAGATTACGCTGTATAACGGGTCGCCACTGGCCGTCACGCCACCTAACTTCATCGAGCTCGAGATTACTGAGACTGATCCGGGTTTGAAGGGCGACACGGCTCAGGGCGGCAGCAAGCCGGCGACACTGAGCACCGGAGCAGTCGTGCGGGTACCGCTCTTTATTACTGAGGGCGAAGTGATACGCGTCGACACCCGCACCGGTGAGTACGTGAGCCGCGCAAGCAAAGGCTGACGATGTCAGATTGGCAGCCTTCCGCGCCACTGGTCAATCTGAAGGAGCGCGCTACGCTGTTGGCTAAGTTGCGCACATTTTTCTCGGAGCGGGGGGTGTTGGAGGTTGAGACGCCGCTTCTCTCGCAAGCAACGGTGCCTGACCCTGGCATAGAGGTTTTTTCTGTGCCAGCCGTTGGCAGTGAGACAGGGCTTCGGTACCTACAGACCTCGCCCGAGTTCGCGATGAAGCGCCTTCTTGCTGCAGGTGCGGGTGATATCTATCAGATCAGTAAGGCCTTTAGGCAGGGCGAAGCGGGTCGTTACCATAATCCTGAATTCACCCTATTGGAGTGGTACCGCGTTGGCTGGGACCATACGGCGCTGATGCGAGAGGTCGCTGAATTACTGGGCACGGTACTTGAAATCAGGGGTTGGCAGGTATGGCCTTATCGTGCGCTGTTTACAGAATTGCTCGATATTGACCCTCTGACCTATGGAAATGGTAGTGCGGTGCCAGAAAGCTGGCTGCCCGTTGCCAGATCGCGCTTGGGCGACGTACCGAGAGATCTAGATCGGGATGCGTTTCTGGATTTACTCATGAGTCATTGCATTGAGCCCGATATTGAGGAGTGGGGCATTGTATTTGTGACGGACTTCCCGCCATCGCAGGCAGCCCTGGCAAGGAAAATGCAGGTAGCGAGCCATGCAGTGGCAGCACGTTTCGAGTGCTATGTGCAGGGGAGGGAACTCGCCAATGGGTACTGGGAGCAATCCGATCCGCAACTGCTTGCGGAGCAACTCAAAGCGGACAATGCCCGCCGTAAGCGTCGCCAATTAGCTGAACGGCCAATTGATGAGCGTTTACTGGCCGCGCATCACCACGGCCTCCCTGACTGCGCTGGCGTTGCCTTGGGTATCGATCGCTTGCTGGCGCTGAAATTGGGAGCTGACTCTCTGCAGGAGGTGATGAGTTTTGCCTGGCCGGTGGCTTAGGTGAGGCGTGTTTTAGGTATAGGTTGGCGGCGGATTGAGTTCGCCGTCCTAAGAGCTCGAGGGGGTCTTCGCTGCAATGACTGGGCTGTAAATATCGATGAACTCTTGTGGCGACCGCTTTGGCGATCCTGTTGATATCTGGATGCAGACAAATTCCAGCGTCCCGCGAAAGACCGTGGTGGCAGTCCTCTCACAGATAATTTGTAGTTGCCGTTTCATTTTCATTTTCCCTGGCCAGTCGGTAATCCACGTTCCCACCAGCAGTGTGTCGCCCTCGCGGGTAGCCCTCAGATAATCGTATTTGGCATGTGTCAGTGCCATTGCACGATCAAGGCGCTGGTAATCTTTAGCTCCCAAACCCAGTGCAGTGGTGTGTGCCCACGCGGCTTCCATACACCACTCCACGTAATGCGTGTTGCAGGTATGGGCGAGCGCGTCGATATGTGCTGCCTCTACCGTGACTGCCCACAAATAGGGATCCGCAAAATCCCAATTTGGCGCCGTCATGTGCTAATCGCGGCGACGCGGGGTTGCGCGATCATGAGATAGCCGAATATCACCGCCAGCAACGGACAAATCAGATTGAATAGCGCATAGGGTGCATAGTCGAGGGTGGCAACCCCTAGGGTCGCCGCCATAAACGCGCCGCAGGTGTTCCAAGGCACCAGCACTGAGGTGAGTGTGGCAGAGTCTTCAAGGGTGCGTGAAAGACTAAGTCGATTTAGGCCCCGATCGTCGTATGCGGGCGTGAACAATCGGCCCGGTACCGTGATAGCAAGAAACTGATCGGCCGCGAGCACGTTGGCAACGAAGCCGCCCCCGACGGTAGCGAGGATCAGGTCTCCTGTGCGTTTTACTTCCCCCAGGACTCGATTGAGTAATTGGCGGAGGATGCCAGTGCTGTCAAGCACGCCGCCGAAGGTCATTGCAGTGAGGATAAGAAAAATCGTATTGAGCATACTTACCAAGCCACCCTTGTCTAGCAGCTTGCTGATTTCACCTATACCTTCCGGAGACTGATAACCCGAGCAGAGGGCCATCCACAGTCCCTGTATGAGTGGCGTTGGTGACCCGGGATATGCTCCTAGAGCTAGTTCACGGACGACATCGCCTTGCAGACTCGCTGCAAGCAGCGAGCCTGCAAGCGTACAGATCAGGATCGCCGGGTATGCGGGCACCCGCCAAAACATGAGCGCCAGCATGAGCACCAAGGGTGACAGCACCAATGGCGAAATGACGAATTGCGCGCTTAATGCTGAGCGAATCACGGCAATATTATCGGGTGTCGCTGCGCCGTCGTTGCCAATTAGTGAGAAAACCACCAGCGTCGCGATAAACGCGGGTATTGTTGTCCAGAGCATGTTTTTGATGTGTTCAAACAAGTCAACGCTCACTGCCGCCGCAGCCAGATTGGTGGTGTCAGAGAGGGGCGAAAGCTTGTCACCAAAATAGGCGCCCGAGATGACTGCTCCCGCCGTGACCGCTGGGGACAGCGAGTAGGTGGTGGCGATGCCCATCAGGCCGATGCCTAGTGTTCCGGCGACGGTCCAAGAGCTGCCAAGGCTGATCGAGGCCAGCGCACAGATGACAGCGGATGCGGCGTAAAAAAAGCCGGGGTCCAATAGCTCTACCCCGTAATAGATCATGCCCGGTACGGTGCCACTGACAATCCAGCTACCGATCAACGCACCCACAGATAGCAAGATCATCATTGGCATGATCGATACGGTGATCGCGCCAACCATACCGTCTTTAATGGCCTGCCAACTCATGCCCCGATGCCACCCCACCAGCATGGTGGCGGCAGAGGAAATGATTAGTGCTAATTGGTTGGGCCCGTAGGATGCGTCTGATCCAAACAAGGTTACTGAAGCAAAAAGCAGGGCGACGAGCAGTGCGATCGGCGCTAAGGACAGCAGCATAGGCAGTGGGTCAGGCGGGGCGATACCCCGGCTTAGTCATGGTAATTTGATAGGAGCCAATGATGCGCTCTCTAAAGCCTCCTTCGCAATAGCTCAGATAATAGCGCCACATACGAATAAAGCGGTCGTCAAAACCCATCTCTCGTACAGTATCGAGCTTTCCAAGGAACCCACTATGCCAGACGCTTAAGGTATCTGCGTAGTCCCGGGTGATGTCTCGCAGGTGACTCATTTGCATGTCCGTCACACGCGCTAGGGCATCACTGATAACTGTGAGTGAGGGCAGGCAACCGCCGGGGAATATGTAGCGCTTGATGAAATCCACTGAATCCCGCGCTTGTTGATAGCGTTGCTCGGTCATAGTAATTGCCTGAATTACGGCCTTGCCATGCGGCTTCAGTAGTCGACTGACTGTGGCGAAGTAGGTGTCGTAGAACTGGTGGCCCACAGCTTCAATCATCTCGATGGATACCAGTTTGTCGAAACGCCCCTCCAGGTCGCGGTAATCGTCGAATAGCACCGTGATGCGTTCCTGCAGACCTTTTTCCGTTACTGCCGCGAGGGTATAGTCAAACTGTTCCCGAGAAATTGTTGTGGTAGTCACCCTGCAGCCGTAATTTTCTGCGGCGAAGATAGCCATGCCGCCCCACCCGGTGCCGATCTCGACCAAATGGTCCGCGGAGGTGAGCTCAAGCTCCTCGCAGATCAGGCGCAGTTTGTGTTGTGATGCGGCCGCCAGATCGCTGTCTGGTGAGGGGAACACGGCGGAGGAATACATCATGCTTGAGTCGAGAAACAGCGAGAAGAAATCGTTGCCGAGATCGTAATGCGCAGAGATGTTTTCCCGCGAGCGTGCTGTCGTATTGCGGCGCGCCCAGTGTCCGATTTTGAGCGCCGCTCGGGCCAACCAGTTCTGCTTGTCTGACATTGCTTCCAGCATGGCCATGTTGGCACTGAATGCTCTGGTCACTGCGGTAAGGTCAGGGCTACTCCATAAACCTTCTATGTAGGTTTCGCCAGCGGCGATGCTGCCTCCGGTCAGAATGCGTCGATACAGATCGTTGTCGTGGACATGAACCTCCGCATGAGGTGCATGGGGGTCATCCGTGGACCCGAAGATCAGCGTGTCGTTCTGCTCCTTGAGTGCCAGCGAACCGATCGATAATTTCGCGAGCACCTTCAGCATGAAGGAACGCGCCAGCCCGCCATTTTTCTCCGGCATCAGTAGCGGCAGTTTTGAGATGTTCTTAACGCTGTGCTCGCTCATGTGGACTTGCTCGTGGATGGGTCGCGGAATCGACAATTACGTTAATCCGATCGCTTCGGATGAGAGTGCAAGCTCACGCCTTTTAAAAAAAGACGCAGGGCCTCCCAGTAAATGCCTGCCAATACTTTAAGTGTCATGAAAGGATAGGAGAGGATTGCTCGTCGGGCGCTGCTTGCAGTCATTGGTTTGCCTGTCAGTGAGAGCACTGCGTCAAAAATACGCTCTCCGTTTTCGAATAATGCGATCTGGATCTGCAAATCATCGCCCGGCGCGTTGCTGTACCAGCGATAGGTCATGTCCATGGGGTTAAAAGGGGACACATGAAGTGCCTTGTCGAATTCAGTCGCCAGAGGTGCGTCTTCGGCAGGTGCCTTGAGCACGTAACTGTATCGTTCTCCCCAGGGTGTGTTGGTGACTTCCGCCACCACGTATTCCAGATGGTCGCCCGCTGGGTTATAGCAATAATAGACCGCAATCGGATTGTTCTGATAGCCGAAGTAGCGCCAGTTGGCGAGCAGATAGATTGGCCCTCGTTGCCGATCCCCTGTTTCCTTATAAATTCGCTGGCGCACGGCCTCGGACAGCGCAATATTCTCATTCCCTAGGAAATCACGTCTGACGAATCGCGCGGGTGCCCAACGCTTTGTGGACCAAAACGGAAGATGGGCTGTCGCCTCCTGGAGCGATTCAAGCTCCATGAAGGGCATGAACACTTTGTAACGGAACTGATGTGTCTGGGGGGTATAGCGCGCATGCAGCAAGGTGCCTGTATACAGCCTGTTGATCACGCCGCCATTTGACGGGCAGCGCAAAGACTCTCCGCGACCTGGAGTCCGCTTCTCAGGCCATCCTCGTGAAAACCGTTTCGCCAATATGCGCCGCAAAACCATGTGCAGTGCCGCCCATTGATATCCGCCCAACGCTGCTGGGCCTGCATACCAGATAGTGTGAACTGTGGATGAGCATAATTGAAGCGCCCTAGGATCCGATGCGGATTGATTGACGCCGTATCGTTCAACGTGACGCAGAATGTTTCGGGTGCATCTAATCCCTGAAGAATGTTCATGTTGTAGGTGACCGTTGCGCGCCCGTTGCCGGGCTTTAGCCGATAATTCCAGCTCGACCAGGCCCGTTGTTGTTTTGGCAGCAGTCGGGTATCGGTGTGCAGTATCACCTCGTTATCGCGATAAGGCAGGGCACCGAGAACCGATTTTTCATCCTCGGTGGGATCGCCCAGCATTGCTAGTGCCTCATCGGAATGCGTAGCGATCACTACCGCATCAAACTCTCGCTGGAGACCATTCTTAAAACGGACTGTCACTGGTTGTCCAGGCGGTCGTATGATGGTCTCCACGGGCATCCGAGTCCGGATGTTATCGGAAAAGCGCTGTGTTAGGGGAGCCAGATATTCGCGGCTACCACCTTCGACCACTCGCCACTGCGGCCGGTCTTTTAGCGACAAAAGACCATGGTTGCGGAAGAAGCGAATAAAGAATTCGACTGGGAAATCCTGCGCATCCTCGAAGTCAGCTGACCAGATAGCCGATGTCATGGCGAGCAGATAGCTGCGGCTAAAGTGCTCACTAAATCCGTGCCGCTTAAGATAGTCACCCAGGGTCTGATCCTGCGGCAGTCGCCCGTTGTCTAAGTCAGCTATCGCCAATTTATTGAATCGGAGGATTTCACGAATCATGCCGAGAAAGCTGGGAGACAACAAATTACCTCGCTGCGCAAACAACGTATTTAAATTGTTGCCAGCATATTCGAGCCCCGTGCTCTCATCGCAGACTGAAAACCCCATTGACGTAGGCTTGTTAGCGACGCTGAGTTCGTCAAACAGGCCGATTAGACTGGGATAGTTGCGGTCGTTATAAACGATGAAACCGGTATCGACGGCGAATCGCCGTGTCCCGAGTTGTACATCGTAAGTGGCGGTGTGCCCACCGATCCGATCCCGGGCCTCAAAGACCTCGACGCGATGGCCTCGTTTGGCCAGCTGGTAGGCACATCCCAGTCCGGAGATGCCCGCTCCTATGACTGCTATGTGCATTGCTGACGACCTCCGGCCACCAGACAGAGAAAGGTGCTAGATATTACGGGGCTTGGGGAG
>MDTD01080137.1_pt1 | contig 12144 bp, 11 predicted proteins | sample 811221 | NCBI WGS metagenome assembly MDTD01 (sample SAMN05326646, study PRJNA326480) | marine metagenome | isolation source: seawater | place: Pacific Ocean: South West | collected 2011 | reverse complement strand
TGGAAGTTGCAATTTTAACGAAAAATCCTATAGTAACTGCCAAAAGATCTTAGGCGAAAAGAAATTCTATTTGAAAGATGGTAAATATGCAGAACACCTCTGAACAGGCAATAAGCAATTTCAATAACGACAAAATAACAAACAATCTCTCTCTTGAGTATAAAAGAATCCGTTCTTTCACTGAAGAACTTCTTGAACCGTTATCATCAGAAGATGCATGTGGCCAATCGATGCCCGATTGCAGCCCAGCAAAATGGCACGCAGCCCACACTACTTGGTTTTTTGAGACGTTTATCCTAAAAAATAAAAAAGAATATTACTCCCCTTTCGACCCAAGTTATGAGTATCTTTTCAACTCCTACTATAATTCTATAGGGAGACAATATCCTAGGACTGACAGAGGTTTGATTACGCGTCCTTCATTAGAAAAAGTTCTGAATTATAGAGGGTTTGTTGATTGCACAATGCATGATTTGATCAATAAGGCAGACTCAAATAATTTTGAATTAATTACTTTAGGATTAAATCATGAACAACAACATCAAGAACTTCTTTTAATGGACATAAAGCACCTTTTTTCGAAAAATCCAAATGCTCCCACCTATCGCACATCAAAAATTTCTTGCCCTAACCGAGTAAAGTCTGAATGGATAGAGATTGAAAGCGGTGAGTATAATGTTGGATCTAAAAATGGAAATTTTTTCTTTGATAATGAAAAACCAGTCCACAAACAGATCATTCCCGCCTTTAAAGTTGCCTCTCAACTCGTAACTAATAGTGATTATCTTGAGTTCATGGATGCCGGTGGTTACGAGAATCCCGCCTTTTGGCTATCCGACGGCTGGAGTTACATTAAAGCAAATCACATAAGACATCCTCTTTACTGGAATAAACAAGATAACTGTTGGAACGAATTCACCCTACATGGCAATACAGAGCTCATCCCAGAAATGCCGGTTTGCCATGTTAACTTTTATGAGGCAGATGCATATGCAACTTGGAAAGGCTTAAGACTACCAACAGAATTTGAACTTGAAATAACTGCAAAAAAATTTCAACCAAAACAAAAAGAGGTCAGACTGCATCCTATAGGAGATGGTGATAAGGTGTTTAGTAATTTCTTTTCAAACGTGTGGCAATGGACTAATTCAGCATATCTCCCCTTCCCTGGTTTCAAGCCCGCAAACGGTGCTATAGGAGAATACAACGGAAAATTTATGAGTAATCAGATGGTTCTTAAGGGTAGCGCGTGCATAACACCAAAAAATCACTCTCGAATATCATATAGGAATTTCTTTTATCCTCACCAAAGATGGCCTTTCACTGGCATTAGATTGGCCTGCGACGATTAAATTTCCTTGTCAATTTTTTCGAAAAGCCCTTGGGAACTGTTTCTAATTTTTGCGTCTTTTGTCCAATATTTTTTTGCCCATATCCCACTATAATGCTCGTCCCCAACTGGAAATCGCCAGGTGCGGACTTCTGAATCCGGGATATGTACTGAACATAAAGCCCGTGGCTGATCTATCGTTCCATCAACGTAATCATCTGAATTATCTACATATCTGCGGCAAATTCTTCGGTAGAGTTCTCTCCATTGATCATCATGACCAACTTCGAATTCTATTTTAGCGCTACCTCTTATAACAACCTTACGACAGGGAAGATCGGTTTCATCGATACTTAATCCGACTTTACTATTCGTTCTGATATGTTCCAGCCATTCAGAGTGTTGACGTGGGGTAAACCATAATTTTTGGTCCTCAAAGACAAACCATATGGGAGTTACAAGTGGCGCACCACTTACGTCCACAGTTCCAATCCTACAAATCATATTTTTTTCTTCCAAGAAATTGCGGGTCTCTTTATCACTAAGTTTTGGCATTTTAAATTCTCTTAATTAAAACAATTGGTATAAGACTACGAAGCAGTGACCAAAAGTTCAAGAGCTTGTTCCAACAATTTCTGTGTTGATGCCGCTACAACTTGACCACCAGCCCTAACCGGATTTCCATCCCAATGTGAAACTACACCGCCAGACGCCTCAATTATTGGGACTAAAGGAGCTATATCACAGTATTTTAAATTTGATTCAACCACTAGATCCACAAAACCAGACGCGAGCAAACAATATCCGTAGCAATCTGCGCCAAACCTAGTCATCTTCACCTTTTTTACCAAATCAGTGAAACAATCTGATTCTATTCCCGCTTGAAACATATCCGGGGTTGTCGAAAACAGAATTGAATCCGATAAATCCATAGTATCACCTGCTCTGAGAACCTTTGAGCCCTCAGCATTATACAATTCTGATATTCCGGCGCCTCCAATAAAACAATCGCCAACGTAGGGCTGACTCATCATTCCATAAACAGGCTTACCCTCGAATAATACCCCTATTAGGGTCCCCCATGTTGGCATACCAGAGATAAATGAACGTGTCCCGTCGATCGGATCTATTATCCAAGACCAGCGATCCTGAGGACCTAAAGTCCCGTATTCTTCGCCAGAGATCCCGTGCTCAGGGAATCTAATTTTTATCTCATCCGCGATAGTTTTTTCGGTTCTCAGATCAATATCGGTTACTGGATCAAAAAGGGAATCGGATGCTTTATCGGTTACGTCCATTAATGTTCGGAAGCCCGGCAAGGTGATTTTTGAAGCGCATTCCGCCAAATGTACTAAAAATTGTTTTACTTCATTAGCTTCCATCTGAATTTTCCAATATGGTTTGATGCATAATTTCAGCTGAGTTAGAATCAAATATTAAATCATTATTACTTGTTTGAACAAATTATTTTAAAATACTCCTTAACATAATCAAGAACATGAGATCTTTTCTTTATCGCACATACCAAAAAGCCGTCATTGAAAAGCCTTACATCTGCCTCTTTTTTCTTCTATTATTTGGAATTTATATCCAGACTGGTCTAAAAAACTTTAAACTTGATGCGTCAATCGATGCCCTGATCTTGGAAAGTGATCCTGATTTAAGCTTGTTCAGGGATTTAATCTCAGAATACGAGACCAAAGAATTCATATTTATCGCAATTGAGCATGATGAAGACTTCTTATCGTTGAACAGCCGAAACCTTACAAGTAATTTAGTTGACGATATTAGAAAAATTAATGGCGTTTCAGATATAGCATCAATGATGGATGTTCCCTTAGTTTTCAATGATCCAAACACTACCTTAGCGGGGCTTGCGTCAAGCTTTAAAACATTGAGAATGGAAAATATCAATATCGAAAGAGCACGTGATGAATTAACAAGCAGTCCTTTTTACAAAGATTTAGTAGTAAATAGCCAAGGAACTGTTTCGTCAATTGCGGTTTATCTAACGCCCCATCGGGAATTTTTTGAAACGCGAAACAAAAGGAATAAGTTATTAAATTTAAAACAAGTTGGAAAACTCGATCGCAACCAAACTGCGGAATTTGAAACAATAAACCGCGACTACGATATTGCAAAAACCGAGGCAATAGAAAATACTCGCGAAACCCTGTCAGAGCTACGAGATGTTATAGATAAATATCAAAGCCAAACCTCCTCAAAACTTTTTATAGGCGGATTGCCTTTAATAGTTGATGATGTGACCAAATATATTAAAGGCGACCTCATAAATTTTGGAGGAGGTGTGCTTTTCTTCCTTGTTCTCATGCTATCTTTAATTTTTAGAGAGCCCAGATGGGTGATTCTTCCTCTAGCGAGCTGTATCTATGCCGGCATGACAATGCTTGGATTCTTAGGCCTTATAGGCTGGAAAGTCACGGTTATATCTTCGAATTTTATTGCTTTAATGCTAATAATCACAATGTCTATGAACGTACATCTTATTGTTCGCTACCGTGAGTTGAATAATCAGTTACCTGACTATAATCAAAAAGATCTGGTAGGTTTAACTGTTGAGAAAATGGCACGACCTTGTATTTACACAGCAATCACAACTATTATTGCTTTCCTCTCCCTTTTAATGGCTGATATTAAACCCGTTATCGATTTTGGTTTAATGATGACCCTTGGTTTAACAGTTGTCTATGCGACGACATTCCTTCTGTTTCCCTCTATCTTAGTAATCACCAAGAGGACGGAATCAAAATCGTCTAGTGGCCTTGGATCTTTCGTAAAATTGACAACCATTTTAGGGGTTTTTACGGAGAGGAGACCGAAAACCATAGTAAGTCTAGCATTTCTACTATTAATTTTTGGTGTATCCGGAATTAATCGACTTCAGGTCGAAAATAGCTTTGTTTCATATTTCGATAAAGAAACCGATATTTATAGAGGATTGTCGTTAATTGATAGCGAACTCGGTGGCACAACGCCGTTTGACATCGTATTGTCGTTTAAGAATGAAGACAGTTTTTTAAACGATGGCTTCACGGATGATGGACTTGCAGATCTATTTGATGACTTGGACGATGATTGCGGAACAAGCTGCTCTAACGAAGAAACTTGGTTCACTGAAAAGAAAATTCAGACTATTGCGGCGGTTCATTCTTATCTAGAAGAACAAAACGAAATTGGGAAAGTTATGTCGCTTGATTCCACAATTAGGGTTGCCGAAAAAGTAAAAGGAGGGCCACTTGAGCCCTTCGAAATGAATATCGCTAATCAAAGGCTTCCTGCCCTAGTGAAATCGCAAATTATCGATCCATATGTATCCTTTCCCAAAAACCAAGCAAGAATAACTACAAGGATAATCGATACCTACGAAGGGTTAGAAAGAAAAGAGCTACTGACTAGAATCGAAAAAGAACTTCAAACTAAAATTGGTTTAGATAAAGAGGAATTCGAGGTGTCTGGACTATTGGTTTTATACAATAACGTGTTACAAAGTCTTTTCACTTCTCAAATTCTTACTTTGGGTTTCGTTATGGCGGGTATATTATTTACAATGATGGTTTTATTCCAATCAATTACGGTAGCAATTATTGGACTAATTCCTAACATTCTAGCTGCAGCGACAATACTTGGTTTCATGGGTTGGATGAATATACCTTTAGATATTATGACTATTACCATAGCTGCGATAACCGTTGGTATTGCCGTCGATAATTGTATTCATTATTTATACAGGTTCAGGGCGGAATTGCCAAACAATGTGAACCCAATAACAAATATGCACTATTGCCACAATAATATAGCTCACGCACTATTCTATACAACTGTTACAATAGTTTTCGGATTTTCTATACTAACTCTATCCAATTTTATTCCAACGATATTATTTGGAATTCTGACTGCTCTTGCCATGATATTAGCTTTACTAGGTGCGCTAACCCTAATGCCGTTTTTGATTATAAAAATTAAGCCTTTTTCGTAAGCGACTAAAATTAGAATCTAGCCAATGTTTTCCTTCCTGTACCATTCAAGGGTTTCATCCATTGACCGCTTAAACTTTTCAAAAAGTTCGTCAATCTGCTCTTCGGTTATTATTAAAGGCGGGCAAAATGCAATAACGTCACCTATCGCACGACAGATTAACCCGTTTTTCTGACAAATTGAAAGAACCTTATTTCCAACTAACCCTGGTGTTGAAAAACCACTTTTCTTTTCTTTGTCTGAAACCAGCTCAGCTGCCCCAATCAGTCCAACGCCTCTTACTTCCCCAACCAATGGATGATCAGAAAACTCTTTGAAACGTGCTTGAAAGATTGGCGAAAGATTGGCTGCGTGCTCGAAAACATTGTCTCTTTTATAAATTTCGAGGGTTTTTAATGCTACCGCACAAGCTACAGGATGCCCACCCCAGGTATATCCGTGGCCAAAAATTCCCATACCGTCAGAGGCTTGCTGAATAACCTCATATAAATTATCTTTCATCACAACAGCACTAAGAGGCAAATAGGCTGAAGTAATCGCCTTAGCTAATGAAATGGTATCTGGCTCTATCTCAAAGGTTTGCATACCAAAAGGCCGACCCGTTCTCCCAAACCCACACACTACTTCATCATCAATGAATAGAATGTCGTATTTTTTTAATATCGGTTGTATTTTCTTAAAATAACCCTGGGAAGGTAGAATTACTCCACCCGCCCCCATCAAAGGTTCTGCAATAAAAGCAGCAATGGTATCGGGATCTTCCTTCAATATCAGCTTCTCAAGGTCTTCAGCTAATCTAGTGGAAAATTCTTCTTCAGTTTCTCCCCCCAACTTATTACGCCAATAATGCGGGGTGTCAGTATGAATGAATCGTCCTCCCTCCAGAGGTAAATCAAAACCCATGTGAGATGGAGGTAATCCAGTCAGGCTGGCGGTAGCTAAGGTGATACCATGATAAGCTTTTAGACGACTAATTATCTTTTTCTTCTTCGGGCGGCCTATTGCGTTGTTGTAATACCAAACAAGTTTTATTTGCGTATCGTTAGCATCTGACCCTGAGTTACCGAAGAACACTTTGGAACGCTCGAAAGGAACAATTTCATTAAGTTTCTCAGCGAGTTCAATGCCCACATCATAGCTTTTGCTAGCGAATAACTGAGCATAAGAAAGTTTCTTTATTTGGTCGTATGCTACCTGCGCGAGCTCCTCGTTCCCGTACCCTAGAGAGGTGCACCACAACCCTGCCATACCTTCAAGGTAACGATTTCCCTCATTATCATAAATATAGACCCCATTCGCTTTTTCTAAAACTAATGGTCCATTTTTTAAATGTACTGCCTGATGAGTCCAGGGATGCAATATATTTTCAATGTCTTTACTGAAAAGATCGGATTTTCGTACAGCCATAACTACCTCACACTTGTTTTTTCACAAAACACTAACAGAATAGAGATGTTAAAAAAAGGTTTTATTGTTGCTGAAGAAATAAAGTGATTTCCGCCACTGTGAAACCGAATTTTTTCAAATAAGACCTATTAATGGCCACTTTGTCGTCCATTGACCATAACCAATCGTCAAATTTAAGCCTAACTTTTTTGTTGCCTACGGGTACGTCCATCGAGTACACCCAATTTACGGCATTTCCATGCTGTTTGCCGGTGGCCACGCCGATTATATCACCGGCTGTTCCGGTATAGCTAAGGTCGTCTAGCTTCGTGATTTTCCAAATTCTTTTTTGCTTTTCCCCGCTCTCCAGATACGTAAATGTTTCATCAAGAGTCCCATTATTTCCTTCCCAAGACCCTATAATATCAGCTTCAAATCGGGTAATTACTTTACCGTTTCGATTCTGAACGATGCCCCAAGCTTTTACTTTTCCTTGAAAAAATTGCTCAATAACGAAAGCAGGTTCGCGATTCAAGTAGTCCCCTCCCTTGATTCCATTTGCACAGCCACCCATCCCTATCAAGAATGACATAACTAAAATAACTTTTGAAAAAAAAGAATAATTAATCATAATTTTTGCTAATATGCTTATAGCTACGCCTCATATTACAGGCTAGATCAATTTCCAAGAAATTGCACTCAAAATTTACGGTAATCAGTTTTATTAACGTCACTAATGAGGAGATCTTAATAATATGGTAGATAAAGATGACATGGCCCTAAATGTTTTTGGCGAACCGCTCGAAATTTGCTGTAAATCACCCATGACGGGCTATTTCAGGGACGGCTTGTGCCGTACTGACACCTCTGATTACGGCTTACACTTGACCTGTGCACTTTTAACCAACGAATTTCTAGAGTTTTCTAAAATTCAGGGCAATGATTTGTCTACGCCAAGACCAGAATTTGGATTCGTAGGCTTGAAGGAAGGTGACAAATGGTGTATCTGCGCTGGAAGATGGACAGAGGCTTTAGAAGCCGGTAAAGCTCCCAAAATTTATTTGAGGGCCACCCACCAGAAAATGCTTTTAATGGTACAAATTGAAGTTCTGGAGAAATATGCTCTCGATCTAAAATGACCTAGTCAACAGTACCAAATATCATAAAAGTTAACTTTTTAAGCTTCGCCCAAGAGTTACTTCTTATGGTATTAAACGTCAAATGTCGATTATCCTGCACATCCTCATTAAATTCTAAGTACCAGATCGGATCTATCCCATTCGGTAAAATTGAATATCTTACATCGATCACCCTGTCGGGATGAAGTTCACTTACCCCCAACATATTACTGGTAAACCAGTCAAACCTCTTCAGGTCATTAAATTGAAGGGAAGGAATCTCCAGCTTTTGCGATTGCTCATCTATAATAAACCGCTTAACGGAACCACCATCAAATCTCGTAAATTCTTTTCCCGCTCGGATTGCATCCACATAGAATCTATTATCATGCAGATACACGGTACGCCAAACAATTAGGTTCCCAAAACTTGGTTTAACGAAAACACTTTCTACGGTATGATTTCTCGCTATTGCAATTTCATAAACTTCAGCTTGAACCCTTTGATTCTGATAAAAACCGAGTAATAGATAGAGCAGGCTAAATAAAACTGTAAAAAGAGCGATTGGTAGTGAGGACCTAAAGACCGATGCGATTAATCCAAAGATAATAGTTAAGGTAAATATTGGGTCTATTATAGATATAATTGACCAGGCAATTCTTGTATTAGCAAATGGCCAGAATAAAACAGTACCGTAGGTTGTACAGGCATCAATCAGACCATGTGTTGCAAATCCCGCAAGGCAAGCTAATAGACAAGTTTTGAAATTACAGATGCGTTTGAAACGAACCAAAGGCCAGATGATCAAAGAGCAAAATAGCGCTCCAAACGGAATAAAAAACAAAGAGTGAGAAAATTGTCTGTGATATTGCAAAAACAATAAGTGATCAGTTGACGACTTTATTAAAACATCTAAATCAGGGGTTAAGGCAGACAATCCTCCCAAAAAAGCAATCGCAATTGGATTCTTACTTTTTTGTCCTACAAACGTTCTCGCGGCCAACGAACCGACGACTCCTTGGGTAAGAGGATCCATTTTAATTTTTTCCTGTTAGCCAGCTAATTAAATTTTTCTGTCGAAACGTATCCACATTCATTCATTTCATCAAAAAAATTTTCTAGCAGGGGATGATCAATTTTTTCTAGACTTTCATCAATCTCAAGATTACGTTCTGCTACATAGGTGGTGTACTGTCTCCCATCAGGTAGAATATGATACCACGGATCTGTTTTGGGAGGGCGAGATAACGCGACCTCATCGTACCAACGTTCATCACCGCTAAATTCAGCATCGACGTTGAAGATTACCCCTCTGTAAGAAAAGGTTCTATGAAAAATTCGCTGGCCAATAGAGAATTTTGCGATTTTTAGTTTAAGCATATTTATTTTTTTGATTTTCGTATATGCCAATCCAAAAATCGAATTTGCAACAATCAAGCAGCATCAATATCCATAACCGCTTTTATTTCTAGAAATTCCTCAAAACCTACTGAGCCCCACTCTCGCCCATTGCCCGATTGTTTATAACCGCCAAATGGCGCATTAAAATCCATATCTGCACCATTGATATGAACGTTTCCAGCTCTAATTTTATTGGCTATTTCTTTTAACTTTGCAGGGTTAGTTCCAGATACATAACCAGACAGTCCATACAAAGTGTCATTCGCCATCTTAATTGCCTCTTCTTCAGTCTCATATGGCAAAATACACAAAACAGGACCAAAAATTTCTTCCCTAGCTATAGTCATATCGTTATGAACATTTGAAAAAATTGTGGGTTTAACATAGTAACCCTTGTCAATTCCATCAGGACGCCCCAAGCCTCCACAGACCAGCGTCGCACCTTCTTCAATTCCTTTAGCGATTAACCCTTGGATTTTATCAAATTGTGCTTTGCTAACTACCGGACCCATATTTATTTTAGTGTTAGGATCTCCAACCGTAGTGCCCTCGGCAACCGCTCTTGCAATCTCAACTACTTTATCTTGAAGAGCTGCGGGTACAAACATTCTACTTGGAGCGTTACAAGATTGACCCGAATTCATCGTCATTCCGTTGACCCCAGTCGTTATAGATCGCTCTAAATCTGCATCTTCTAAAATTATGTTGGGCGATTTTCCACCAAGCTCTTGAGTAACACGTTTGACAGTATCTGCAGCTGCCTTTGCTACTCTAATACCAGCACGGGTTGAACCGGTAAAAGACATCATGTCAATATCAGGATGACTAGATAATGCCTCTCCTACAGATGGACCATCTCCATTAATCAAATTAAATACGCCTTTTGGCACTCCGGCTTCATGCAGTACTTCTGCAAAAATGATAGCGTTCAATGGTGCTACTTCTGTCGGTTTTAAAACCATAGTACACCCGGTTGCAAGGGCTGGAAAAACCTTGGTCGATATTTGGTTTATTGGCCAGTTCCATGGTGTGATAAATCCGCAAACACCAATCGGCTCTTTCCTCAAATTTACCTTTCCTTGAGTATCATTAAATTCAAAAGATTTGAGGACTTTAATTGTTGTTTTTAAATGCAAAGACATCATCTTCGCTTGGCCACCTTTGCATAGCCACATAGGTGCGCCCATCTCTTTCGATATTGTTTCAGCCATTTCATCAAAACGAGGTTTATATGCCGCCTCTATCGCTTCTAAAAGGCTTATGCGGTCGTCACGGCTTGTATTCGCAAAGGATTCAAACGCATTTCTAGCTGCAGAGACCGCCTTTTCAACATCTTTAGCATCACCAAGTGCTATTGTACCAAGCGAGGACTCATCGGCAGGATTAATAACCTCAAGCGTTTTTAAGTTAGTTGGCTCTACCCACTCCCCGTTAATATAAAATTTATGGCTGTTTTTCACAAATAGTCTCCCTAGAATAAGAAAAATTGAATTTCAAACTTAATCTAATACTACAATGAAAAGGTCAATAAATAAATATGTAACGTTACTCTCACGCAACTAGATATTACTCACAGCCTCGACAAGCTAATTAAGGAATACCCATATATTTATGAGCTTGAAGTGAAAGTTTCCACTTGGGGTATTTTAAACAAAATTCGAAACAATTATGTAAATTGTCATCATATTGATGGTCGAATTTAGGCTGAATATAGAAATGCTCAAAATCTAGTGATATAAACTCTTCGGGTGATAATTGCTCTTGGGGAAAAACAAACTTAAGCTCACTACCTTTCGTAATAATAAAAGGCGTCCAAGTCTTGGGCGAAACAGTTATCCAATCCAAATTTTCCGGCAGAGGAACCGTACCATTGGTCTCAATGGCAACCTCAAACTTCTTTGCCTGGAGACACGATACCAGTTTTTCGTTAACCTGCAAGCCTGGTTCGCCTCCAGTGAAGACTACATAACGGTTAATATCATCACTGGTAGACTCAATCCATATCCCCTCTATGACGCTTACGAGGTTTTCAACAGCTCGGTATCTACCTCCATTTTTACCATCGGTTCCGTTAAAATCCGTATCACAAAAATTACAAACTGCCTTCTCCCTTTGGCGCTCTAATCCAGACCACAGGTTGCACCCCGAAAACCTGCAAAAGATTGCTGCCCTGCCACTGCGAGCACCTTCACCTTGGATAGTATAATAAATTTCTTTAACGCTGAAGCTCATCGTGCCTCCATTGATGCAAAAGACTCATAGCCCTTCTTTCTAAGCAGACAGGCGGGACAATCTCCGCAACCGTACCCCCATAAATTTCTAGTGTCTCGATCACCTTCATAACAAGTATGAGTTTCTTCAATAATCAATTCGACTAATGTCAAGCCACCAAGCCGTTCAGCCATCATCCATGTTTCGCACTTATCAAGAAACATCAAAGGCAATGAAATTTCAAAAGGTTGTTCAAAACCAAGCTGAAGCGTTTTTTCCATAGCTTTTAGGGTGTCATTTCTACAATCAGGGTAACCTGAAAAATCAGTTTCACACATGCCTCCTACTATCTGAGTAATCGACATTTTGGAAGCCAAGGTAGCGGCAACCGACAAAAATAATATATTTCTACCTGGTAAAAAAGTGTTCGGTGTGGGCATTGAATTATTTATTCTTAGGTTTTCCGTAAGAGCACTACTGGAGATATTTTTTAGAAAATTTAAGTCAACGACAAAGTCATCTTTTATTTTTGAAGACCACCTTGAGAAGTTTTTTTTCATTTCCTCCAGGAATATTTTTCTGCATCTTAGCTCCACTTCGTGTCTTTGATTGTAATTAAAACCAATGGTATACACAAAATCATATCTCTCCAGAGCCCAGGCTAGACAGACCGCAGAATCCTGTCCTCCGGAAAATAACACC
>MDTD01161436.1_pt1 | contig 12145 bp, 13 predicted proteins | sample 811221 | NCBI WGS metagenome assembly MDTD01 (sample SAMN05326646, study PRJNA326480) | marine metagenome | isolation source: seawater | place: Pacific Ocean: South West | collected 2011 | reverse complement strand
GTCTTTGAGACGCAAATTAATAAATTAATTTTAGTATTAATATTGTTTAACATGTTATACGACCATATGTTAAAAAAATCATGGACTCATTTGAAATTAATAAAATTATAGCCGCAATTCTGCTTATAACTCTACTTGTAATAGGAATCGGAAAAATTTCAGATTTAGCCTTCCATGTTGATAAGCCTGAAAATTCAGCTTATAAAGTAGAGATACCTGAAACAGGTTCAATTACAGTTTCAAATATTGATGAGGCAGTTGAAAAAGTTGACATTGTTGCTTTACTTGCTTTAGGAGATATTTCTCATGGAGAAAAAGTTTTTAAAAAATGTGCAGCTTGTCATTTAGTAAATAAAGGTGGAGAAAATAAAATTGGTCCTGCGCTGTATGGAGTTATCGGAAGAAAAGTTGCATCAAAAGAAGATTATAAATATTCGAAGGCCATGGCAAATTATGATAAGGATTGGACTTTTGAAGAAATGAATGGATATTTAAAAAAGCCTCAAAGTTATATTAAAGGAACTAAAATGGCTTTCGCAGGTCTTAGAAAAGAAAAAGACAGAGCATCAGTGATTTTATATCTGAATCAAAACTCTGATAATCCAATTCCATTACCTTAATTTACCGAAACAATACATTAAGATACTTTTCTGCACATGAACTCTATTTAATGCCTGTTGCCAAATATAATTTTGATTTTTTAAAAATACCTCTTCTGTAACTTCGTTACCTCTTGGGAGGCAATGCAAAAAAATAGTATCTTTTTTAGCAATACTTAGTAAATTTTTATTAATTATAAATTTTTTGAAATCTTTTTTTTTTTTTTTAACATTAACTTTATCATTTAAAGAAATAATTTTATCTGAGAATATTACATCTGCATTTTTCACTGCTTTTTTTGGATCATGAAATATTTTAATTTTTTTGTTATTTTTTAATGCAAAATTAATAAGAGACTTTTTGGGTTTATAATTTTTAGGACAACCAATATTTAATTTAAAAGAAAATTTTACAGAAGCAACAATTAAACTGTTTAGTACGTTGTTGCAATCTCCTATCCAAGCTATACTTAATTGAGAAATATTCTTTTTTTTTATTTCTTCTACAGTAAAGATGTCAGAAAGTACTTGAGTTGGATGAGATGAGGGACTTAATCCATTAATAAATGGTATATTTAAATACTTTTTAAATTCATACATTTTTTTATCGCTGTTACTTCTAAGCATAAATCCATCACCAAACGTAGATAATATTTTTGCAGTATCCGCAAGGCTTTCGCCACCTTTTCCTAAGTGTATTTCATTTGCTTTTAAAGTTAAAGTACCCCCACCAAGTTGTTTAATGGCTAAGTAAAAACTTAACCTGGTTCTAGAACTAGGCTTTTCAAACATTTGTATTAATAATTTACCTTTAAGGGGCTTGTCTTTATCAACATCCAAAGAACTCAAATTTTTTCTATTTTTTTTTCTATTTTTTGCATCAGATAGTATTAATCTGAGATGTTTGTAAGGTAAATCTATTAAATTTAAAAAATTTTTCATGATTTGTAATATGCACAAACTTTATTAATAATTTTTAGTGCCATATCTAATTCTGATTTTTTTACATTTAATGGTGGTAAAATTCTAACTACATTTTCTGCAGCTCTTATAGTCAATAGTTTGTTTTTTGTGAGTTGTTCTATAAATTTTGTTTGGTCTATCTTTAACTTTAATCCAATTAAATAACCAATTCCTCTAACTTCACTTATTATATTTGGATATTCTTTTTTTATTACATTCAATTCTTTAATAAAGTATTTTGATAAATTTCTAATATTTTTTAAAAAATTTTTTTTTAATATTTGATCCAATACTGCATTCCCAACTGACATAGCTAGTGGGTTACCACCAAAAGTACTTCCGTGTGTACCTGGTCCCATATATTTTGAGACTTCTTTAGACATTAAAACAGCACCAATTGGAAAACCTCCTCCTATACCTTTTGCAATTGGTACAATATCTGGTTTTATATTAGAGTATTCGAAAGCAAAAAACTTACCAGATCTACCAATTCCACATTGAACCTCATCTAAAATTAATAAAATTTTTTTTTTAGAACAAATTGATTTAACTTCTCTAAGAAACTTTTTTGAATTTACTTTTATTCCTGACTCTCCCATAGCTGTTTCAAAAAAAATTGCAGCAGTTTTATTAGTAATTTTTTTTTTTAATGAGTTAATATCTCCAAAATTAAAATGATCAAATCCATCTACTTTTGGACCAAATCCCTCTGTCATTTTTTTTGATCCACTTGCATAAATATTTGCTAATGTTCTTCCATGAAATGAATTCTTTATGCACAAAATTCTGTTTTTATAAGGCTTTCCTTTTGAGTAATAATATTTTCTAGCGATTTTTATTGCAGCTTCGTTTGCTTCTGCGCCAGAATTTACAAACATTACACTGTCAGCAAAAGTATTCTTAACTAGTTTTAAAGCTAATTTTTCACCTTCGGGTATTAAAAAAGAATTCGAAACATGCCATAATTTTTTTGATTGCTTTATTAGTGCTTTATTTAAAGAAGAATTTGAATGACCAAGAGTATTTACAGCAATCCCACTTAAAAAATCTAAATATTTTTTACCGTTGGTTGAAAAAAGAAAGCTTCCCTTGCCTTTTTTGAAAGCTATTTTCCTTCTATTGTAGTTGTTTGCTAGTGCACTCATAAAATTTTAATAATAAAAAAAGAGAATTAATATTTCAACTTACAGTATTTAACTATAAATATTTAATATTGTTGAAAAATAACAAATAAATGTTGAATTAGACAAAAATTTAGTACAACATAATGTAATGAATAATAATATTTATACTAAATATAGTATTTAATGAGCTGGACAGAAGAAAAAGTTACAAAACTTAAAGAATTATGGGGCAAGGGTCAAACTGCTAGTCAAATTGCTGAAATAATAGGTGGAGTTACGAGAAACGCTGTTATTGGTAAGGCTCATAGATTAAACTTATCATCTAAAATAATTACTAGATCTACAATTCAATCAAACAAAGTTTCAACAAGAACAAGTGAAAATAAAATAAAATTTAAGGGTAAAAGATTTAAATTTAAATCACTGCTGTTAGATAAAAATTTTGAACCAGCTAGAAATTTAAATTTAGAGGAATTAACTGAAGATACATGCAAATATATGGAGAGTAATCCCGATGAAGAAGGTGCAAGCTTTTGTGGTAGAAAAAATGTAGAAAAATTTTCTTATTGTCCTTTGCATTTAATGATTGTCTTTCAACCAAAAGGCAAAAAAGATGAAGCTGTAGATAAAGATAAAGACGAAGAAATGCCAAAATTTATACAAAAAAAAATTAAGTCGGCTTAACTTAATAACTTTTCTTTTGCTTTAATATATTCTTCTTCTGTAATAACACCATCTTTCCTCAATTGATTTAATTTAACTATTTCCTCGGAGATTTTTAATGTGTCTGTGTTATTACTTTCTGAGTTTTCAATACTTTCAATTTCTATATCATCAGATTTAATATTATCTGAAATACTTCTTCTTGCTTCTATTCCCATGCTTATAGGTTTCGCAGAGATATAGATTACTGCTAAAAGTAAAAATATACAAATTCCAATTACTAAATAAGATATCATTTTATTTTATTGTACTATTAATTTTAGAATACTGTCCTCCTGATTTCCAGTTATAACTATACTTCTCGATCTCATCTCTAAATTTTTTCTTGGCCTCTAAACCTAAATCAAAATTATTTTTATATTTTTCAGATTTTATATTATCATATTTTAGCAATTTCAGCTGATCTTCCGTTAATAATGGCTGTGGAAGTAACTGAAGTACTTTTGCAGATAACTTGGCTAATGGAATTGGAACAGGTATTAATAATCTTTTTTTTTCAATAGAATTAAGCAATATTTTTATCATTTCTTTAAAAGTTAAAGTTTCTGGTCCTATACATTCTAGTATTATATTTTTATTTTTGCTTTCTACCATTTTATAAATGATATTCACAATGTCGCTAACATGTATTGGGCTAAACTTGGTGTTACCACTATAATAAATTGGCATAATCGGTAGGATGCTCAGCAATTTCATAAAACGAGTAGTGAAATTATCATCAACAGAATAAACAATTGAAGGTTTTAAAATAATTGAATTACCGAAATTTTTTATTATTTTTTTTTCACCTTCTATTTTACTTTTTGCATACATACTGTCTAAGGCATCCTCTATTCCTAATGCTGATATATGTATAAATTTATCTAAATTTATTTTATTTGCTGCCTGAGCTAATAAATTTGGCAAATCAGTGTGAATACTCTTGAAATGATCTTTTTTTTTTTCAAATAAAATACCGATTAAATTAATACATATTGAGCATCTATTCATAAGTTCCTCAATTTTATCAATATTAAAATTTTTAATTTCTACTAATTCTAAATAACCAGGATTTGCTTGTGTCTTGAGTATATATCCCGTGCGATGTATATTTCTTGTAACTGCAATGATTTTGTAGTTATTTTGTGTTAACTTTCTAATAAGATTTCTGCCTATCTGACCAGATGCACCGAAAAGTAGAATTTCTTTTTGTTTCATATATATATTCAATCAAATGAAATTAGATATTAAATTACACAACGAAGATTTGCCAGAGCAATTAGAGCTAGGTGACAAAATAGCTATAGATTGCGAATTTATGGGCCTTAATGTTGAAAGAGATGGTTTGTGCCTTGTTCAAATTTCATCAGGTAGAAATGATGCACATATTATAAAATTAAACAGAAAAACTTATGAAGCGCCAAATTTAAAAAAAATATTAAATAACTCAGAAATTAATAAAATATTTCACTACGCTAGAGCTGATCTACTTTTCATAAAGAAATATCTCAAAATCGAAATTGAAAATATAGAATGTACTAAAATTATGAGTAAGTTAGCTAGAAGCTATAGTGATAAACACGGGCTTAAAGATTTAGTAAAAGAATTTATTGGAATTGATATAAATAAAAATCTTCAGTCATCTGATTTTGGTGGTGATTTGACTGAGAAACAATTGCAGTATTGCGCAAAAGATGTTGTGTACCTTCATGAAATTTTTAATAATTTAAAGAAAATTCTTTTAAGAGAAGACAGATATCAATTGTACAAAAGTAGTATAAAATTTGTTAATAGTAGGGTAGATCTTGATTTAGCGTCATTCACCACAGATATTTGGTCTCATTAAAATGAAAAGTAAAAAAATTCAAAAAATTGCAAAAGAGGTTATACAATTTGAGATTAATGCATTAAAAAATCTTAAATATTCTGTTGATAATTCTTTTTATAAAATAATAAAATTACTTCTAACTTGCAAAAATGGAAAAATTATAATTTCAGGCGTGGGGAAAAGTGGAATAATAGCAAGAAAATGGGCGGCAACGTTCTCTTCAACTGGAACACCTTCATTCTTTTTAGATGCATCTAACGCTAGTCATGGTGATTTAGGTCAGATAACATCTAATGATATAGTTATCTTAATTAGTAATAGTGGCAAAAGTGATGAATTAAAAAATATTATTCAATATACATCTAGAAATAAGTTTATAAAATTAATTGGTATTACATCAAAAAAAGATTCATTATTATTTAAAAGTTCTGATGAAGCATATTTAATGCCGTCTATAAAAGAGGCTGGATTAGAAAATATTGTCCCAACATCTTCAACAACAACACAACTAGCTTTGGGCGATGCAATTGCCCTGGCATGTATGAAATGTAAAAATTTTACCAAGCTTGATTTTAAAAAAATTCATCCTAGTGGGAGTTTGTCAATCAAATTAAAAACTGTTGGAGATTTAATGTTAATTGGAAAAAAACTACCACTTGTTAATGAAAATATTAAATTGGCAAAAGCATTAAAAATTATTAACGATAAAAAAATGGGAGTTGCGATAATCCAAAAAAAAAATAAAGATACTGTGGGAATTGTTACCGATGGTGATCTAAAACGAATAGCACAGAAATATAAAAAATTTGATAATTTAGAAATAAAAAAAGTTATGAAAAAAAACCCTATCAGCGTGAATAGAGATATGTTGGCAGCTTCTGCGTTATCAATTATGAATTCAAAAAAAATCACATCTTTGTGTGTACATACAGAAAAAAACCGTAAAAAAACTATTGGATTAATACACATGCACGATATTTTAAGATCAAATATAAATTAATGTCCGTTAAATCGTTGTTACAACTAATATTATTTATTCTAATAATTTTAGTTTTGGGAGGAGTTTATTATTTGTATTTTTACGTAAATCCAAATGAAAATTTAAATATAAAGCCAACTATTAGTAAAAATTTAAATAATCAAGATAATTCAATGAATGAATTATTAGATAGGGAAAATTTAGAGGAGATAGTTTTAAATGAGGAAAATCTTATAAACGAGGATTATAAAGATGATAAAAATAAAAAAATTATAAATAAAAATGATGTATTGGATGAAATTAAAAATTTAACTAAGGAAATAGAATATGTAACATCAAATAATAATGGGGATATCTTTAAGATTTCTGCCAAATATGGAAAAACTAATCTTAAAGATACAAGGGTATTAGATTTAGAACAAGTTGTGGGGCTAATAACTTCACCCCAAAGATCAAAAATTTATTTAAGTTCAGATTATGCAAAATATAATTATACAAATCAAAATTCGAAATTCTTTGACAATGTCGAAATAAAGTATGATGAAAAAATAATATATTGTGATAATCTTGAATTAGAAATGAGTAAAAATATTGCTGTAGCATATGGTAATGTTTTGATAAAAGATAAAAAATCTTTAATGAGAGCACAAACAATAACAATGGATATTGTAACAAAAGATATAAGTATAAATTCCTCAAAAGAGATAATGATACTAACAAATTAATGGCACTTATAAAAAAATTTAGAATAAAAAGCTATAAAGGTAACGAAAGCATAGTTGAACTTAAGAATATATCAGTATTTTTTAATAAGAGACAAATTTTAAATAACCTAAACCTGAAAATAAATAAACAAGAAATTTTAGGAATGTTGGGTCCAAACGGAGTTGGCAAATCAACAATATTTAATCTCGTAACTGGACTTAAAAATCCAAATTATGGAGAGGTGATCATAGATGGAATTAATGTAACAAAAATTCCAATAAATGAGCGATTTACTAAGTTTAAACTTGGTCTTGTCCCTCAGCATGGTGGGCTAATTCATGATCTGTCTTTATTGAATAATTTAAAATTAGTTGCTGAAATACATATAAAAGAAAAAGAGTTAAGAAATCAAAAAATAAATAGATTGATTACACAGTTTGAATTTGAAGCTTTACTAAACGTTAAAGCAAAAAACTTATCAGGTGGTCAAAAAAAAAAACTTGTTATAGCTATGGCTTTAGTAAATGATCCAAAAATTTTACTATTAGATGAACCTTTTGCTGCTCTTGATATTTTAACAATTAAAATGTTACAAGAAATTATTCTCAATCTGCAGTCAACTGAAGAGATATCAGTTGTAATTTGTGACCATCAAGCAAGAGACTTACTGAGTTGTGTGGATAGAGCAATAATATTATCAAACGGTCAAATAATAGCTGAAGGAAGTCCTAATGAAGTAATCAGCGATAAGGCAGCAAAATCAGAGTATTTCGGAGATGAATTTAACATAAATTAATTCATTAATGAAAAATCATATAAATATCTCAAATAAAATTAGCTCATTTAATAAATCTATACAAGTAAGTGGAGATAAAAGTATATCAATAAGATGTGTTCTATTGGCTTCTCAAGCTATTGGAAAATCAAAATTATATAATTTGCTTGAGTCAGAGGATGTTATTAGTTCTCTAAATTCAATAAATCGTTTAGGCATTAAGTATAAAAAATTTAAAAATTATTATGAAATATATGGTTTTGGGATCAGAGGATTCAAAACAAATAAAAAAATTACTATTAACGCTGGAAACTCCGGCACACTTGCAAGATTAATAATTGGACTACTTGTTGACTCTGAAAATCAGATCAAAATAATTGGAGACAAAAGTCTTTCAATAAGAGATTTTTCTAGAATTACTGAACCAATAAAAGAATTTGGTCCAAATATATCTTCTAAAAATAATAATTTACCAGTTAAAATTACTGGTTCGAAATATCTAAGACCTATTAAATACAATGAAAATCTAGGAAGCGCTCAATGTAAAAGTTCAGTAATGCTCGCCGCTTTAAAAACACCAGGTATAACAACTATTAAAGCAAAAAAATCGCGAAATCATACTGAGTTACTTTTTAGAAATCTTAATATACCTATAAAAATAAAAAAAACTTACAACTTTGATAATATAGAAATTAGAGGAGAACAAAATTTCAAAGGCTTTAATTATCATATACCAGGTGATATTAGTTCCTGTTCATTCTTCATAGTTTTAACTTTATTAGCATCTAATTCAAAATTACTTATTAAAAATGTCAATATCAATAATACTAGAACAGGAATTATACAAATCTTGAACAAAATGAATGCTAATATTTTATTTAAAAACAAAAGAAAGTACAAAGGTGAATTGATTGCTGATATTTTGGTGGAAAGTAAATCTAATTTAAAGTCGATTAAGTGTCCGCCAAGTCTCAATAGCTCAGCAATTGATGAATTTTTAGTAATTTTTCTTGTTGCAGCAAAGGCAAAAGGTATTTCTCATTTTAGCGATTTAAGTGAACTCAATAAAAAAGAAAGTCCAAGACTTGATATAGCTATAAATTTTTTAGGAAAAATTGGAGTTAAAGTAATAAGAAAAAAAAATAATATTAAAATTTATGGTAATCCAGATCTAAAATTAAATGGAAAATATTTAATTAATAATTTTAAAAAAGATCACAGAGTATTTATGATGTCTTGTATAGCTGCTTTAGTCTTTGGCGGAAAATGGAAAATAAATGATAGAGATTGTACAAAAACATCTTTTCCAAAATTTTTTAGTATTATTAAACTCTTAGGTGGAAAAATAAATTGAAAAAAAGAAAAGGTATAATAACGGTAGCTATTGACTCACCTGCAGCTGCTGGAGCAGGTACACAGGCAAAGTTAATTGCAAAAGAGTATAATTTGCAGTACTTAGATACAGGAAAACTATACAGATTAATAGGAAAACTAAAATTAGATTATAAAGGAAAATTCAACTATAAGATAATAAGAGAAAGAATAAAAAAATTAAAATTAAGTGATTTAAAAAACAAACAATTATTGTCAGACAAAGTTGCTAATTCAGCATCAATTATCGCTAAGGATAAGAAAATTAGAACAATAATAAAAAAATTTCAATTAGATTTCGCTTATAATCCAACCAAGCTTTTTTCTGGATCTATTTTAGATGGAAGAGACATAACTTCAAAAATTATGAAAGACGCAATGTTTAAATTTTATATTACTGCTAGCTTAAAAATAAGGGCTAAAAGAAGATATTTAGAATACATAAAATTGAATAAAAAAGTTTCATATAAAGATGTTTTAAAAAGCTTAAAAACTAGGGATAAATTGGATAAATACCGGAAGCACAATCCATTAAAAAAAACTAAAGATTCAATCTTGATTAATAGTTCTAAATTAAGTAAGAAAGCGTGCTTTTTAAAAATAAAAAACATTATGGACAAAAAATTATATATTTAATGGAAATTTACAAAGATCTTAGTTCACCTGAAAATAAACAATTTGAAAAATTATTAAATTCTCAATTATCAAAAAATATTATTGAAGAAGGCAAAATAATAGACGGTAAAATAACTAAGATTACAGAAAAATACGTATTTATTTTTATTTCAGGTTTGAAAAGTGAGCCAGTTATTGATGTAAACGAACTTAAACTAATAGGGCTTAAAGATAAAATAAATATAGGTGAAGTTGTACCTGTATTACTTGAGAGAATTGAAGATAAAAACGGTGAGGTAGTGGTATCAGCAATTAAAGCACAAAAAATTAGGGGATGGTACAAATTAGAAAAAGCTTATGAAGATAATCAATCTATAATAGGAAAAATTACTTCTAAGTGTAAAGGTGGTGTTATAGTTGAGCATATTGAAACTGGTTCTTTGATGTTTTGCCCAGGATCACAAATAAGTGATAAACCTTTAAAAAATATCGATCATTTAATTGGAGTTGAGCAAAAATTTGCGATTATAAAATTAGATAAAGTTAGAGGAAATGCATGTGTTTCTAGAAGACAAATAGTTTCTACAAATAAGAGAGAAGATAAAGCTAAGATAATTGAAAAATTTAAAATTGGAGATATTATCAAGGATGCAGTTGTGAAAGGTTACTCATCTTTTGGATGCTTTTTTGAGGTGAATAATGAAATTGATGTTTTAGTTCATCTTCAAGAAATATCTTACTCAAGAGTGAATCATCCAGATGAAATATTTAATATTGGTGAAAAACATGATTTAAAAGTTATATCTATAGATAAAGAAAAACTACAAATAGGGTGTTCTATAAAACAACTCTCACCTGATCCTTTCGAGCATATTTCTAATTATGAAATTGGTGGAAAATATAAAGTTAAAGTAGATAAAATTACCGATTACGGATGTTTTTGTTCCTTAGAACCAGGACTAAGCACTCTTCTTCATAGTAGTGAAATGAGTTGGACAAAAAGAAATGTGGCCCCAAAAAAAATTTTTAAAGTGGGTGATATGATAGATTGTGTAATAACTGAAATTGATAAAGAAAAAAGAAGAATTGCAATATCACATAAATTAACATTAGAAAATCCTTACGAAAGTTTCATTAAGCAATTTCCAGAAGGTAGCGAAGTCAATGGTGTTATATCAAGTACTAATGAATATGCACTTTATGTTAAACTTGACGAATTTGATATTGATGGTTTCTTACATGCCAACGATTTAAGTTATCTAAATAATTCGGAGGAGGAACTAAAAAAATTCAAAAAAGGTGACAAAATAAGAGTCAAAGTTTTAGAAATCAAAAAAGATGAGCAAAAAATAAGGGTTGGTCTCAAACAATTAGAGAAAGATCCATTTGATTGGTTTAAAGGTAAAAATGTAAATGACATAATAACCGTACAAGTAATTTCTTCTGATAATAAAGGATTGATTGTAAAGCCAGAAAATTGTGATCTGGAATTTAATATAAAAAAATCTAATATTGCAGTAAATTCATCAGATGCAAGACCTTCAAGATTTGTCGGAGGTGAAAGAATTGATGCTGCTATTTCTGATCTAAATATGGACAAAAGAAAGGTAAGTTTAAGTATCAAACTCCTAGAAGAGCTTCAAAATAAAGAGGCAGTTTCAAAATTTTCAAGTCCATTAAGTGGAAAAAATTTGCCGTTTTCAAGTCTTTCTGACAAATTAGATAAAAAGAAAAATAAAGATAACGAGTAATTATTTGCCTATAAATAAGTCTGATATTATAAAAAAATTATCCAATAATTATCCAAACTTTTTTCAAAAAGACTTAAAGAAATTTTTTGAGATTTTTATAGGGGAAATGAAGGAGTCTCTTAAAAGACAAGAAAGAGTTGAATTAAGAGATGTATTTTCAATAGAGCCAAAATTGTACAAATCTAGATATGCAAGAAACCCTCGAACTAACGAGAAAATCTATGTAAAAGAAAAATTTGCATTACTTTTTAAACCTTCAAAAATGTGGTTAAAAATAATAAATGAAAAGAAATAAGGTTTTTATAGCCTGCGATACTGTCGATGTAGATAAAATAAAAAAAGTAATAAAAGAAACACAAAATACAAATCTAAAAGTTGGTTATAAATTTGGTTTAGAATTTTTGAATTCTATAAACGGAAGAAAATTTGTAGCAAGTTTAAAAAATAAAATAACATTTGGCGATTATAAGTTTGCAGATATACCAAATACTTGTTCTGCAGCAATGAAATCAGTTAAAGATTTAAATTTTAATTTTATTACAATACATATAAGTTCTGGATTAGATGCTTTAAAAGCAACAAAAAAAGTTTCAGGGAAAACCAAACTAATAGGTGTTACAATATTAACATCATTAGATAATAAAGCATTGAAGCAAATCGGTTTCAGCAAGGATGTAAAGCAAGTAGTCCTCCATCAGGCAAAATTAGCCCATAGAGCAAACCTAGATGCAAT
>MDTD01148777.1_pt1 | contig 12145 bp, 4 predicted proteins | sample 811221 | NCBI WGS metagenome assembly MDTD01 (sample SAMN05326646, study PRJNA326480) | marine metagenome | isolation source: seawater | place: Pacific Ocean: South West | collected 2011 | reverse complement strand
AATTGTCCAGTTGATAAAAAATTATTTAATTTTTGAATCTTATATTCATCCATATCACATCTTAATAACTTATTTTTATCTTTTATAGAATGAGTAACAATATGTTTAAAAAATTTTTCTAAATAATTGTATGAATTTGAATAATATGATTTTTTATATGTTAAATTAACAAAATTATTTAAAATTTTTAATCGATGCAGATCTTCTACTAATGAACCATCATCTAGTTCAATCTCTCTTTTATTTATATTTTTTATAAAATGAATTTTATTATTATATAAAACTTTAATTTCATTTATATTAATATCAACATGTGATGTAAATAATATTAAATAATTAAATAATAACTGTGTTATATTTATTTTTTTATCATATTTTTCTATAATAGATTGTAAATTAATATTATATTGTATTTCAGAACTAATATCATTTTTTATATTATTTATTCTGATATAACTATTATTTATTAAATAATTTAATTCTACTATATTTTTTATTTTAATCCTATTACCTATTTTTAATTTAGTTAATGCTAATATTTTATTTACATACTCTAATATATTAGTAAAATTTACATTATTTTTATTTTTAAAATCAAATACTATATTAATTTTATTATTTTCTAATAAATATATATTACATATTGTAGTTTCATCAATAAAAAATTTTATTAAAATATTATTTTCACTAAAAATTTTCTTTTCAGCAATAATTTTATTTAGAACATTTTTTTTAATATATGGAGTATCATTTGATGTCTTAAATAATTTAAATAATTTTTCTTTTTTCTTTTTATCTTGAAAATAATAAATACTTATAGGAAATTCTTCTGTTAAAATTAAATTATTATATTTATCTTCTAAATTAAAATTTGTACTTGTTGTTAATTCTAATGATAATAAATTAATATTTTGAAGTTCTATCATTTTTTTTAATTCTGTTGTTTCACTTGATTCATTTTTTATTAATTTTAAATTTTTATTATTTATATTATATATATTTTCTAATAATTCAAAATTACTTTGTTCTTTATAATCAAAATTAGATAATAAATTATAATCATTATATTTAATAAATAGTGGATTTTTAACTAAATTAAAATCAAATTCTCTAATAATATTTTTTTTATATAATTTATCATAATTACATATACTGTTTATAGGTTTATTGTATTCATTTTTCATAAAAATATTTTTATTAACTTCTTCTTCAAAAAATGCAGGTGATATATAATATTTATGATTATTAATTATTTTATAAAATCCTACTACTAATCTATTATTATTATCATCAGTTACATATTTATTAATATTTTGTATTATAATATCATAATTTATAGCAGTATTATCTTTTAATTTTTTATTTATTTTATTTAAAATTGTATTATTTACTTCTATAGAATCATTATGAATATAATTATTTGTAAGATATTCAATAACTTTCTCATCTGAATAATAATCCCAAGAGGTACTTAAATATCCAGTTATATTTTCATATTTAACATCTTCAAAATCAACTATATGTTTTTTTAATTCTAATGATATTTTTTTTATTACATCTGTTATTGTATCATCATCATATATAGTGTTATCTACAAAAATTAATGAAGTATCATCATCTATAGAAGATAAATTTTCTTCATATTCTTCTCTTTTACAAAAAATAAATTTAGTAGTTCTATCTAAAAAATGAAAGTTTATTTTATAAATATCACTCATATATATATAATTTATAAATTTTTTATATATTAAATTATTATTTTAATAAATAAATTTAATTAATAATTTTATATTTTAGTGCATCTTGATAAGTTAAATATAACTCTCTTTTAATAATATCATCAATCGTTTTTTTAGACATACTAGTATTATCAGTATAAATTTTTTTAGCAATTTTCATTAGTTCTGTTGTATTTTTATATTCATCTTTTAAATCTTCAAATTTTCCCCAAAATCCTGTAGAAATTTGATGAATTAAAATATTACTATTTTCAGTCATAAATCTTTTCTTTCCTGCTAGAAATAAAAATGTTGCAGCACTTGCAACTAATCCATCAATATATGTATGTACTGGAATTTTTAACGTTTTAATAAAATCATAAGTTGATAAACCCATAAAAGCATCACCACCTTCAGAACAAATATGTAATTTAATTACTGGATTTACATCATATGTATATTTAAGATTAATTAGTATTGATTCTAGTTCTTTTAGTTGATTAATTAACTCTAAAATAGGAATTTTATCAATTGGTTCATAATAATAAATATTATTTCCTCGTGTAATAATATTTAATTTATTTTGTTCTTTAACATCATCATCACTATCATCAAATGCTAGTTTTCTCTTTTTATTATTATAAGAACCTCTTGAATGAAACATTTTAATATTCTAAAAAAAAAAATCAATTTAGAAAAAATTTATGTTATAAATTATTTATTCAAAAATTATTTAAATATATTAATTATATGGATAATAAAATAAAATATTTAGAATTAGATAATGCATTTGTTGATAAATTAAATGTAAATAAAATTTTAGTAAAAAATAATAAGAATATTGTAAATATAAATACATTAAATTGTTCTAATTTAAATTTAAATGATAATGATAATGAAAATATATTTATATCAGAAACAGCAGATTTAGATATAAATATATTACTTAATACAACAGTTATAGGAACAAAATATATAATAAAATTAACAAAAAATCAAAAAAGTTTAAAAATATCTTCAGCTAATAATGATGATATTATAGGAAATTATATATTTTATAATAAAACATATATTAACAATACAAATAATGATAAAAAAAAATCTACATCAATAAAATCAAATGATAATAATAAGGTATTTTATATTCCAGATTCAAAATATGGATTAAAAGAAGGTTCTGAATTTACTATTCAATATTTAAATAATAAATGGATATTAGAAGGTATATTAATAGGTGATATAGAATTTAATGTTGATTTAAAAGAAAAAACATATGAGTTAATGTTGTATATATGTTTAGATACAAATAAAATAATTTATACTATAACAAAAGATGATTTAAAATTTTATTTTAATAAACATTATGATAATAATATTAATTTATTTTTAAACAATAATTATTCATTAATAAAATTAATTGATATTAAAACAAATACAGAATTATTTAATAGTTCTCAAATAGAAAATACATATTATATACAAATAAAATATAATGATGTTTTTACAAACTTAACTGGACTAGATTTTATTAATAATACATTTACTAATATTGTACCATTATATAATACATTAACAAATGTATATTATAATATAGATAATAATAACATTTTAGAATATAAAATTATACATAATGGTATAGATATTATTAGTAATACTTATTTTAATATATTAGATGTTAATGCTTATTATAATAATAATATTGATAATAATATACAATTAGATACAATAATTTTTGATAATTATAAAGGGTTTTTGTTAAATGAAGATTTAATTAATGAATTAAATTTTTAATAGATGATTAAATATATAAATAAAAAAATGATATATATTTATAATGGATATTAAAAATATAAAATTACAAATATTAAATACTAATATTATTTATCATAATAATATAGAATTGCTAAATAAATATTATTTTAAACTTAATAATAAATTGATAGATATCAGTAAAAATATTAATTATAATATATATTTTCCTATAGTTAATGTAAATAAAATACAATATTTTATAATATCAGATAATCATAATATTGTTAATAATATTATTAATCATGAAGGAATATCATATAATTTATTAAAAGGTATTAATGATATAGCGAATGATAATTATTCAATAATATTGAATGAAAACAATTTATGCATAAATTATAATTTTACTATAATAGATAATACTAAAAATTATACATATTATATATATGAATATGATATAAATACAAAAGAAAATATATTTATTACTAGTAATAAATTAAATATAAAAAAAGAACTTGTTTATGATATTATATATTATAATATATCTGATAATGTGTATTATTTAAAAACTCCTTCAAATTATTTACAAATAACTAATTTTATAGGTCAAAAACAAATTATCATATTAAATAAAGAGTATGATTATTTATTAAGAATAATAGATAATATATCATCAGATAACTATGAATTTAAAATATATAAGGATAATATAAATTATTTGTATAGTATTTATGATAATAATAATTTAAATTATATAAATTTAAATAATATTGAAACAAATTTCTTATTTAAAATTAATGATATTAATGGAAGTTTAATTATAAAAAGTAATTATAACAATAAACTAGTTTATACAGATTATAATTTAAATATATTAAAAATTAATCATAAAATTAGTTATAATATTTTAAATTATGTGCAAAAAAAATATATAAATTATTTAAATAATAAAATTAATTATTTAGATTATAAAAATAATAATGAAATATTATTAATAAATAATATATATAATAAAATAACTATTATAATAAATAGTGATAATTTAGAAATAGGAACAAATTTTGAAATTTTATTGCTTAAAAATTTAGATTTATTATTAATAGAATTTGATGATAATAATAAAGAAGAAACAGAAATAAATATATTAAATGGAGTATTAGATGTATATGATATAAATAATAATAATAATAATAATAAAAAAACAATAAATTTTATTGATACAACTCAAAAAGTTATAATAAAAAACAGCAGTTTATTAAAATATAGTTTTATAAAATTAAATTGTATAGATAAAATTAATAATAAGTTTGTTTTTACAATAAATTCTTTATTATTAAATAATAGTAATAATATTAACAATATATTTATATAGTATATAATAAACTACCTATTCCAGATACAATTTTTAAAATATTATAATTAATACCATAAATTTTAATAATTCCGTTTGTAGCAGAGCCTTTTTCATTTAATTTATAGTCTTTAAATCTAAATGAAAATATAGTTTCTTTAATATTAGAGAAATTTAAATAACCAGATGGTTGATATAATAAAGGATTAATAGCAAAAGAATAAGAATAAATATGTTTTTTTGATAAAATTTTATTATGATAAAAATTTGATTGTATTTTTCTAAAATATTCAGCTTTTTCATCTACTATTTCAGTATTATCTAATTTTATTTGTAAAGTATCAAATGTATCTTTATAGTTACTATGTTTAGTTGTATATGTTGTAATATTATTATGGTCATTTTCTAATGTTTTATCTAAATTACTACTATCAACTGTTATAACCCATATTAATTCTTTAATTAAATATCTAAAATCAACATATATATTTTTATATAAATCAGTTTTATTTAAGAAATCTTCATTATTATATTGAACTGTTTCAATTAAATATTCTAAATTTCTATTAGTAAATATTTTTTTTTCGGTATCATCTAAATAAACAATTTCAGTAAATAATTTACAAGATAGTTTTTCAGATGTCTTTTTTTTTATATTATTAATCAAATTGTAATCACTAACTTTAATTACATCTTTTAAATTTCTAAATTCAATATCTATTGATATTGATGAATTTGTTAAAGCTAATAAAGGTAATGCAGAACCTGTATCCTTTGTAAAAAAGAATGGTATAGGTATATATAATTGTCTTTTACTAATATCAATTGTATTATTGGTATTTCTTATACTATATGTGCTATTATATTGTTTAGTTAAATGGTCTACATTTATATTATTTAATTCATTATAAATATCAATCCATTCTCCATGTAATTTTTCAATAACTTGATCATTTATTTTTAATGTAATAGTTTTAATTATATTACATCCTATATTATTTGTATAACCATACCAAGTGCTGTTATTAGGTTTTTCTAAATCAGGTAATAATATTTCTAAATATAAATTTTTTAATAAATCTCCACTTTTATTTAAATCACAATTAATTATATTTCCGAAATCTATATTACCTATTAAATCTTGTTCTACTATATTAATATTAAATGATGCTATTTTTTTATAAACTTTTTTAAAAAATGAAATTTCTGGTTGTCCTCTAAAAATTTTTTCATGTTTGGCTAAATTAGACTCAACTTTTTTTATTTTACTACCACTCATTGTCTTTATATAATAAGTAATATAAATATTATTATTTTAATTAACTTAAAAAAAAATTCATTTAAAGTATTTTATTTAAAATAATATTAATATATAATATTAATAGAATGGAAGTTTTACATGATGCAAAATATAATCTAATTGAAACAGATAATCTAATTGTAAAAAACCAAATATATTATACTATTACATCAAATACAAAATTAACTAATAATGATTCAGGTTCTTTATATTTAATAAATAATTTAAATAATAATATAAAAATTACATTACCTTTTGTAGAAACTGGTATATTCTATGAATTTTTGTTTGTAAATAATTCTAATTTTTCTATTGAATTTACTACTTGTGATATACCATTAGATAATTCTAAAATAATAGGAACTGATTGGTTATATTTAAAAAGATCTTATATTGATATAAATTATTCAATTGTTAATGGTTCTACAATAACATTTACTAAAACTGAAAAAGGTGAATATATTAAATTTTTCTCAGATGGAAGTAATTTTTATATTGTTAGTAAAAATGATACTAATAATAATATTAATAATATTATTTATAACTATCCTAATAATTTAAATAATAATATAATTAATATTAATTCATTAGACAATAGTTATAAATTTGATATTGTTAATGAAATAACAAATACTAATACAGTTGATTTATCTGTTAATAATATTTATTATTTTAAATTTGATACATCAACTGTTAATTATAATAATATTACTTCTATATCGGATACACTTATATATAAATTATATATTTATATAGATTACTATGATTATATTAAATTAGATTTAACTAATAATAATTCTAGTTATAAATATAGATATCCTGTATTAAATTATAATTTGATTGATAATAGTAATAATATTGTTAAAGATATTGAAATTAATAATACTAATTATATTTTAGATTTATATAATAATTCTATAATAAATCCTACCTTCTTATTTAATGATACTATTAGTAATAATATTGATACTAATTTTGGTATGTTATTATCTAATATAAATATCTTAAATATTCAATATTCTAATAATAATCTTGTAATATATGATCAAGATAATAATATATTATATGATCACAATAATGCACGTTCTTTTATTTTAATTAACAGAGATATTAAATATACTATAAATCTAAATGGTTTTACATTTAATATTTCTAATAATTTATATAATACTATATATCATAATTATGGATTTTTCAAAATGAGTAGTTTAAATACCAATGATGATAATACATTATTTTTAAATGCTACTAATATTGTTGACTATACTGAAGTTAATAATTTCTATTATTTACATTTAAAACTTACTGATAATATTATATTCATATTACCTTTATTATTTTTAGATATATTAACATTAGAAACTACATCTAATTCATCTATAGTATTTGAAAATAAATTACCTTATATGTTACCTAAAGTTAATAATGTTATTAATTATAATTATAAATTTAATATTAATTCAGATACTATTATATCTAATTTTGTTTTAAATTTTTTAAACACTACACAAACTACTAGTAATATTTATGAAAATATATTTAATTTAATTACTAAACAATTAAATATTCCTCTTATTTATAATGATATTAATAATAAATTATTGTTATTTAAAGATAATAATAATAAATTAGTAAATTCAACTATTACTGATGACGGTATTTATAAAATATATAAATTAGATTTATCTAAATTAGAGTCTGATATAACTTCTATTAATTATTATAGTAAATATAATATTGTTGGTAATACTTTTAATATAAATTATTTTCGCATAGATGATAACTTATCTGGTAAAATAATATTATTTGATTTAACAAATAATATTAATATTAAATTCGATAATTTAAATGAAGGAAATTCATTTAAATTTATGATTGATATTGATAATACTATTGATACTAATAAATACATATTAAAAAAAAATCTTAATTCTTCTGGTATTAATGAATATTATTTTATAAATACTAATAATACTACTGAATTATTAAAAAATATCACATTATATACTAATAATATATATGAAATTGTTTTAGATACTTCTATTGATAGAACTGATGTAGAATTCTTAAATTCATTTGATAATGATAATATATTATTTGGTAATATACAAGATGAATATAATAATTTTAAAAATATTTCACAATATTCATATATTACTAAAAAATTAAATAACAATAATACTATTAGTTATATTATTAATTTAAATAATTTTAATGATAAATCTAACTCATTATATATTTATAATAAATTTATTAAAAATATATTTTGCAAAATTACTATTGAATCACATATTACTAAATTAAATAATATTTTTATTACTAGTATATATCCTTTTAATTTACTTTTTGGAGAATTTAGCAATAATATATCATATATAAAAAATTATAATACATATACTTTAATTTTCAAAAATGCTCAGAAAGGAGACTTTTATGAGTTTAATTTTCAAAATAATAAAATTAATTTAAATACTAATCTTTTAAATAAAAAATACAATATTAATTATAATAATATTTTTAATAATAATTATAAAATAAAATTTGAAAAAACAGATCAAGCTTATAATATTAATTTATTTGATGATTATAATAATATTATTAATTATTTATCTAACACAATCCTATATAAAAATATTAATTATTATTTTTCTAATAATCATATTTCTAATTATACATTAAATAATACTATTTATAATGATATATATCTTAAAATTAATAACTCTAATAACACTTATAATTTTGATTTCTATACTGATTCACAATTTATTAATAAAATTAATAATCTAATTATATATAGAAAAAATACATATTATTTTAATCAATACCATAGATCTAATTTTAATCCTTTTATTGATATTGATCTTAAAAATATATTTAAATTATCTTACAAAAATAATTGTTTTTATATCAATAATATGAAACAATACGAACTTAATATTTTAAAAAATACTACTTATTATTTTGATTTAACTGATGTTTTATTATATAATTTCAATATATCATTATTTATTGATGGTATTAATAATAATACTTATGATTTTTATAATAATCCAGCAGAAGTTAAATATAATTTCATTAATATTAATAATACTAGTTATTGTAATCTTATTATTTTAAAATTAAGTAATACCAATGTTAATACTAAATTATATTATTTTTCCCCTATTATTAAAAATATTGGTGGATTAATCAATATAGTAGATGGTTCTTTAAATTATAATTTAAAAATAAAACAAATTAAATATAATAATCCTAATTTAATATATTATCCATATAAATCTATCCCTCAATATAATTTAGAAATATCTAATCTTAGTGATACAGAACAATATAATAATATTACTTTTATTAAAAATCTATTATATGCTAATCTATCTTTGAATCTTAAATATGATACTTCTATATATAATAAACATTATACTAATACTAATTTTGATGTTAATAATGAAATTAATATTTATGTATCATTATCTTATAATCAAAATTTCCCATTATTGTCTTCTTTTGAATTTTATCAAGATAGTTCTTTCACACAAATTATTACTTTACCTATTACATTATTAAAAAATAAAATATATAATTTTATACAACCAAATTATAATAGTGATATTTTTAAATTTTTCATATATGTTAACTCATTATGTAGTAATGAATATCATAATATTGTTACTCAAAATACTTATGATATATCAATTATATCATATGTCACCAATTCAGGATTTAAATTAGATACGAATACATTTTATAATGATTATGTATATTATTCTGGAATTTTTTATAATGATTCTAATTTATTATCTACAAATATAGATATTTCTACATTAGAAAACTATTCTAAACTAATTAATACTTACAAAATATTTATAGTTCATGATAAAACAATATACATTAATGATACTATTAATAATACTACTAATACTAATAATATTTTAAATTTAACTAGTCCTGTATATATTAATAATTTTGGAGTAGATCTTACACAATATGATTTATATCAATATAATATTTTAAATAATGATATTTCATATTTATATTTAACAAATACATATGATTCTACTACTAATGTTATATATTTAAATGTTGCATTAGACACAAATGCTTCTTATAATTATATTGAATATTACAAAACTGATAATTTCTATATCTCAACTATAAGTGGATCTCCTTACAATAATATTTCATCAAAAAAAAATAAAGATATATATATTAATTATTTACATAACTATAATATTAATTTTAATAACTTAGATTATAATTTAGCATATATTAATAATAATACTATTTATACTAATAATAATAATATTATTTCTATTAATAGTAATAATCCACTTGATTATTTCATATATTCAAATACTATAGAACCTATATATAATTATCCTATAAAAACATTAGTTGTAACTAATATTAATAATATATATTTTATTAATAATGTTTCACAAGATACTATTAATTATTTTAATTCATATTATATTTATTTTGATTTATCTAATTTAACATTACAACAGCAAACAGACTTTAAAATATCTAAAACATCAGATGGTACACATACAACAGGGGGTATTGAATATGCTACTACATTAAATAATAATATTTTAGAATTTTACACTACTGAAAATAATACATTTTATTATTACTCTCAAGCTAATCCTAATTCTGGTGGAACTATTAATATTACACAACCTATTATACATTTTAAAAATTTTAAAAATATTTCTAATATTTTAATTGAAGATACTTCTAACTTTTATAATATTAATTTTGATTTTGATTTTAATATACATGAATATTTTATAAGATTAAATAATATTATTAATGCATTTGATATTGAATTAAATTTACCTTCTAATTTTACATTATTTTCTATTAATATATCTAATAATGATAATATAAATACATATCATCTTAATAATTCCTCCAATTTTACTATTGATACATCTAATATTACATTTTTATATATGGATATACAATTATTAAATAATACTACTAATAATATCGATATTTATCGTTATATTATTTTAAAAGAAAATAGTACTACATATAAATATATAGTTGATTTTGGTAAATTATATATTAATAATATTAATTATGATAATATTCATAAGATCAATGTTTTTAAATCAAAACCTATTAAATTTAATTTATCTGATATATCTTCTCCTAATTTACCTAATAATGATTTAATACAAAAATACTATATCGAACTATTGAGCACTCAATATTATGATGAATCTATTTATGTAGAAGAAACTAATAAATTTTTTAATATTAATATTAATACATATGATACTTCTACTACAGATGACACCATCTTAGAAAAAAATATTATATCTAGTAATTTAACTATATCTGATTTTAGAACTATTTATTTTGATACTTCACATTCTAGTTTAACTGATAAAAATATTACATTTTATACTAATGAACAAGCTACTGATAAATTAGATAATAATATTTCATATATTGGAACCTTAGGCACTTCTAATAGTTATATTATTATTAATATGAATCCTACATTACATTCTACATTATTTTATTATGATGACCCTATATATATATCATCGTTAAAATATGATATTATTATAAAAAAAAATAATATTATTAATATTACTACTGCTACTCATAATTATGGTGCTGTTAATAAACTTAAACTAAATTTTAATATTTTACCATATTTATATAATATTATAGATATTAATTATCATACTATTTTAGATATTGATATTTCTTATATTAATATTGATAAATGTTATTTTATACTATATAATGATAATAATATTTATAAAGGTACTATATATGTTGATTTTATAGATTTAACTTCCACCAATACTAATTTAAATAATATTGATTATAAAAATAATATATATTTAGTTTTTGATGAACTTATATTTACAACTGATAATATTATTATTGACAAAACTTATACTTTGAAAATTTTTAATCATAAAGGTGGACAAATTATAACACCTAATGTATTACAAATTAATAAAATATATAATTTATCTTCATCTAATACTATTTATACTT
>MDTD01057288.1_pt1 | contig 12145 bp, 7 predicted proteins | sample 811221 | NCBI WGS metagenome assembly MDTD01 (sample SAMN05326646, study PRJNA326480) | marine metagenome | isolation source: seawater | place: Pacific Ocean: South West | collected 2011 | reverse complement strand
CGTAACAAAATAACCCGGCCGAACCGAACCAGCAAAACAGACGTTTCCCATCAGTCGTTGGTGATGCCGATGCAAAGTCATTGTCGTTGTGAGCTCCTTCGTGAGGAATCTTTTTCGTCGCGATGTCGCGCCAGATTTCCTTGCCCGTTTTTTTGTTCAGGCAAATCACCACGAATTCATGAACAGCATTCGGACGTTTGATGTCGAAGAAATTTGTTTTCGGCTGATCCTTTGGATCAGGAATGGAGGAATCTTTTTCTTCTGTCTTGATTGCGGTCAGAAGGAAAACTTTATCGCCCCAAATGATTGGCGTTGAAGTGCCGTTTCCATCAATGGCAGCCTTCCATTTGATGTTTTCCGTTTCACTCCAGGTCACAGGCGGTTCTGCAGATTTAGACACTCCGCTGTTCAAGGGTCCGCGCCATTGCGACCAGTCGTCGTCCGCCCAGCAAGATCCCGGAGATATTGCCACGAGGAGCATGCTGCAAAGAGAGGCCAAGAGTTTCATGAGGATGTCCTTCAAAACCTTGAAGTGCTGTTTGATATAATGGGCGCAGTGAACGCGAGTCCGTCCTCGTGTTGCTTCCGGGAGTCGAAATTATGGCTCCCAAAATTCCCAATGTACATAAACCTGATGGTGAAACGGTTTTACTAAGCTCATTTTGACGTCGGGTTTCTTTTCGACGAAGATCGAAGACTTGTAGACGTAAGCATTTGCAGTACCATGCGGTAGAGGTCAATTGGGTTTTTTGACCACGTGATGCATCACCATACCGAAAGCTGAGTCATTCGCACGATTGCAAATTTATCAAGGATGTGCTGAGCAGAAAAAACTATGTCTTTTCGCGACAGGTCAGCCATTGCAGTGAATCGATCAACTTCGCCAAAACATCTTGCTGTTGCTGGCGTTGTTTGCGCATTACTGCTCAGTCTGTTGGGGGTCGCTGTTAGCCAGGAAGATGTTGCTGATGAAGAGCAACAAGAGCGTCCGTACGGGCTGACCGCGCGGACACCGTGGACCAGTTCTCGGTTGCTGGGGTCGCCTGATCCGCCACGGCCTTACATTGCAACAAAGATGTTTGCCGACATCCAATGGGATCGCCCCATCTACGTGAAAGCGGAACCGGATGGCCAGCATCTGTTCGTGATTGAACAGGGGGGTGAGGAGAATCGACCGACAAAACTGTTTCGTATTGTCGACCGTGCCGACGCAACCAAGAAAACACTTCTCCTGACTGTACCTCGCCGATTGGTCTATGGAATGGAGTTTCACCCGAACTATGAAGAAAATGGGTTTATCTATCTGTTCGGGAATGGACCGACGGGGAACCCAGAACGACTCAATCATGTGACTCGGTATACCGTGCAACGAGACGGCGAGCAGGTGACCTGCGATCCGGGTTCTGCCGTCGACATTATTCAGTGGCGGTCGATGGGGCATGATGGTGGTGACCTGGTCTTTGGGAACGATGGGTTTCTCTACATTACGTCCGGAGATGGAACCTCTGATTCTGATCAATGGCTCTCCGCTCAGGATGTTTCGAATCTGTTGGGAGGCGTTTTGCGAATCGACGTCGACCAGACGTCGGATGACAAGCCATATTCGGTGCCAGCCGATAATCCTTTCCTCGAGATACCTGGTGCGCGCGGCGAGCTGTGGGCGATCGGCTTGCGAAATCCCTGGCGGATGTCGATCGATAGGAAGACCGGACAGATCTGGGTCGGTAACAACGGACAGGATCTCTGGGAAACGGCTCACTTACTTCGCAAAGGTGAAAACTATGGTTGGAGCGTTTATGAAGGGAGTCATCCGTTTTACGCGAATCGAGAACTCGGACCGGGCACTTTGGTCGCTCCCACATTCGAACACCATCATACGGAAGCTCGTTCCCTTACCGGTGGCGTCACCTACGACGGCGACCGGTTGAAGGATCTGGTCGGAGCTTATCTCTATGGCGACTATTCCACCGGAAAGATTTGGGCGGGTCGACATGACGGTCAACAAGTGACCTACCATCAGGAGGTTGCTGACACGTCGCTAAGTATTGTTGGCTTCTCAAATTCTCATCGTGGTGACCTGATCGTTGTCGATTCGGTCCGGGGACTGCATCGACTGGAACGCAATCCGGATCTTGATCGTCTCGATGCGCTTCCATCTTTTCCGAAAAAATTGTCTGAGACCGGACTGTTCGATTCGACCGTCGATCACAAAGTCGCAGCTGGTGTCATTCCGTATGATGTTGTTTCACCCGGCTGGGCAGATGGTGCTCAGGCGGATCGATTCATCGCGGTACCCGATGATCTGCAGATCGCTTACACGCGCGATCGCGGCTGGAATTTCCCAGATCGATCCGTCCTGGTTCAAACACTCACGATTGACGAGACACGTGACGGTGAAGTTCAGCAACGCCGTTTGGAAACGCGAGTCCTTCTTAAGTTACAAAAGGAGTGGCAGGGTTATTCCTATGGGTGGAATGAAGATCAAACCGATGCAGAACTCGTTGCGAGTGAAGGGAGAGATATTTCGCTGGCCAATGGTCAAGTCTGGCGAGTACCGTCCAGGGCTGAGTGTATGTCATGTCACGCTCGTGCCGTGAATTATGTGTTGGGGCTCACTGACCTGCAGATGAACCGTGACTTCGATTATTCGGGCACGGTCGATAATCAACTGCGAACCTTGAACCATATTGGCTTGCTTGCCGACTACGATCCGAAGCCGGAGGACGAACGATTCAAACTGGTAAGCCCTCAGGACACTTCAGCTTCGTTGACGGATCGAGCCCGATCGTATCTCCATACAAACTGCGCATGTTGTCATGTTGCTGCTGGCGGTGGAAACGCCCGGATGGAATTGGAGTTTGCGACGGAGAATGAATCGGCACGGATCCTTGACGAGTACCCACAGCACGCAACGTTTGGGTTCGCACAACCGCGCATTGTTGCCCCAGGTGATCCGAGCCAGTCGGTTTTGTTGGCCCGTGTGTCCCGTCGGGGACGCGGCCAGATGCCGCCGTTGGTCTCGAACCAAGTTGACGATTCGGCAGTCCAGTTGCTTCGTGATTGGATTGCGTCCCTTGAGGTTCCCCAACGCGAATTTGTCCGCGATTGGTCAGTCGAGGAATTGACCGACGATTTGTCAACTCTTCAAGAAGGTCGGTCGTTGACCCGTGGGAAATCACTGTTTCGATCATCGGGTTGTGGACAGTGTCATCGAATTGAAGAAGAGCTTGCTGGTATTGGACCCAATCTGAGCGATGTCGCGAAACGTCGTAAGCCGATCGAGATTTTAGAGTCCGTCATCACGCCGTCGGCAAAGATCGAGCCAGAGTATGCTTCGACAATTTTGGAGACTGCCGACGGTGAAGTTTTGCAAGGACGCATTCAATCGGAAACGAATGAAGACATTGTTTTGCTGGGTCGGGAGTCCTTTGCAAAACCGCAGCGGGTGCTCAAAGCCGAAATTGAAGAGCGAACGCTCTCACGACTGTCGATGATGCCAGAGGGAACGATCGATCATCTTCAGCGTGACGAAATCCTCGATCTACTGGCTTATATCCTTGCCGGGTCGGCCTCCGAGGAATGACACCGTCAGAAGATGACGGCAGTCGTCACGTCACAACGGTATCAGGTCTTCATGGCATCGGCTTAAGCGTCAGGTTGATCCGTACGTCAGACTTCCCTGCCCTTGACGCTCGTCATGTGAACGCTGTTTAAGCCTTCCCGCATCGATTAAGTCGGGTTTTCTCCTTTCGCGGAGAGAGCCCTCGCTTGTTGAATGTCTTCAAAATGCAGGGGTGGGCAGTCATGGCTAAAATGTATAGACTGTGCGAGCCAAGTTCTACATTCAATTTCCGGTAACGTATTGATAAGGACGGCTTGGGCAATGAGATTTTTTAGCTTAAGTGTTTTCGTTGTTATCACGTTAGTTGCAGCTGATTTCACAGATGCGTCGATAGTCATTGGTGACTTTGAAGTCTCTGGCAATCAAACGGTATCTTTTGCCGGTCGCACCCAATCTCAACTCGATTTAATTGCCTCTGGTTCCGTCCCTGAACCTGACGGGATTCAAAAGGTAATACAAGACATCGCCAATTTTGGCAAAACGTCGCCGGATGCGATTTCGATCACTGGTTTTGATACTCTATCGATCACAGCCACTGGAACTTGGGCCAACACAGCGAATCTGTCGTCTAACGGAATGGGTCCTTCCGGCAATTCCGGCGATAATAAAACGACGAAGGCGGGCTATCGTATATTTGGCATCAGTGGCATGTCAGCTCGACTCAATACGTTGATCGGTGTCTTTCTTTCCGATGATATACCGGACCCTAATGGCTTGCCGGAGATGCTGAGCGTTAATGACGGAGACGACATGACAACTCCTTTGCTCAATCAAACATTTGCGATTGGGGCTGACCTATCTAATATCATTGTGCCAGAGAATGCGACGCGACTTTTTCTCGGGCATCATGACGGTCAACAATTCAAGAACAACTCTGGATTGGTAACGGCTACAATTACTGGCACGAGTGTGAATACACTCAACGCCGTCCCGGAGCCTTCTGCAATTCTGATCTGGTTGGTGTTAGGCATGGTTGGCTACACGAGCATGAGATTCCGGTCGTTCTTCTCTGTTTGACGATTGCGACTGGCGGTGGCCAGTGCGAATGCCTGTGGCACGTGGTTGTCGCGGCTAAAATCTGGCATCACTTGTTTGTTTCAGCATTTACAGATCTATCGCATGGATCGATCGACGAGTGTTCTGCAATCCAGATTTGCAGAGAGATTGTTTCCAGGCGATCGGCTTCTTCCAATCAGCGATCCGACTCAGAGCACGAAGCGTAGCCGAGACGGAGCTCTACAATGAGACGCTCGATCACTCAATGATAGTGCGGCAGCTTTGTCCTTGAATTCAAAACGCGCTGGTTAGGGTTGAGGCAGTTCATGGCGACTCTCTTCGTCGTCTGGCCGTGGTTTTTTGTCGGTCGACGGCGTCACTTTCTCAATGCGTTCTTGAACGGACATTTTTCCAGCACGAGCCCAGCGTCCCCAGACGCGTAAGTATTCCGGAACAACGATTTCTCCATCGCGATTTGTATCGAGCGCAGCGAAGACGTCCCTCGCAAGCGTTTCGCTATTCAGCTTCGGAATCGCGTGCTCGATAAATTCACCGGCCTGGATTTTTCCATCATTGTCGTCATCCATATCTTGAATGATGGACTTCGCTTCATCGGTAATGATTCGATTCAGAATATATTCGGCCTGAGTGACAAAGCCATCTTTGTCCGCGTCCGAGGCATTAAAGATTCCGAGACGCAATTGTGGTGTCAGGTAACGACCGTTCTTGATGTACTCTTCCTTGGAGTGTCGTAAGTCGCCGTCACGGTCGAATCGACGAAACACTTTCGTGTAATTCAGTTGCTGTTCCAGAGTGAGACCCGTTTCCATTTTCGCGCCGAGTCTCTGCAGAATTACGGCAACTTCTGTGTCACGAATTTTCAACTCTTTGGAGGATCCGATTTCCTGGGCGCTGGCATTCGTTTCCCCCAGCAACAAGTTACCCATGGCACATTGCAGAACGAAAGATATGGCCAATCCGAGTCGCATGTTGAAATCCTCTCTCGTTGAGATTTGCTGCGTGTCGCTGCAACTTGTTTTTCAAACGAGTTGGTTATGCAAAAAGCTGGAAACCAAATAACTGATAATCGTTTAATTGGCATTGCTAATTTTGAACGCATACAGCTTCAAAAAATATTTCACGCATGAACAGCATATCTCTGAACGACGGGGCCCCGGGGTTGTTGAATATCGTACGACGATTTATCAACGGATCAATCCAGATTTCGAATTCCTTTTTCTGTCGTTTGGATTTTGTTTGTGATGCCAGGAGGGTTTGCGTAGAGTCATGGACCGAAATTAGAAGGTATGCCTTATCTCTTGAAGAGCTTTGGCGGAATCGATTCGTAACAGGTTGTCACGTCAAGACTGATTGCAGTCTAAGGGGAACGAGACTGAGGCGAACTTTTATTGACGGATTCTAGTATTACAAACGAGATTAAAGGCGGTTCACATGAGGGATTCATCTTTGCTCGTGTCGTTGACCTCGACGATCTCAAGATTCTCGTCGAAGATTATTTGCAATCAAAGATCGCTGATGCTGATCTGAATGGCGCGTTTAACTCGTCGGACTTCGTCTGTGTTTTCCGCGCAGGGAAATATGAAGATACCGTTGACGATAATCTTGATTGATCGGAAGGTGACTGGAATTGCGATGGCGATTTTACGACACGCGATATTGTTTTTGCATTTCAATTAGGATCTTAAACCGCAGCGTTCAAGGCTTCAGAAACGGGGGTCGCAGCCAGTTTGATGCGTCTTCGCAAGCTGATGAGTTTGTCGAAAACGAGTAGATCGACCTGCTCAAGGCTGGCCAGCATCCGTCGAACGATTCGGAAACGGCGATCGAAACCTCATTTTCCCCGCCGAATCATGAGATATTTGAATTTGATGAATTCAGCGAAATCTGGAATAAATCCAATCGTTTGAAGAAAACGGTTTCCAGCGAAAGTTTTTCGAAAGACTTTGGCCGATTAAGACACATCATTTAAATGAAGATTTGATGTCTTGATTGTTCGGGACCAAGCGATACGCCTTCGAAGCTTCAGCGGACGAATCGACTGTTTTTTGCTAATATGAAACGGGTGACGATGACGGGCAGTTGAACGAATTGAGTGCAGCCGCGTCCCCGAAATTATCTGCATCAGATTTTCTTTGCCGCATGAATAGGCGATTGCACTCAGACGCTGTGATCAACCCGTAAATGCACTCCCGTCGGGACGATGGAATACCACGATCAATGACAACCACTTATCTCAAACTCGTCAAAGCACTGCTGATTGCGTTCTTGATCCCGTTTTGGGTTGTTGGCATCACGCTTGATTCTTCGATGTCCGTCCGAGCCGCCGTTCAAGAAGAGGATGACGATCGGGATCGCGAAGAGTTCGAGGAAGAAGAAGAGGAGTTCGACGAGGAAGAAGGCGAACATCTCGGTGAGCTTTTCGAAATCCGAGAGGAACTTGAGCGCGAACTCGAGGAAGTTGAATCATCGGCGGCAAGATTGAAGGAACGCATCTCGATGATTGATGAGTTCATTGAGAAGGTTAAAAGACGGTTTGCACTTGAAGAACAAGTTGAGCAAGCGGAAGAAGACGGCGACGATGCGCGTGCAGAAAAACTTGTGCGCGAAGTAGAACGGCTGGATGCCGAAATTGAAACTCGCGAGCGTATTTTGGAAATCGAGTATGAGCTTTTCGAAGTTGAAGAAGGGCTGCGGGAAGCACGCGAAGAAGACGATGAAGAAAGCATTGAACTGCATGAGGGATTGATCGAAGGCTTGCGTGAAGTTCAGGAGATTACCAAGAAACTAATCCCCGTCTATTTGAATGGCCCCGAGTCGGCTGAGGTGCGTTTGGAACAAGAACGCGTCAGGATTACCACCAGGTTGGAAAAGATTTTTCATTCGCTTCGTGTTTTGGAAGAATTGCGCGAGGCTGAAGAAGAAGATGATGAGGAGCGGATTGAGGAACTCGAAGAGAAGCTGCGGGAATTGCGACGCGGTATCGACCAGCGAAACAGCGATTCAGCTCAGGAAGAGGATGACGAAGGAAACGCATCCGTCGAAATCCCTCAGCCCATTGTGGTCAACGAGCAAACGCTGTCGCCTTATGCCAACATGGATATCCAGCGCGATGTGGCTCCACTGCTCCGTAAGTACTGCGTTGATTGTCACGGGAACGATTCATCTTCAGGCGAATTGAATCTGGAAGAATTGCTCATCGAATCGCCAATCGTCAGGAGCCGAAAACAATGGATCAACGTGATCGAACAGACGAAGAATCACGTGATGCCAACGGAAGATGGCCTACAACCTGATCGTGAAGATCGCAAGACGATCGTGTTGGCACTTCATCATGCCATTCACAATTTCGATTACAGCGATATTCGCGATCCGGGATTTGAAGCAACGCGAAGATTGACGCACCGAGAGTACAGTAACACGGTTCGCGATCTTTTCGGAATTGAAATCGATGTGGTTGACCGTTTTCCTGACGACCTGACAGCGACCAGTGGCTTTGACAACAGCGCAAACTCGCTGTTCATACAACCGTTGCTTATGGAGCGGTATATTGGCATTGCGGAATACGTTGTGATGTCGGCTTTACCGTTGCAGCCCCAGGGTGCTGCGGAAGAGGCGGCTCGCAAACATTTTTTCAAGGATCGCCCAAGTTCGCCCGAAGAAGTCAAGCAAGCCGCAACCAGACTGCTTGAAAAATTTCTCTTGCGTGCTTTTCGGCGTCCATTCAAGCCGGGTGAAGTGCAACGCTACGTACGGCCCGTCGTAGCCGCCGTGCAAAGTGGAACTGACTATGAATCGGCTATCCGATCGTCGTTGCAAACGATTTTGATATCGCCGAGTTTCTTGTTGCTGACCGAATCGATACGTGGCACTGGGTCGGAACCTTACCGCGCAAGCGATTGGGAACTCGCAAGTCGCCTTTCGTACTTTTTATGGGCCTCGATGCCCGATGATGAATTGTTCGAACTGGCAGCGGCGGGACGACTTCGTGATAACAACGTGTTAAGGCAGCAGGTCGATCGCATGATTAACGATCCCAAGGCCGATACGTTGGGTACAGTCTTCGCCTCACAATGGTTGGGGTCGCAACACTTGGGCGTTCGCATGAGATTAGATCCGATCGACAATCCGTGGTGCACGGAGTCGTTGATGACAGCGATGCGCGATGAAACGTCGATGTTCTTCAATCACCTGGTGCGTCAAAATCGACCGATCACCGAGCTGATTAACGCTGACTATACCTTTCTCAATCAGGAACTCGCGAAGCTCTACAACATTCAGGGCGTTCAAGGCGCCAAAATGAGATTGGTAAAGCTCGAAGATACGAAACGTCGAGGCGGGATCTTCGGTCAAGGAAGCTTGCTGGCTGTGACGTCGGCACCCTATCGTACGAGTCCCGTAAGTCGTGGGCATTGGATTTTAGACAATGTGCTTGGTACGCCTCCGCCTCCACCACCCCCGAATGTGAGTGAACTCCCTGAGGAAATTGAAGAAAATCGACGCCTTTCATTCCGGGAAAAACTTGAGCTGCATCGCAGTAAGCCAAACTGTTACGCTTGCCACAGCCAAATGGATCCGCTCGGATTTAGCTTAGAGCAGTACGATTGGTTCGGCCGATATCGGACACGACGCGGACGACAAACCATTGATCCGAAGGGGCAGCTTCCAAATGGTACAGAATTCACCGGCTTGGCGGGATTGAAGCAGGTGATTGTGGAGCAAAGACGGGACGACCTCGTGCGCCAGATGTCGCAAAAAATGTTGTCCTATGCTCTTGGTCGACAACTAGAATACTACGATGAACCTGCGATTCGACAGATTGTCTCCAAGGTGATGGCTGAAAACGACCAAATGCAGACGCTGCTGCAGGAGGTTGTTCTCAGTTTCCCATTTCAATACAAGATGAATCGGCCAAGTCAGGTGGCCACAACGGAGAAACCATGAGTTTTCACAGACCGATTTCTCGGCGTACGATGCTTCGCGGTGCTGGCGCTGCGGTTTGCTTGCCGTTGCTTGATGTCATGGGATCGCAATCAGCGATCGGTGCGGCAAAAGCGGAAATGCCGGTCAGGTTGTGTTACCTCTATTTTCCCAATGGTGTTGCGGAAGGTGCTTGGAAGCCCGAAAAGGTCCAATCAGATAGTACGCTGTCGAGCTTGAATCGATGGATGAAACCGCTGGAGCCATTCAAATCCGACATCGTGATTCCACGGAAGATTTGGACGCCCCGTGGAAACGGTCATGGAGCGGGAACGGCTACTTGGCTTACGGGCCACGGTTACGATGGAGAAAAAATTAACGCCGGTGGTGCGTCAGCGGATCAGATTGCCGCACGAGCTGTCGGAGACAAGACGTTGCTTCCCTCGCTCGAACTATCCACTCGTGGTGAAGGATTCTTTTCCAACAGTTTGGTCCGTAATACGATCTCGTGGTCAAACGAATCGACACCGGTTCCTCGAGAAACAGAGCCTCGCGTGATCTTTGATCGGATGTTTCGTATCGGCAACGGTGGATTATCCGATCGATCCGTTTTGGATGCTATCCTGGAAGACGCTCGCAGTTTGCGACATCGAATTAGCACGGATGACCATCGAAAGCTCGACGAATACCTCGAGTCCGTGCGTGCCGTTGAACGCAGGATTCAATTTGCGGATCGCCAGGCTCGACGCGCGGCAGATAATCCAGAACTCACCAAGAGTTTGATTCGACCCAACGCTGGCATTCCCAAAGACTACGAAGAATACATGCGTCTGATGCTCGATATGATCACGCTTGCCTATTGGGCTGATGCGACACGAGTTTCCACGTTTATGCTTGATCATGGGCAAAGTAACCGCTACTTCAATTTTGTTGATGGAGTTCAGGGTACGTGGCACGCGTTATCCCATTGGAAAGACGCGTCCGGCGATACGGAAGACGATGACGGTATCACGTCATGGAGTTCCCCTGAGGTGAAACGCGATCAGTACAACCTGGTCACGGAGTGGCACCACCGCCAGATCGCCCATTTCCTGGGACGTCTGAAGAAGATCAAGGAAGCAGACGGAAGTTCGCTGTTGGATAATTCTGTCGTTGTCTATGGATCCAGCCTCGCCGACGGGCACGAGCACTCATCAAAGAACCTCCCGGTTCTTGTTGCCGGACGTGGAGGGGGGGCGATTCAATCGGGTCGTGAAATCCGGTTCCGTCGTGATACGAGCATGTCGAAATTGCATCTGTCACTGCTTCGAATGGTGGATCCGAAGATCGAAAGATTCGGTGAAACAGAAGATGCGATGTCGGAACTCAACAGCTAATCCGGTAAGCGTGTATCAACTTAACGCGACGGCAACTTCATCGCTACATCGGCATCGTACGCAGGATGAGTTCTTGTCCAAGAATTCGACCAACCCGTTACAAAAGTCAAACGCGCGATTGATCTAACACGATCAAGAATTGCCGCAGCTAAAGTGCCAGGTGCGGTGATCGTTTCTGTTGGCTGGACGACTCCAAAAGGAAAATGCGCTCTGCGACCGGAAGAACAGGTAAACCGCAGGCAGAGTTTTCCCAAGCTTGTCGGGCATCAGCTTAACTCATCAAGTCCATAGGAATCGTATTCATCGTAAGATGATTCAACACAAGATATTTACTCTTTTGCCGAGCCATCTTTCAAGACTGCTTCTGCGAAGGGTGCGACTGCCTGCGCGTACCACTGGAGACCGTTGATGTTTGGGTGCCAGTCATGAGGCCTTAAATCCATTTTCTTCGGAGCGTCCAATTCAGCTTCTGTGTGCAAAAGAATGAATTCTTGATTCATTATCCGTTCAAGACTTTGCATGAGATTGCGATTCGGTCCCCACGTGATCGTTTTCGCCTGATCAATTTCACGTTTTTGTGGAAGGTAGACCAACATAATCGGGCAGCCGCTGTTTTGGAGTGACTCGATGTTGGTGACTAATTCGTCGTCTTCCGAGAAGTCTTCAAACGGAACCCGTGGCATCGCCGCTGCGGTTCTCTTTACCTTGCCATGGATGAGTCGAGAAAGGAGATGCGATTTGCGGAGCGAAAATGGTTGAAAGATTAATCCCATGACTCTTTCGTTCTCCTGCCTCAATAACGAATGTTGTTGTTTGACTGCGTCAAGCACACCGTGATCGGATGCTGTGGCTTCACCCGCCAATATTCGTTCACACCAGGATCTGTTAGCTTCTGGATTCACCAGGATCGTATCCGTGGCACCGGGATAATCCAAAAACTTGTCAGGCCGGTCGGAGATCAAGTGTCGAGTGTATCCATTCCATCGAAAGTCCTTTCGCCACCATCTGCCGCGTGAGAAATCACGGCCAACTGCTGCAATGATGATCAGGTCTGGCTTGTGTTGTTCTACCTTTTCAGCCGCGAGCGCGAGCATCTGAGTGACACCGTAAGTCCCGCGTGCATAATTGAGCACTCCAACGGACCCGTCAACTCGGCGATTCAATTTGCCTTCGAGAAGATCTGGCCAACTGCTTCCCATCTGGTTCCAGTGGG
>MDTD01189995.1_pt1 | contig 12146 bp, 10 predicted proteins | sample 811221 | NCBI WGS metagenome assembly MDTD01 (sample SAMN05326646, study PRJNA326480) | marine metagenome | isolation source: seawater | place: Pacific Ocean: South West | collected 2011 | reverse complement strand
TTTTTAAGAAAGAAAGTCAAGAGCTTGTATGCTCGGCGAGTGGTTTGGCATACCCGATTCGAGATGGTATTCCAGTTATGCTGGAGTCAGAGGCACGTTTGCTGACAGTTGATGAAAGATTAAATAAAACGGATTAACTAAAGCAATAGATAAGAGGAATTAGCTTTATCATGAACGAGCCGGCGGTTTCTTTATTTACTCGAATTATAAATGGTGACATACCTGCTGAATTCGTTTACGAAGATGACGAATGTGTTGTAATAAATGATATTGCTCCGCAAGCTCCTGTTCATATGCTTGTAATCCCGCGTAAGCCTCTTTCCCGTCTGTCGGATGCTGGCTTAGAGGACAAAAATTTGATGGGTCATCTGTTATGGGTGGCAGGCGAAGTTGCGAGAGCTCAGGGTATTGATAATGCATTTCGGCTGGTCGTTAACAATGGAGCAGAGGCAGGTCAAACAATTTTTCATTTACACCTTCATGTTCTGGGTAGAAAGTCATTTGATCACGCAGATCTTTCTTCAATTTAATCATTGTTTACTTACTTTTGTTGGGGTCGATCATGAAAAGTGCTGAGATCCGAAAGGCTTTTTTAGATTATTTTTCAAGCAAGTCGCATGCTGTCATAGACAGTAGCAGCTTGGTTCCAGCAAATGATCCAAGTCTCCTGTTTACTAATGCGGGAATGGTTCAATTTAAAGATGTGTTTCTAGGCAAAGATAAACGCGCCTATTTAAGAGCTGTTTCTTCACAAAGATGTGTTCGGGCTGGCGGGAAGCATAATGATCTTGAAAATGTTGGCTATACAGCCCGTCACCATACATTTTTTGAAATGTTAGGTAACTTCAGTTTCGGTGATTACTTTAAAGAGGATGCAATTCGGTTCGCCTGGGAATTTCTTACAGATATTTTGAAATTGCCTGAGGAAAGACTATGGATCACTGTTCACGTGAGTGATCAAGAGGCTGAGGACATTTGGTTAAATGAGATTGGGATAGACCCTGAACGGATTACTCGACTTGATGAGGATAATTTTTGGCAAATGGGTGATACAGGTCCTTGTGGTCCATGTACTGAAATATTTTGGGATCACGGAGAGCATGTCTCCGGAGGCCCCCCCGGTAGTCCGGAAGATGACCTTGATAGATACATCGAGATATGGAATTTAGTCTTTATGCAGTTTGAACGAGGTTCCGATGGACAGATGCTTGCACTCCCTAAACCCTCAATTGATACCGGAATGGGTTTAGAGCGAATCTCAGCGGTGATGCAAGGTGTGCACAGTAATTATGATATTGACCTTTTTAAATATCTGATCAATTCAGCAGCCAAAATTGTCAGATGTGCTGACATTGGTGATGACTCTTTAAAGGTAATCGCTGATCACATTCGTTCATGTGCATTTCTTGCTATGGATGGAGTGATTCCTTCTAATGAGGGACGAGGCTATGTTCTTAGACGTATTATTCGACGAGCCCTTCGGCATGGTCATAAATTAGGAGCAGATTCCTTATTTTTTTACCAGCTCATTCCCGCACTGGTTGAAGTTATGGGAGACGCATATCCAGAATTAAAAAACCAGCAAAACCGATTATCATCAATCATTCGTTCAGAGGAGGAACAATTTGCAAGGACTCTTGATAATGGTATGCAGGTGTTAAATGATGCGATAGATGCCATGCCCGGAAAAACCCTTCACGGAGAGGTGATTTTTCGCTTATACGACACCTTTGGGTTCCCCACGGATTTAACGAATGATATTGCGAGGGAACGATCTATAAACTTAGATATGGAAGGCTACGAAAAATGCATGGAGCAGCAACGGCGGCGTGCAAGAGAGGCTAGTAGATTTGCTGTCAGTGCTGCGAGCACGAAAAGTATTGATGGATCAACAGAATTTATTGGACATAATTTCACTGAAGGTGAAGCAAGAATCTCTGCCATTCTCCAAGAAGATGAATTTGTCGAACGTTGTGAGATCGATAAGGAAGTGATTATTGTACTCGACCGTACACCATTTTATGCTGAATCAGGAGGGCAGATCGGCGACGGTGGTTCTATTTATGTAAATGGCAGCGAGTTTGCAGTAACTGATTGTCAGAAGGAAAACGACCATCATTTGCACTTTGGGAAAGTAGTTTTCGGCGAATTCAATTTGGGTGATAGTGTAAGCACTTCAGTGGACAGTCACAAACGGTTGGCAGTATCCAACAATCATTCTGCCACACATCTGCTTCATGCGGCCCTGAGGACAGTATTGGGCCAACATGTAACTCAACGCGGGTCGCTAGTTGGTCGCGATAGATTGCGTTTTGATTTTTCTCATAACGAACAAGTATCTATTGAACAGATCCGTGACATTGAACAGATTATCAACGAGCAAGTAATTGCAAATACAGAGGTTGAGACGTCTTTGATGTCAATGACAGAGGCAAAAAAATCTGGAGCAATGGCGTTATTCGGAGAAAAATATGGTGACGAGGTTCGCGTGGTGAGGATAGGCGGAGAATTTTCGGTTGAATTATGCGGGGGTACTCACGTGTCGCGGACCGGCCAAATTGGACCAGTGCGAATTTTTTCAGAATCTAGTGTTGCATCTGGTGTTCGTCGAATTGAGGCGATCACGGGTCTTGATGCTTTGGTTTATGCCGACCAAGCTGAATCGATTTTAGAGAGGGCGTCGTCAATTTTGAAGGGATCGAGGAGCACTATTTTAGATAAATTGAATGCACTCCTCGTTGAAAATAAGCGGCTTCAAAAAGATATAGATACATTGAACGTTAAAGTCGCAAAGTCCTCGGGCGCCGACTTATTTTCTAATGTTAAAAATGTGAATGGAGTTGCGGTGATATCTGAAATTGTTCAAGGAGCAGATGCAAAGAGTCTTCGAGTTTTGGCAGATCAAGTCCGATCAGAACTAGTTCGGGGAGTTTTTTTGTTGGCTTCGATAAATGGTGATAGAGCATCATTAGTTGCTGGCGTTACGAAAGATTTAACAGATAGCATTAAAGCGGAAGAGCTAATGAAATTTTTTGCAGGTCAGGTCGATGGGAAAGGAGGAGGTCGAGCAGACATGGCGCAAGGATCCGCTTCAAATATCGAGGCGTTACCAAAAGCTATTGCATCAGTTCCGATCTGGATTTCGGCAAAAGTTGGTTAGCGCAATGGAGGCCTCTGCGATAGTTTTTTGGCAAGTGCTATTTTTCATAGGTAGCTTCTTGGTACGCTTATGGCGTTAATAGTTCAAAAGTTTGGGGGCACCTCGGTTGGCTCTATTGAGCGAATTCAAGCCGTTGCCTCAACGATTGCTAGATATCACAGAGATGGTCATCAGATCGTGGTTACTGTCTCTGCCATGAGTGGAGAGACGAATCGTCTCATCGCATTATCGCAAGAACTTCAAGACCGGGTGAGTTCACGAGAATTAGATGTGCTGGTGTCGACTGGCGAGCAAGTGACAATTGCTTTGCTATGTATGGCTATAGAGGCATTGGGGCTAAAGTCTCGATCATACACGGGCGGACAAGTGCCAATCATTACTGACAGTACTTTTGGGAAAGCAAGAATCGAGAGAATTGAATCGAGTAATATCAAGAAAGATCTTGATTTAGGAAGGGTGGTGGTGGTAGCAGGTTTCCAGGGAGTTGATTCGGAGGGAAACATAACGACCTTGGGTAGAGGAGGTTCGGATACTACAGCGGTGGCTTTGGCGGCAACACTTAAAGCAGATGAGTGTCAGATTTACACGGACGTTGACGGCGTATATACAACGGATCCGCGGATAGTTGTGGAGGCGCGCTTGCTGCCTGAAATTACTTTTGAAGAAATGCTGGAAATGGCAAGTCAAGGATCGAAAGTGCTTCAAATTCGTGCGGTTGAGTTTGCAGGCAAGTATGGAGTCCCGCTCCGAGTCAAATCGAGCTTCAATGAAGGCGCAGGAACATTAATAACATTAGAGGGGCAGAAAGATATGGAGAAACCTATGGTTTCTGGAATTGCTTTTAATCGGGATGAAGCCAAATTAACTATTAGAGGAATCCCTGATCAGCCAGGAGTGGCGGCCAAAGTTTTGGGACCGATAAGCGATGCTAATATTGATATTGATGTGATAGTTCAAAACGTGGCCAAAGATAATTCTGCTACCATTACCTTCACTGTTAATCGAAGTGAACTTGAATCAGCCACTGAAATTCTCTCAGTCATCGCTAATGATCTCGGCGCGGAAGAGATTATCGCAGATAGCAAAATTGCAAAAGTTTCCATCGTTGGCGTGGGTATGAAATCACATGCTGGTGTGGCGACACGAATGTTTGAGTGTCTGGCAAGCGAGGGAATAAATATTCAGCTGATTACGACGTCGGAAATCAAAATTGCTGTCGTTATCGAGGAACGTTATTTAGAACTTGCGGTGAGAGCTCTTCATGCGAAATATGGGCTTGAGGCTGGTGATTAACGTCTATTCTTTGTAAATCCAGACTTAAATCGGTAGCATTGTGAGTGTTTATGTTTTACACGGAAGGTTTCCGTGGGTGTTTTGTTCAAGCAAAGTCAAAGTTAAGATTGATTGCCTTGGCAAGGGATATGCTCGGATTTTTGTTTTTTGACAAATTAAGGTAAGTGGACAGGAGAGTGCAATGTTGATTCTGACTAGAAGGGTTGGGGAAACGCTAGTGATTGGTGATGAGGTTCGCATTACGGTTTTGGGTGCCAGAGGTAATCAGGTAAGAATGGGAGTTAATGCGCCTAAGAACGTTGCCGTTCACAGAGAAGAGATATATCAGAGGATACAGTCGGAGAAGGATTCCTCACAACCAATTTCAGAATTTGATCGAGAATGACTGGCTAAACTCAATTTAAATAATAAACTTTTGTTTCAATACGGTGCGCCTGTATCTTAAACAACATACCGAACAGTAGGAAAAAATAGGTACTTTGTGTCTTCTGATGAATCAAGCAAAGTAATAGACTTGCATGCTCACATAGTTTTTCAAGAGACTATGAATCGAGCGGGAAGTTTCGGTCCGGAAGTATGTACCGATAATGATGGCATCGTCTTTTTTCGTTTTGGTGGTTATCAAATGAAACCTATGGATTACAGCAAAACGATTTTTATGGATGTGGCTATGAGGTTAGAAGAGATGCATCGCCACGGTATTGATCTGCAACTTTTATCTCCCAACCCGTTGACTTTTTTTCATCATATTCCCGCGCAAGACGCAATTAACTTTTGCGCAGCCCAGAATGATGCGATGGCTGATATTGTTTTAAAACATTCTGACAAATTCCTTGGGGCTGCCGCCCTCCCAATACAAGATATAGACGCGTCTATAAAGGAAGCTGAACGTGCTGTGAAGCTACTGGGGCTCTCCGCTATCTACATAGGCACTAACTTCCCATTTGACATTGATGACCCATGCTTAGATCCCTTGTATTCGGCTATAGCAGAACTTAACGTTCCACTGTTTATGCACCCTGCTTCCAGCGGAGGTCCCGGAGGTCCAGATGATTCCAGGTTGGCTCGTTTCGATATGACGCTAATTCTAGGTTATGCTTACGAGGAGACTGTTGCCGTGGCCCAATTAGTCTTAGGTGGTGTGATTGACCGTCATCCAAACTTGGATATTTGTATTTCTCATGGAGGGGGGGTAGCTTCTTATCTGTTCCCCAGATTTGAAGGTTGGTCCACTTTGAGGGATTGGGCACCAGAGTCGGTAAAAGAACACGGCTTTGCACATGTTTTAAAACAATTATGGTTTGATTCCCATGTTCCTGGGACACTTCAGAAACAAATGTTACTTGACCTCGTTGGAATTGATCGTTGCGTCTATGGTACAAATTTTGGGGGTTGGGATACCCCGAAAAGGGCAGATGCCTTTGCTAAAAGTTTAACTCCAAATGCAAAAAAATTAATGAGGCTGGAAGGCCCTAAAATCTAAGTTCATGAGTTGCTGAACACGGAGGATATTATGAACAAACAAACGATTTTTTCTGAAGCGACACTGTTTAGAGGTCTCGATGAGTCGGTAATTAAAAATGGCATGATCTGGGTTGAAGGTGATCGTGTTAAATATGCAGGTGAAGCAATTGATCTTGAAACTATAGATCCATCAATAGAGCGAGTGGATCTTGGTGGCAAGTTTGTTATGCCTGGGATGACCGAATGTCACGCACATCTCTCTTTTACTGATGCAAATCCCTTTCAACTTGGAGCCCAGACGCCTGAAGAGGCCACATTAACTGGAATCCGGAATGCTCGTGTTATGCTGGGGTCTGGATTTACGTCGGCGTTGAGTTTCGGGAGCATTCATAGGGTGGATATTACGCTCAGATCTGCTATCAACGACCGCAAGATTCCTGGCCCTAGATTAGCTGCCGCGGGGAAAGATTTAGGCGTTTCCGGAAGCACAGTTGATTCAGGGGTTTTCGATGGTCTGGAACAGATAGCTGATGGACCATGGGAACTCAGGAAAGCTGTTCGTCAGCAACGTCGAGACGGGGTCGATATAGTTAAAATCTTTATTGATGGAGAGGGCGTCTGTGAACACTGTACTCAGCACGAATTGTCATTTCATGATGATGAAGTCTCAGCAATCGTTGATGAGGCTCATCGTCATGGACTCCGAGTAGCTTGTCATAGTCGATCAGCGGCCGGAGTTAAACAAGCAGTTCGCTATGGTGTTGACTACATAGCACACGCTAATTTTCTCGATGAAGAAGCTGCAGACATGCTCTATGAGGCCAGAGATCGGGTCTTCGTTGGTCCAGGAATTATTTGGGAGTTAGGGCTTATTGAGCATTGCGAATCCCTTGGTTTGACCTCGGAATGGGTTAGGGAGCGGGGCTATGAGGAGGAAGTCGAAGCGAGTATCAAATCTGTCCAAATGATGCTGGATAGAGATATACGAATGATGGTCGGCGGAGATTATGGTATCTCAGTGGCTCCGCATGGCACGTATGCTAAAGATCTCGAAATCTTTGTGGATATGTTCGGTATGTCGCCAGGTAAAGCACTCCTCTGTGCGACGCGAGATGGAGGAGCGGCAGTTGATCCAGATGGGAGCTTGGGAACTCTTGAAGCTGGGAAATATGCTGACATTCTGATAGTTGATGGGAATCCCTTAGACGATATCAAAATAATGCAGGACCACTCAAGGTTTTCCGCCATAATTAAAGGAGGAATTATATACCGTGATTTGGTGGATGATTTCGATTTTACTATCCGGGCGAGTGATATAGCTGCCAAAAACTTCTCATAATCGTTAGTGAAAATTATCACGTTTTTTTCCAAACATGGGTCCTTTAGCGGTGCTGACTATTCAGAAAGAGTTAGCGTTTCATGAGAAAACACGTGTTCATTACAGGAGCGGGCGTCAGCGCCGATAGTGGTATTCCGACTTTTAGAGGTAAAGACGGTTTTTGGACCATTGGAAGTATTAACTTTACCCCCCAAGAAATGGCTACACGGCAGATGTATATAGAGAAGCCTGCTGAATTTCTTCATTGGTACTTTAAGCGTTTTGCTGAGTACAGGAATACACAGCCAAACAAGGTTCATGAATGGTTGTCGAAAAAAAGATTGATCACTCAGAACATTGATGGCCTTGATGGAAAAGCTGGAAATGCTGGCTATATCCCAATCCATGGGAGGCTTGACAAGGTCACTTTATTTGGACCTCAAGAGAAGCAACTGGAATTAATAAATGCTCCATGGGATGAGCTAGCCAATGAAATTGGTTCGGACGACTCCGATGCGGTTTTGAAGGATCTTCTGCTTGACGTATTCCGAATATCTAGAATAACTATGAAACCTGAGGTAAATGTTTCCCTCAAGCCTTTCGTTCTGCTTTTCGATGAGTATTATACCGATATGTATCGGATGTCAGAGGCGGTCGATTGGATGGATGGGGCCACCACGATGGTCTTTATGGGCACGTCCTTCAGTGTGGGTATTACCGCTATGGCTTTAGAAATAGCTAAAAAAAATAATACTGATGTACATATAGTTGATCCTGAACCAGTAGATTTGGGTTTAAGGGGTGTTAGATACCATAGAATGAGGGCAGCTGAATTTATAGAAGTAGCTGACACTCTTGGTATTTGAGCAGGTATCTGAACCAGACTGCTAAACAGATTAATGATGCAAAAAGTCACTACATTCCTTAATAAGATCTTTTGTAAATAATCATGGCAACAAACTTAGTTGAATTAACGCGGTTGTTTTATCATATACCTATCGGAGTATCATAAAACATGTAAACGAAGTATCATGCGGCGAGAGTGGGACTTGTGGAGAGGTGGCCGAGTGGCTGAAGGCGCTCCCCTGCTAAGGGAGTATACGTTAATCGCGTATCGAGGGTTCGAATCCCTCTCTCTCCGCCATATACTCTTGCATATGATTTTTTATTTATGTTCAAGCAGAATACTGCCGCTTTGAGAGCTATAGGACTCCCTCAACATGCAAATACCTAACCGGGCTTTTTCAGCTTACCCATCAGTGAAAGACGACAAATCTGGTTGCGATGATACCAGTTGTTGTCCTCCGAAAACACCAATTACAAGAGATGCTCCAAAAATTGGCCGCAACGATCCCTGTGTCTGTGGTAACGGTCGAAAATTTAAAAAGTGCTGTGGAAAAAAATTATAAGCTGCCTTAAAACTAATTCGTTAATAATTAACAGTGTTCCCATGAGTCAATAATGACATCTCGTCTGCTTAGACCAGACCGTCTATGTTCATTTAATTTGGCGGCGCAGTTTCATCATTTGGTCTTATAATTCCATGGCTACTAGATCAATACAGTAGTTCTAAAATATTTTTATAAACGACGGAAAGTCATTGATTCTAAATGAATCATGTGTCTATTTCTGCAGCTATGGTAAGGCCGTGATATATCTATCTTATGCTTATAGCGATTCATTGCTTGTTATGATTTTATAATCTCAGTTTTACTAGTTATGACTATATTTTTCAATTATTCGAGTCCGATTTTTAGGGTCCAGATTTATCTTTGATAAATCACCATTAACATGGGGTAGGGCAAGAAGTCTTTGATCCATTATCCGAAACCAGAGCCATGGAATGTAAGCTAGTAAATACATTCCTCCATATCCACTTGGAAGTTGAGGTAAATCGGAGAAGGTCCGGAGACTCTGATATCGCCTTGTTGGGTTGGCGTGATGGTCAGAGTGTCTTTCTAAATGAAAAGTCACGAGGTTTCCAATGATATGATTTGAGTTCCATGAGTGATGTGGTTGACATCGTTCGTAACGGCCATTTTCATCTTTTTTGCGGAGCAAACCATAATGCTCAATATAGTTTGCTGAGGTAAGTTGAAACCACGCCCACCCATTATGAATTGCTAAAAATGGCAGCATTATCCAGCCAAATGCCAGTAACAGACTGCCTTGGAATATAAAAGTTATCGCATAAGATTGTAGAATTGCATTTTCTGAAGACCATGTGCTTCTGCCTCGTGCTGCGAGGCGAGCTTTTTCGAGGCTCCATGCTCTGGCGCAGGTTTCAGGTATCTCGCGAAGCGCGAACGAGTATATTGATTCTCCCATCCGCGAGCTCGCTGGGTCCTCTGGAGTTGCAACTAACACATGATGACCACGATTGTGCTCAACACAAAAATGTCCATACCCCGGCACGGCTAGGGTTATTTTTGCCAAGAATTGTTCATGCTTGGTCTTTTTGTGGCCCAGTTCATGCGCAGTGTTAATGCCAAGTCCGCTATATCCCCCGGCAACAATTGCAGTGACTATTATGGATGGCCAGTCTAAATTATGCGTGGAAATAAAATGGCACATGATAGTGAGCACGATGAAATGCAGGGGTACGGTTAAATATGTTAACCATCGGTAATAGGGGTCCGACTCAAGTTGAGGCACAATCTCCTCGGGTGGATTAGTTTCGTCTGTGCCAATTAACCAGTCTGCAAGTGGTATTACCCCATAGCCGATCAGCAGAGGGAGATACAAGGACCACTCCAATTGTGTTCTACTGAATAGAAATATTCCTGTAAGCGGCATTATTGGGAGTAGGAGTGAGAAAATCCAGAGGTAACGCTTCTTGTCTTTGTAAGGGAGCAATTCCATGTTGCCACTGTCTGTTCTGAATGCAGTCATCTCGCTACTCCTTTTGAACCTTTCGGAAATAAAAGCCTTTTCCGGGGACATTATAATGCCGGCTTGACCATCCAAGCGAGAAATTTTTTGGCTGACTGGGTTCGATTTGCAAGCAAATTGTTATGGTGGCGCTATCGGCTTGGCCGTTATAGACCAATTGATATTTAAAGAGGTAGTGTTTTTAAGTAAAGTCAATATCATCGAGGTTTGGATGTTGTGAAATATCGACGACCATTAGAAAATTATTCTTGACATAAAGGGACTTTAATTCAGGCAGCTTTGAAATGTCCAACTCAGTAAGATAGTTATTTCGGCAGTTGAGTTTTTCTAGCTGGGGGGTATATGAAAGGTCCAACTGGCTAAGTTTATTGTGATAGCAGCAAACAGTGGTTAATGCGGGGTTGGTCGATAAATCCAACTGCTCCAATTCATTCCAGTCACAGAACAATTTTCGCAAATTAACCGCCGGCGAGAGATCAAGTTGCGACAAATTGTTTTTGTAACAAAAAAAGTTTAGTAATCTAGGAACGGGTGAAATGTCTATCTCAGCAAGCTCATTCCCGCCACAGTGCAGAAGTTGCAATTCCGGAGTGTGAGACAAGTCTAGCTCGTGGAGTCTGTTGTTGTGACACCACAGTTCCGTCAGGCGAGGAGTATGGGAAAGATCAAGTTTACTCAAGTTATTGTTCGAGCAATCGAGTTTTGTAAGGTTAGGAAAAAAAGAAAGGTCAATTTCGTTCTCTTCATTCCAATCGAGGTTAATTTTAAAAGGGTAAAGGCTCAGGCGGCTGAGATCTAGCTCTCTTATTGAGGTGTCGATCCTATGGGATTTAGGCGCTGAATCTCCTAGATTTTTATTCGTAGAGGCTTGGGCAACAGGATTGATTAGATGCCTAGCGTTTATAGGTAATAACTTTGGGTTGTTGACCATTAAAATTTAATATCCTGATCGGTTAAAGCTGAAACGAATCTAACGCAATAGTGGATTAGGATATGCGGTTTTAGTTATTAACACAACGCGAATTGATTTAAAGCTGTTAGGGCAATTAAGCCCGTATGATGTGGGTCACAAATAGTGCCTTTACAAATAGATAGTTTTTGCATCGCAACGGACAATTGGTTTTATCATCAGTTACGCTTGTTCAACATGTCCGGACACGAGCATTTATATTCTGAGGATCGGCAAAGCCATGACATCTAGCGTCTATCCTGGGCCCCTTTAAGTCGCGTCATCGATCTAGGTGATTAAGAAGAGTTATCAGTTATGAGTTCCGGTTAAACTTTTTGCTCAATTCTTGTGTAAAAGTATCAAGCAAATGTTTTATAGTGGCAGATCCGGGGTAGCTGCGACGAGTCACCAAAGCAATTTCACGATGGGGGCTCTCTTGGTTTAGATGAGCCCTGCGAAGAAGGGTGTTCGAATCTACCAGAGACTCCACGGCCATCTGAGGAACTACTGTGCTGCCCATATCACTTGCTACCAACTGCACAAGTGTGCTTAGGTTTGTAACCTTAACGAGGTTTTTACTGCCGGACCCTATCTCACATGCTTTGAGAGCGTGTTCTTTCAAGCAATGCCCCTCATCCAGAAGCAGGAGCCGTGATTTGTTCAAGTTTCTTGCGCTAAATTCTTTTATATCTGAACTCAGATTATTCTTATGTGAGACGTAATAAAAATCTTCTTCCCAAAATTTGTGAGAGGATAGTCCTTTGATATCGAAAGGCAGAGCTAGAACGGCCATCTCAAGATTGCCGTCTTCTAGTTGTTCGATGAGTGCATGAGATTGGTCTTCAGTTATATTAAGTTCTAGCCTTGGATATTTTTTCTTGAGTACTGGAAGTACCAATGGAATTAAAAATGGACCAATGGTCGGAATAATGCCAAGCGATAGGGCATTGGCCATAGGATCTTCCAATGACTGTCCAAGGGCCGCGAAATCTTGCATCTGTAATTTGATCGCACGTGCTTTTTCAAGGACTTTTTGACCCATTGGCGTTATTAGTACTTTTTTATTATCT